>Ga0123342_1002260_pt1 | contig 32087 bp, 12 predicted proteins | sample Turbeawhitnodule_FD_89960 | JGI IMG/M metagenome (GOLD analysis project Ga0123342, IMG submission 89960) | Root nodule microbial communities of legume samples collected from Mexico - Turtle bean Mexico white nodule | ecosystem: Host-associated > Plants > Roots > Nodule | place: Mexico: Nepantla... | reverse complement strand
TATGTTTGACACTGTTCGAATTCAATGCATCCAGATGAATATGATAGTGGTAACAGTAGTGTATATAATTTTCTTTTTGTATCTCTGGGAACTTCCCATTTCTTTGAAGCTTTTTTTTAGCAAGAATGACAGGAAGACGAAGAAGTGAGGAATGAGATGAAACATGGTACTATGTTTTGTCCAAAACTTAATCATGGTATTAGGTAACATATTACATAGAGTCTCTAATTTTTTTAATTCATACAGAGGAGATGAAAAAAAAAGGCAGAGGTAGAGAAGCCGAGGTAGCTGAGGTAGCTCGTTCCAGTTAATTTTTTAAGGCAGCTGCATTAGAGTAAAGAAGCTAAATGAATTTTAGAAGCCTTTAATCTAGAGAGAACAATATCCTCACACAGTGTAAAAAAAAACTGCTCATTGACCATGCCATCTAGATATGTATCGAACCCATTGATTCCTGCATTGTAAGATATTACATACGGATATAATTCGTATGTAACACTTTTTTTTTAATTAAATTTGAAATAAATTACATACGAATTATATCCATATGTAAATAATTTCTGTTTTTTTGAATTAAATTTTAAATATCTTACATATGAATTAGAATCCGTATGTAAATATTTGTATGTAGCATTGATTTTACATACAGATTTTTATCCGTATGTAATAATCGGTATGTAATTCCAGATTTTCTTGCAGTGTAAAAAAACATAGTATCTAAATTAGTTTCTATTATTGATATATAATTTCTAAATTAATATCTAATTAGTTATATTTTTATTAAAATCTGTTAACCTAAGTCTTTACTGCATAATTATGTTTTGTACGATAAGCTTTTTGATAATTCTGTTTTGTATGGTGGATGAGATTGTGTAGCATAGGTTTTTTTTGGAAATAAGTTTTGTTAGTCTTGCTCTTAACCAATTTGGAAACTTGTACGTTATTATGGAATGGATAGTAGTTAGGTGGAGTTTGGTACTTGTATAAGGGTTGAAACACTTTTGAAGTGTCTCTCTTAATTCATTTATTCTTTGTTGAAAAAAAAAATCTAATTAGGTACCAAGATTTTAACTACTAATTATTTAGATTATAAAGTTGGTAGCTAATTAGATACCAATTTAGAAACTATTTATCAATAATAAAAACTAATTTAGATACTAATTATTTTTGTAGTTTCAAAAACATTATCTTATCTAATAATATAGTAACTAATTATTTTTCTTCTTTATAATTAGTTTCTACTTAATATTTTATTTTTAATGGTCACGCCAGACGAAATTTACATGAATGTAAATATATGGATCTTATTCTCTATTTGGTAAATCTCATTTCTAAATTAACAAGTCTGACAAAAAATTCAATTAATAATTAAAAGAAGAGGGAATTATTGGAAAAAAGAATGTTAGAGAATATTATCTCCTTATACGTTTGTTATATCAATAATAACCTAACTCTTTTAATAATTTAATTTGACTTGTTGCAATATAGTTCTCCCTAAAATAATATATTGACGACTAAAGAAAACTCCTAAATAATAACAAACCATATGAGTAGGGTCAAGGTTTTTGTTTCATAATATAATAATTTTCCGTACTATACATAGGTAAAATAAAGTTATATAACATTTAAAAATATTTTGATTCTTTTTATCAGAAAAAAGAAAAACAAATATTTAAATTCCTACCGACGACACTAATATTTCGATTTCGAGTATGTTGAGATGGTGTCACTAGATTAATTACCACATTCGAGATATTGTCAGTTTTGGAACTCAAAACACTATCATGGTTTTATCCTTCAAAGACCCATTGATGGATTAAGAGAAGAAGTTGTATTTAAAGTGTTATTGACCTCGACTCCTAAGTTATGTGAAACTATTAGGTGTACTAGAAGCCCCTCAATCAAGGTATAAGGAAACGTATTTTCCCTAGTTAGGGGCTAAAGGAACGAAAATTTGTCTTTGGAACCCCCCTTCGATTCCGTCATACGACGTCAATGTTGACCCTAATTTCGTTAATGTGACATCTCTAGGTCAATCATCCCATTCAAAGTATTGTCCACTTTAAAACTTGGAGTTATGTCACGATTTTATTAGAAAGCGTCTCGGTGGTTTCAGAGAGAAAATTATATTTAAAATGTCTTTGGTACATCGAAACAATATATTTCCTTTTTTTTTTCTTTTAAAAATGTTTTCTTACAACTTTTAAATGTTAAAACATTTTATCTTTATATTAATAAATATAATATTAGATATGCATAATAGTTAATGAGTAAAATTTTGATAGTTAATTAGATACCAATTTAAAAATTATTTATTAATAATAAAAACTAATTTAGATATCAATAAATTTTTTAATCGTTAAAATAATATCTAATTTAATTAATATAATAAGTAATTATTTTTTATATAAAATTATTTTTTATTTAATAATTTAGAGTGATTGATGAACCAATTTTATATAGTTTAAAACTTAATATTTTTATAAGATTTTTGGTACATACATTATTTGTTTTTTGACGGCTGCTGTTCTTGATAGTGCTCTAGTGTAAACAGCACACTATTTGTAAGTAAAAATGATCTCCGTTTTATTATTTTAATTTTTGTAAAAATAATAACTCGTATGATTTAAATACAAAATCTAATATATAATGGTGCATTGCCTAAGAGTACATCATTAAAAATCACTCGCAATATTTAGATTTAGAATTAATGCTAAAGTTAGTAGCCAACTAACAAAAATTGAAATATATGTCTAGATTAACTGAACAAGAAACATCATTTAATGTGAATTATTATATGTGTAATAAGTGTTTTTGGATATGACAATGAGAAAAATAGTTTAATGTTTAAGCTTAATTATAGGGTAGTTTTAGATAATGTTTTGTCTCTATTATTTAAAAAAAATAATTTTCATGAAATGATTTAAAATGTACGTCCCCATATTGTGAAATAAAAAATTTAGAATACAGAAAATCAATTAAAAGAATTCGCCTTCTTTCTAATGGTGCCAATGAAGACACCCACTACAAGAAAATTATGAAATAGAAATCGATTTTAGAGACAAAAAATAATTAGTTACTATAGTGATTAAATTCACTGGTGCAGAAACACACAACGAGTGCGGCTATTTTGAATATATAAATGCGGCTATATAGCCGCATTTGATCAGCACGCACTTGTAAATAGAAGAGATACAAATGCGGCTATATAGCTGCATTTATAAATATCATTTACAAGTGCGACTATTTCTTTTAGCCGCATTTGTATATGCTCTAGTAAATAAAAATAATAATAAATATGTTCAAATGTAACCCACAATGTACAAATTATTTATAAATAATATACAAATTATAATACATAATAAAGTAAATTCAAAATATTAAAGAAAAATTCAAAAAATTTAAAACAGAACACTAACCTTGTGTGTGAACCAACGTTGGTGGTGAAGAGTGGCAGGAGAGCGCCAGCAACGGCAGCGGCAGCGGAAGCGGTGGCGGAACAACGATGGAGATGAGAATGCCAATGGAACAGTTCGACCACAATGCAAAGAGAAAAAACAAATATAAGGAAAACGAAAAAAAATTATACGTAATGAAGATGCAAAGGAAGAAAGCGATTCAAGAAACTCACAATGAAACAAATTAATGAAGATGCAGAAGAAGAGATGAACTGCAAGCATACGAGAGCGCAGGAACCGTGAAAACGAAAGGCAAAGTGAAGAAGAAAAAATAAAAGTGGTGTGGTGCAATTCAAATTTTAGGGTAAAAAAGGATTTACAAATGTAGCTATTTGTATAGCCGTACTCGTAAATAAAAGCGTTTGATTTACAAGTGCGACTATACAAATAGCCGCATTTGTAAATTAAATTAATTTCAAAAATACCACCGCATTTTTTACGAATGCGTTTGAGCGGAAAGCCGCATTTAATAAAAAGTATTCTTTTCATCATTTTGTACTAGTGACTAGAGACCCTTTTAGGTACTAAATAAATTTTTGGTTTCTAAATTAGTTTATATTATTGTTCAATGGTTTCTAAACAGGTATCTAATTAACAACCAAAGTTTTTGCTACCAAATTTAGAAACTAAATAAATCAATATCTTTTTAGTTTTTAAAATGATCTCTAATTTAGTTGATATTGCAATTAATTATTTTGATTTTTAAAAATTGGTTTCTAATGGATGATTTTATTGGAGTGAATACTTTTATCATTAGAAATGTTGTGTAAAATAATTAAATATTCCTAAATTTACGTCAAATTGAAAATACACTCACTGGTTTCGAAGTTATTGTAATTAATTAGTGATTCAATTTCTAGTTATTTCAGGGTCCACATAAAGGTGCATAATACACCATACCCATAAGTTATTATTGTCCACTTTAAAATACGGAGACTCTTAATACAAAAATCCTTCAAAACTGAAAATAATAATGATATAAGATTATTATATTTTCAAATACTCAAAATGTATAGCAAACTTTTATTTGTTTTACAGCTTCTACTTTTCAATAAGTAAAATTTATTTTAAATCATAAATTCTCTTTCAACATATCATTTTACAACATCTATGATTTTGATATACATTTACTTTTATTCAATTAGATACAAAATCATTTATTTTTTGAAACAATAATAAAAATAGTCGTGGAGGAAAAGTAAAACTTTTTTTATAGAGTATGCAGTATAAATATATAGAGTTCAGGATATAGAGCTTGTACATGAATTATAACAATACAACTAGCGAACTAAACTACCTAATTGTTCTTATATAAAGTAGAGGGTTTAAAATCCATTCAAAAAGAGAAAAATTAATGTGAGATAAAATACATTTTATCAAAATCCAACTCTTGAGTTGAACAATATGGAAACTTCTTCCACAATAACTTAAAAAAAAAAAAACAAATTTGTTCATATCATCTCATATACTCCAAATCATTCATTGCATTGTAATTCACATACCTTTTCAGGTCAAGTTTTAAATTGGCACAAGAGGTTCTCATGTTGGACAAATTGAATATCCATCCAAGTGCAGCATGAGAGCCAGATAGAAGACGCTAGCTTACACTACATGAACAAATGTTGGATAGACTCATCATATTGTTGACAAAGAGGGCATATAGTGAAATCTAAAAGGATACCTCTTCTAACAAGGTTCATCATCATGGGGACTTTACCCAATAAAATCCTCTATCCTAATATTTGAGCATAAGGAAGAAATTTTACATACTGGAAAATTTTGAAAAAATATTGTTTTCATTCAAGATATTATTGTGAAAAATTCATAGACTAACTTGATTGAGAAAACCACATTCTCTTCACCTAACTTCATATATCATGTATTTTCTTATTCAATTTTATATTATTTAATTTACTAAGGAGTTCTCCTTCTTTTAAACTCTCTCATTCAAATATATACCTTATCTATTGCTGGTTCCCATGTTATCCTATATTTGTTCTTGTTCCTACTTTCCTTTAGGTTTGTTCTTATACTTTTATTTTATGAAACTTGAATGGGTAAAATAATACTTAGTTTGAAATTGATCAATGAAGTTTTCTTAAAGTTTATAGAGATGTATTTGTAATTGACAAAAAATAACATAAAGAAAAATGATCTTTATATAAAATAAAAAATATAAATTAACTAATGTACAAAGTATTACAAAATTAAAAGTAGCACAAGTGTATGGTTAAATTTAAAAATATTAACTAAGATGTATAATTGTTTTTAGATGTAGAAGTATTTTTTTAATCTTTTACTTGATCTAAACACTTTAATCTTACTTCAAAAGTCTTGTTTATACTTTTTGTGATATTATTACATATATTTTTATTATATAAACTCTCTGCCATATTATTTTAGTTTGGTATGAGTCTAACTTAATATTGCTGAAAAAAATATATAAGAAAATCAGTTTTTTTTTTATTTTTATATTCTTTTCATAAGATTTTGTGTATAAAGTCTTTATTTACTTGTAATTGGTCGGTATCTTGTCAACAATCAGATGTCTCATTGTCAACTGTCCATACCTAAACAACAATTTTTTTATTTAAAACTAATTCCTATGGATGCTTAAAAAAAATATCTAATCTCTATTAATAACCAAATATGCATTAATAATGATTTATGGATATATAATAATATTAAAAGTTAGAGATATCTGATTAGAAAGAAAACTTTGATTGAAATACACCGACACATCTTTGTGTTTGTGGTGTAATTGCATATTATAAAATCTATAATAACAATATACAAACGTAATAAAAATATATTTTATATTCTAAATTCTAAATTCTATTTTCGATTTATCCCTTTAACTTTCTCAAATATTGCATAACATATCGATTTCATTTTTCATCCTTTATTTAAATTTTATTTCATGTTCACATATGTCAAAAAGTATTTATCGCTCTTTAATTCCACTATTTTTCTTATAAAATCTCGTGTCCAATTCACCATATAAAACTTAAAAATAAAATATATTTAAGGATTTAATTTATATTTTTTAAGAAATACAATATGTGATTAAACAAAAAAAAATTATTTGTTTTAATAAAGATCCGTTTCAAATTTTTATTTAACAATAAATTATTATATATAGTAAATTTGTTGACTCTAATAACCATTATCATAAAATTCATATTAACAGTGTTTTTTAATAGGCTGACAATATAAAATTACTTTACAACATTAATATCGAAATATAAAATAAAAATTCAATTAGAGTTGACTTAATAGTAGGAGGTTGTATAAATACTAGGAGTTACGTTCAAATTTTATAGATGACATTATAATAATAAAAATAAATAAATTAAATATTATTTAGTATTATATAAATTTAAAATGAGTAATACTTTTTTAAAAGAATATTTTGTTTAATTATATAAGAGATATTTGCGTAATTAGGGTAGCCAACAACCACCAGTGTGGTAAAACCCAGTGGCACTTTGTCACGTGCGACTAACCTCGCGCGTGCGAAACTGTCGGTGGATCGTAAGTGTGGGAAACACCCTTTGAATTTGTGGAGGGACAATAGGTGGAAAAAAGATGTACTTTGCTTATCTTTTAGTATCATGATCATGCCTCCGATGCACGCCACGTGTCCATCATTCATTCATTCATTCATCTCCTTTCACTTTTTTTTCTTCCTTCTCATAATAACTTTTTACCCTAATGCATTGCAATACTATCTTATAACTTTATAAATTTCAAACTCGTAAATTAATTTTTCATACAACTAATTAAAATTATTTACTAAATATAAAATATGGAAAAAATAACTATATATAAATTAATATTTCTTATAAATATTTTATTTATTTTTTAAAATAAATATTTTATTAAATTTTTAATAATTCTATTTAATTTTTTTTAAAGTTGGATATGTTATTTGGTTTCGAAAATTCACTTTTAAAAAAAAAAATTATATTATCTAACTAGTATCAGCTAAATTTAATTTTTTATTTATTTATTTTTTCAATTTAAATATTGTTGTATTGATTTTTTTAAAATTTATGTATAATTTTTAATAACATAATCTAATGAAACATTAATTAATTTTTAACTTTTACTTTTAATTAAATAAAATTAAAAAGTTACTCAGCAAATACTAAAAATATTAAAAATAATTAAAATAAATATTTAATACATTTAAAAAAAATAAAAACAAAAAAGGACATATTAAAATATAAGATATAATAATAAAAATTAAATAAATTTAAAGTTGCTTATACGTAATAAATTATTTTTTAAAAAAATAAGTTATTTTGAATATCTTATTAAATTATTAGATAAACTATCCTGTGAATTGATTAAATAAGTTAGTAATTAACTTATCAGTTTTATTAAAGATACTTCTTTTAATAAAGTAAATTCCTTAAAGTATATATTACTTTATTTATTTATTCTTACAGTACAACTTTTTTTTTTGTTGGTTATACTTTCAGACTTGAATTTACACATTTAAAATCATATACTTAAATAAAGTTCGTAATAATTAACTTAACAAATTTTTAAGGAAGTGTTTGTTTTCAAAAGAAATCATTCAGTACCTATTATGTCGTGAAAATACCCTCACACTTGAGAAATTATTATTGCACTCAATTTTCTTAATTACAAGGAACAATATTCCCATACAAGAAACCTTTCAGTACTACATTTGCCAAATGCATGCTTCAAAACCTTAAATAGAGTTTCTCAATTTTCATTTATGCTTCAAGGAAAAATATTTTCATTTTTTATTGTAACATGAAAATGTGAATATATATATATAATAAAAATAAACACATAGTGCTTGTCTATTTTATCAATAAGACCTGTCATTTCAATTTCGCTTTTAAACACCAAAATATTTCGAGTCCTATAAATAATAATTGATGTCTAGTGCCTATTTTTTTTATCATAAGAAAACGATATCATTAATTTAATTTCTTTCACAATATATTTTTTTTAAACATACTTTTCTTTTTTACTATAATACAAAATTGATTTTCTTCTATAGTTCAAATTTAAATAATCAAATTAGTTATAGTATGAAAATGATTGAAATAAATCATTTTTTAAAGATTTTAGTTAATTAATATATTAAAAATAGTTATAGTGATAATGATATGCAGTCAAAACAATAACGAATTTTGAAAAAAACTAAGAAAAAATATTATCAATTTTTTACGTATAGAAGAACCTATTCCAATTTTCACACTACAACCTGAATCATGGAGTTTTGAAGAAAAATAAAAATCAATTTTATATTATAATACAGTAAAAAAAAATATATTTAACTCTATTTTTACACATTGTTTTGATTTTTTTGTGAGAAATTAAAATAAAATGCCATACAATTATTATATAGATAATTAGATACCCAAGTTATTGTTTGGATACTCTATATGGGCAAATTTGCAATGCTAACAATTAGATTGAGCATTGATGAAGATAATGTATTGGACTTAACGACAAAGCTACTTAGTCCAAAATCAATTATACCATTAACCAAGGATGGAGAAAGACATTTATATTAAGTAGTAGGTTAGTTTAGAGAAATTGTGAAAAAAAACTATAAAATGGTAATAGAAAAAAGGACAGATATCGTAATTGTCTGAATAATAGAGGAAAAGCCAAGTTAACCTAATGTTTCCATTAAATGAAGCTATTGGCATGCAAATGGCATCAAAAATGAAATTTTACCTGAATGGAAAGGGACCAAAGTGCTTGCCCTCCATTTTTGAATTCTTTCCCTTCCATCTTCAACTATTATATAATTCAACAAAATAAAGCGTCGGTGATCACATGTAATAATATTATTATTATTTTTATTATTAATAATAATAATATTATTATTATTATTATTTAATTAAGCAAATATAATCATTCTCCTCTAATACAAACTACATGTTCCAAATGGGTCAATGGTTAGTTTTTTTTGTAGTTTCAAAAGATGAAAAAGTAGGACTATGACTTACTATTTAATTGGAACAAAACAAAGTTTTGATTCTTAAATTATAGATTGTTACAAAGAAAGGCACAAAAGAAGGAACCAGCACGTGTGTATGTACTCATAAAAAAACCTAGAACCAAGTAATCAAACCCTAGATGGTTTGGTTTGGTTTGAGTTTTTTTTTTTACTTTCACTTAGGTTAAAAATTACCCTACTTTGCTCCTTTTACAAAGAGAAACACCACACGTGAGAGTGGCCAATCAGAAGCTTTGGCGGGTAAAGATTCACTGTTTGAACAATTCACTATAACTCTTCATTGCCCAACATTTAATCATTGGTCTACCCCGAATTTTCCTAACTACCCCTACAAGGACACGTGGCATCCACAGAACCACGGACACAGTATCTTTATGCTGAACCGTAATGCACCCAAACTCTAACACTCCATAGTTCTCTTCTCTCCGTCGGTTTTCTTAACCATTTATGAAGAAATTAAGATTGCTTTGCCGGCTTTTCTTGTCTTCTTCTATTACTTTCCAACCACCATTTTTTTTTCTTTTTTTTTTCAACTTTTCATATATGTATATATGACTCAATTGATCTAATTATTAATATAATTTTGTTAATTATTGAGGATTAAACACGTTGATAATAAAGAGAAATTAGGATATAGAAAGGTGGATGATCTTTCACTTTTGTCATTGTCAACTAATTGTTAAAAAATAATTAACTTATCGTACCTAATAATATGTAAATTAAGTTATTTTTTGTGTGCATGATACACGTACTAATTAGCAAAACATTTATTGTTTAATTAAAGAGTTAAAAAAAAAATAAACCAAGTATTTTTTAAAATTAATTCAGACTTGAGCAAAGTCAAAATGCTATAGAGTGAAAGGAGAAAAAATAATTATAATTTGATCAGTGGGTGATGAAATGCTTAATTTGATTAATGGGGCACAAGAAACAAAAGCATAATTGATCATATGATATTTTTAAGGACAATTATTAAAAACTTACTTAGTTAAATTAATTAATTAAATGTATAGTATATATGAATATCACAGGGTGTCAGCATAGTTAGCTGGCCACTCGTTTTTATATTATTTATTTTTTTTCTGTTTCCATTTCATCACTTTCTTCTCCCTCCGATTTCTCCACAACAGCAAGGGAGAATCAGTTCCTCTTATTTGCAAATTCTTTCTAGATTCTCACTTTCCTCAACCTCTTCACCTCAATCTCCTTCAGAAAAACAAAAACCACAGCTTCAGATTGTTCATGCTCTTTGTTTTTTTCTTGTTCAAGATTATGCTGTGAAATTCTGAAACTAACAGTTTCGGCCACATTTTAGTCTAAAGATCTGTGCCTTGACCCTTGGCAGGTTCACCTTTTGAAGGGGTTGGAGTAGTTCTTCCTCATAAACCATTGATTGGTCCAAGTTTATTTTTTTTCTCTCTCTCTCTATCCAAGTTCAAAGCTTTTTGTGTTTTTTATCCCGTGTCTTTCTCTCTCTTGCTGTGGAATGCTGGGGTCAGAGATTTCTGAGACATGTTCTAGCAGGCTTTCGGTGAATTGGGTCAGTGTAGTTTCTGTCATGGGTGGTAGAGAATCTGAGTCCTCAGAGATCTAAGCCTCTCTGGTCTTTTGATAAGCACACACCCTTTTGTTGCATAGTTGTGAAAGTGAAGGAGTGAGAGAAGATGATGAGGATGAGGAATAATAGTGGCAATAATAATCACAAGACAAATGGTCTTTCTTCCATCATGAATGCAGGAGGCTCAGCTGCTTGTAGATCTGAGCCTGGTTCAAAGGAATGGGAGATGAGACCAGGTGGAATGCTGGTTCAGATGAGAACCGCTGATTCGGATCGGAACCCAGTACTTGTTCCCACAATTAGAGTTAGGGTCAAGTATGGTTCAATTTACCATGAAGTAAACATTAGTTCTCAAGCTACATTTGGTAACTCTTCACTTTTTATTTTTTCTCAAGTTTTGATGTTATTTGTTTGCCAGTTATGTTTTCTCTTTGTTTTCTTTACCTTTTTCTTGTTAGACAAAACTTGGAGACAGATTTTTAGGTAATTTTAGTGTTGTTCCTGGTATTTTATCGAAATTAGACTTTTGCCTTTACTTTAAATGTTAACAGAGATTTCTTAGTGAAATTCTAATTCTGATCGAAGAATAATACAAAAATTATCCATCTCCAAGTTTTGTTCATTGTTGTTTTGGTTACATCGGTTATTGTGGGTGTTTAATTTCTGGGGTTGCAGGGGAGTTGAAGAAGATGTTGTCTGGAGTAACTGGATTACACCATGAAGACCAAAAGCTGTTTTACAAAGACAAGGAGAGGGATTCAAAGGCTTTTCTTGACATGGTTGGGGTCAAGGATAAATCCAAGATAGTGCTAGTGGAAGACCCTATTAGTCAAGAGAAGAGGTTGTTAGAGATAAGGAAGAATGCTAAGATGGAGAAAGCTGCAAAATCGATCTCAGCAATCAGCTTGGAAGTAGACAGGCTTGCAGGGAGGGTATGCATTGTGGTTGCTATTGATATTTTTTTCGTGAATTTTCTTTTCATTTTGCAAAAGCTTGATTATGAGTGATTGGAATTGGTTAGGTATCAGCCTTTGAGTCAATTATTAGCAAAGGTGGGAAAGTTGTGGAAACAGATGTTCTAAACCTGATCGAGTTGTTGATGAACCAATTGCTTAAATTGGACGGTATAACGGCTGATGGGGATGTGAAATTACAGAGGAAAATGCAGGTAATGTTAGGAGACTTAGATGCATTATGCTCATTTTTGTGTTATTTACAATATCTCAAATTGCATTTGGTTATGCACTCATGGTTCTAATGGTAGTAAAACATTACTTTTGAAGGTAAAAAGAGTTCAAAAGTATGTTGAAACTCTTGATTTGCTGAAGGTTAAGAATTCTGTGCCTAGTAGCAATGGAGACAGTGCTCCAGTGCAGCCTCAACAGAAGCATTCAAATGGGCAGAGGTTGGGAGCTGTTCAAGAGAAACAACAAAAGCATTCAAATGGACATAATAGGTTAGCCTTAGCACCAATTCAAGAACTGCAACAAGAACAACCTAGGAACTCAAATGAGAATTCTCTAGCACTTTACCAAGAGCAACAACACCAAACCTCAAGAAACTCTACCTCAGAAGTTGTAGTTACCACAAATTGGGAATTGTTTGATTCTGCCCCACCATTAATCCCTGTGCAATCCACATCCCCACCCCAACCCCCCTCAGTGACTAATAATTCAGCACCTCCTAAGTTCAATTGGGAATTCTTCAACTAAGTACCATACCACGTTCTTTTACTTGTGTGGATGTGATTTGGGTTTGTCTTCCACTTGGAGTGTTATATGTTTTACATTCTTTTCTGTATTTAGATTTGTTTAGCAACCCCCTATAATCTGTCATTTACTTCAGAAATAAATGGGGTTGCTATCATAGTGATTATCATAAAAAAAAGTTACATTTCTGTGATTTTGGTGTCCACTGAATTCATTTATCAAATGTATGGGCCTATTTTTGATATATGTATAATATATAATATGATTATAAACATTAGGATTGAACCACATATTCAGAGTCTAAAATCCCATTTAAGGTAGAATGCCCTTGCTCTATGTTTTGTTGTATTTCTTGGTGAATCAGCTTTGGAGTTTTGGTTGATGATATAATAACCAATTATATAGTAGTATCATTGTGGGGGGGGCCACAAGTTACTAAAAGACTTACATCTATTAAAGGGTTTTACTGATCCATCCAATGATAGGAAGCCAAGTATAAAAAGTGTTTCAAAAGTAGAGGAGTTAGAAATGATAACTATGGATTGAAAATCACTATTAAGAAATCAGAAAGTTTGCTAATGATACCATTTTGGCACACAGGCTATTCCAGATTTAGAAATTTCCCATCTTTGGCCCCAAGCAAAGACTGTGAAAGTTGAGTGAAGAATAAGCCTGCTGCAGTCTACAAAGCTTGATGCTGCAATGCAATTTAGACTGGTTATTATGATAATCCATGCAATGATTACGTAGAAGAGGCATTGACATTTATCCTAGTAAGCCTACAAAATCATCAACTTTTTGGTAGCTAATGATACTATGAAAGTAATATACAAATTTGGAAGAAAGCAATGCACCCTGGGAATCATAACCTGCACATATAACCATGTATGGCCTGAAACAACAAAGTACAAGGCTCATGTTAATGGTAGTAATTATATGATCAAACTTTTCCCCCACAAAGTTTGATTTTACGTAAACTTTTCACTAAGTAAAATCATTTCATCATAAATCTTGGTTTGTTGAGATTGGTCTTTCTTAGCTTTACATTGAGGCAAATTCTCTCTTTAATTTATACCTTTATCTTTCAAAGAAAGTACAACACTCAACTTTTTAAACATCTAGCTATGTTGCTAATGCTTCTTCTACATTCATATAATTTTTTTTTAAATTTTTTAATAATTATTAATCAAATAATGCAATGAATAAGTGTTTCACAAATACGAATACTTTTATTAAGCCTTTAGAATCAGTCTTTAACATCTTTTGTTTTTGTTACTCTCTCACAATTCAATTATTCATTAATTTTAATTAAATAGTTTTGCTATTAATATAGCGATTTTCACCAAAATTTAAAATGTGTGTATTTAGCAAACATAGTAAACAAAAGCTTCCACTTCTCCTCTAATAAATTTTAGGGAACACAATTTATAGAAACAAAAGCATAAGCCTCTCATTCATCAGCACTACTTATTTTAGAATGTCTTTTACCATTTGCTGTGAAATTAATATCTCTAATTCAATAAATGGAGAGGATTAAGATTATTACTTGCTAAATTATTTAATCACAATCAATAATTTGAAGTTAATTTATGAATATTTGTGGTTTAAATTACGATATTATTGTATATTTGGACCCTTCAAATAATACATCATAAAATATGTAATTCTTTAAATTATATATATTTTTTTTTAATTGCGATAAGAAATTTAATTAATTTAAAAAAAGCAGATGGACCTACCTATTCCAACCACCCAACCCACTTTCTCAACATTAATGTTTTATATTTCTCTAAATTATACATTTCGAAATGTTCCTCGTGTACTTATTTGTTACCCAAAATACAACTACATTATCTCAGATACACACCCTATAACTTTCTTAATTAAATAATTTAATTTATATTTTAATTCAATATCTCAATTTAATATTTTATTATTAAAAATCGTTTTTTATTTGGTTATTTAAAAAAAAGTTAGTTGTTAATACATCATTTTGTTTTCATTAAATATACGAATAGCGTACAAGAAGAAAAACACAGGGGTGTAAAACGAAAAATCCTTACATGAACATTCCTTTCCGCCCACATTGAAGAGAAAAACATTTTCACAAAAAATGTCCTATTAAAATTTGAATCCATCTCATTAGTTTATTGGTAGGAGATATTCTTTTGCACCTCTTATAATTTTCTTATGCACCTTATAAATATAAATATTTTCACTTTATTCTTTTGTTAGGGATGACAATGTAGGTTGACTCGTCTTGTATTTGACCTGCAAAATATGAACTAGGTCAGCTTGTCCCGCATAGAACTGGTATGTAGGCCTGCAGCTAGTCCACATAAGTTCTTTTTTTTTTTAAATTAATGAAATATAAATTTTGATAAATTTATTTTTTGTTTATTATATTAATTCTTTTTTTATATTTAGATGAATTAGTTAAATGATATCATAATATTATTCTCACGAAACATGCGTAATTGAGTAAAACATATTATTATGATGTTCTGGTTTTTAATGAAAATTAGATTTTAATTGTACTAATAAATTGACTAATCTAGTTAAAAATAATTTCTATAATACATATAATATTATATTTATTTTTTATTATAAAAATAACTTTGGTCCGGCTACTACATTGAATGAGTATTGAAACATAAACAATCTATGCATTTAAGAAAGACAAAAACACTATTAAATATAAAAAAATAACATCAAGCCGAATTTCATGAATGTGTTATGAATTAGGTATTGAGGGGAGTTTCTTCCTACACCTCCACGCCTTTCTTCCTTCACCCCATATTTAAAAAAAATACTTAAATTATCCTTTAAATTTTTTCATTAAATATTTGTTCTTTAATTTCAAGGAATTTTAAGTTATACGGATTATGCGGGCTGACCCGCCCTACCCTGTACTTGGCCTATGTGGACTACTAATTATGCGGGACATGCTTAAGTGGGTCAACAAGTTAAAATGGACAGTTTATTTGCATTTTTATTATTGGTTTGCGGGACACCCACACGCCCTATTTGTCATCCCTACCTTTTGGTTTATGAAAAAGAATTTGAAAATAATTTTTAACTTCTAGATTTGCCATTGAAAAGTCTTTTTGAATTCCGGATTATCCAATTTAAAAGCATTTTTTTTATAGAAAAATCTTTCGAATTGCATAATTTATTTGAAAGTTACTTTTTCATAAAAACAAATTTTCTTTTATAATTTTTTTAAAATTATGTAATCTAAAATCAAATTTTTTTACAATTTTTTTATGAAAAAATGACTTCTAAATTCTAGAGTTTATGACACAACATATAATTAAGGTTATCAGAACGACAAAAGAATAGTGACAGCAACAAGGGATTGGAGAAAACAAGAGGTGGTGGCTTGGTATTTTAACCCACTCCCATGAAGGTGCAAATGCAAACTGTGGGGTCCAGAAATAAATGGCCTTCTTGGTATCCTCATGACAATACCCCAAAGTATCTTGGATCCTCTGTCCTTAAAAACTTCCAACAAAACGTTTTGTTCAAACATCTTTAAAAAAAAAAAATACCAGTCCGCATAAATATTGATATGATTTTGGGTGTTTCTTTTTGTACCTTAACATTTTTCTTCCTGCACCCGTACATTATTCAAAAATATCGAAATTATCCTTTATAATTTTGGGTGTTTTCAGAATAGTTGTTCCGTAAGTAAATGGTATTTCTGGAATAAAAAATCCAGAAGACAAAAATATTCTGGAACATTTTTTTTAGAACATATTTTTTTTTATTCCAAAATGATAAATCCAGAATTCATAAAACATGTTTCGGAAAAGATGTTCCAAAAATATTTTGGAAAGAACAATCCAGAAATCATTTTTTAAAGGGGCAAAATCTTCTCTGAAAATGATAGGGTGCAGAAAGAAATTTGTAGAGGTGCAGAAAGAAGTTGTCTATGGTTTTCTCCACCATATATGAGTAACTTTTTTATATATTCTTCTCCCACCTCCATAAATTTTCATATTTCCAAAAATACCTCTTTGTAATATTTCGGATTACATAATCTAGAAATCTTTTTTCAAATTCGTAATTAGCTTCCAGATTACATAATCCATAAGTCTTTTTTCAAATGCATGTCCGGATTACATAATCCGAAAGCTACTCTATGAGCTGACACAAGAAGGTTAAAAAGGTATTTTCACGTTATGTAGGGGGTGACAGAAAAACCTATGGAGGTGCAGGAAGAAACAGTCATGAGTAACTTGTTAGGCCATATAACACAACCCACTTCTTATTGGGCTTAAAGCCTTACACACAGATAATTACCAACATGGTGCAGTTCAATTAACTCCAATACACGACTCTTTCAATTTTTATTATTTTTGTTTATCTCTATCACATGTAGTCTCCAATTTCTTTAAGTAATTTAATTATAGAAATCTCCATAACATTGATGTAACTTTATCTCAAAAACTTGTTCACAAAGAATAGAATTAGAAGCATATCACTTTTCCTTTTCATTAGATTATTATATCTAAATTCTACCCTTGCCTTTCAATAAATAAAAAAACCAAATTCAAATAACTTGAATTCAAATAAGATAGGCGAAGGATTTATAATTAAACTTCTTTTTGGTGTAAATCCCGTTTTACAAAAGCGTTACGGAAGCTTTCTTAACCAATCACTATTGATGAGTGACAAGGATAAAGAAAATTCTCTTTATAAGTTGAATTCAATTCAGAATTATTATAATAAATTTTTGTGACGTTTAGCATATGTGCTTTATTATTTTAAATACATGACTTTTCCAAAAAGACCAAACACACGTGCACACTTTCAAGAGTCTCATTGTGACGTTGGATTCCAAATCTATGTCCTTCAAAAAAAAAAAAAAATTTAAAAGTTATGCTGACCTTTTTTTCCAGATTTTTTAGGGAAATAATTTCATTTTAAATAATATAATTGTGATTAATATGTTAAGTTTTTACTATCCAACATGACTAATTTTTTATATTCTATTTTGATTTATTCTTACATTTAAATTGTTGATAAAATTAAAAAAAATAAAATACCAAGTTGATGTTTATAAATTTGATTCCTATAGAATGGAACTCTCTTTCTTTCCCCTTAAGCATATATGCCATTTGCCTCTTGTATTGCTAACACCTAATTGTATTGGTTACTCTATAACTTGAGTCAAATCATTATAATATGTATGAAAGTTGGAAGAGGCTATTTGTTTTCAATTTTTTATGATATGCTTTTATTAACTTTAATATTCCTTGGTGCTTTCCTTTTGAGTTTAGTATATATCTATTATCTATGCAAAAAGTTGTTATAATAACAAAAATTGATATACATGTTAAAGAAGATTATCATTTACCATGATTTGTGATTGTTAATTATTTATAATTTTAGTGCCTATATTGTTTATTCTTTGTAAGTTGAAATTTATATGTAGTCAAATATTATTTAGTCTCTTGATTAGTGTGATTATTATTGAGTATGAAGTCATGACCAATTGAGTTGGGTTAAGTAGACACCATGTTTTAGTGAATGAGATCATGTACTTGTAATTGATGTGCAACAGGATAAAATGAAAACGTTATAGTTACCCGTGTGGATGTAGGTTGCAGTTGGCAACCGAATCACGTTAAATCTTGTGTCGTTTATTTTTCTGCAGTTGATTTATCATTGTGTGTTACTTCCGCGTGATTTTTCTTAAGTTAATTATGAGAAACTAGACATGAATTGATCATATAAATTAAATATGACTCCATTGCAAAAGTTACATACATAATCACAAGTTTAAGATATAAATCAAAACCCTTTTTTTTATATGTATATGGAGGATGGAAACTAATTGAAAAATTGAATTATCTCCAACTTGCAAAGGATAAAAGGGTGCATAGATAGATACATGATGCAGCAAAAATAGTTAGGTGAGTTGCCCTACATATATAGGGATGAGTCATCATTCTTCTCAATAGTCACAATCATGATGAAGTCCTTACTTATTATTTTACCTAAATAATTGACAATGTGCACACTGTTCACAAACTATTCTATTATTTTCTACTCTATAAACACTGTAAGTTGGTGTGCAGAATAAAAAGAAAGATCACAATGGCAACAATTGAAGCCATCATAGCCACTTCCTCATCCAAAATCCTATCACTTAATAGTATATATTTGTTGTATGATATATTCTTTAAGTTATTTTATTCTAGTACTTCTTGAGATGATTTTTTCAATACAATATTACATTTTTGAAGTTTTCAAACCAAATCTATCATAAATTAATGACATGAAAATAATGAAAAGAATTAATATATATATGATATAATATGAAACAAATGGAATTCAAACATGCAACACAATTGATCCCTTTGAAATCTAAATCCATTAGCGTATAACATGACATGAAATATTTCATCTTATTTTGTGCTAGGTTGTTCTGGATGATTTGGATTTCTTAAATATATTTTGATTATGATAAGGTATGACATTTAAAAAAAAAACTTTGAAATCTAAATGTACAACCTGGTCATTTGCAGCTGCAGGCATAATTGATATTAAAATTTTCTGTGGCTGAGTTTTTGCAACTCATCCATTTGTTTTCAAATTTCCTCCTCATTTTATATACTTTATTAAATATATACTACTATAAAATTTTTATTTTTAAAAATAAAAAATAATTAATTATTATCAATTTATAGACACGCTGCTTTTATTATTTTTTATGAGTAAGAAATAATAAATAAATACGAATCACTTAAGAAGTGACTCAATCTTTATATAAAAAATAAGAAAAAAAATATAAGATCCCACTCTCCAAAATAATTTTTATTATTAATAAATAATTTCTAAATTGATATCTTATTAGTTACTAATTATTTTATATTTTAAAGTTGACACCTAAAACATAAAACATTGATAGTTAATTAGATATTAATTTAGAAATTATTGATTAATAATAAAAACTACTTTAAATACCAAATTTTTTTTAATTAAAAAATAGTATCTAGTTTAATCAAGTAATTATTTTTTATTAATAATTTTTTTTATAATGTACGTCATATATTTATACGAATACTTTATATCCTAAGACTAATAAAAATAAAATATAAATAAATTCATCAAAATACATATATACAACCCTTAATATTGGATTTGTGGGGCTAAATAAGTTTAATAATTGATAATTTAAGTGGATTATTTTTATCAATTTTTTTGGATTTTTGTTCCTTATAAAAACGCACCTCCTTTTTATATTTGCTTTGATGAATCCCACAGAACGTGGGGGAAGGTATCCTAATCATGATCTTTTCGTAAACTCAGTTGATCCCTCTTAGTCGTTGCAACATTTGAAATTGAAATTTTCTTTAAGTAGAATATTCTCAGAATCACTCTAGCTATTAATTTCTTCGAAATGAAGCAAATGGTGAATTTTTGTATTAAAATCATGGTTTGAAAGCAAATGAATCTAAGTCAATGATGAGCTATAAGAATTCAGGTCTTACATTACAGCATAAGCTTTTTCATAAATCCATGTTCAATGTTTTTCTTACAATGGAACATTTTCTTAATGACGTTAAAGGAATAAAGTAACCATGGCGTGTTGTGATGAGCGAATGAAATTGAATTTTGTGTCTTCCTTTACACAGTCAAGATGTGAAATTAGTGTAGTCAGATTCCACTATTTGTTCATGTGTTTTGGTATGAACAAATTGCACTAAGTTCAATTACAGTTAACAATCTTATGTAATCCATGATGCTGTTGATGAACAAATAGTGGATTCAAATTTGTATCCCATTATAACAAATATCACCTTTATAAGAAACCAAAATAGTTATCTTACATTTGAATGTGTCTCTTTCTTAATCTAAATTAAAATAATTGTACATGCATCATCATAGGGTGCATATAACATCTAAAGTTTTTTTTTTGTGTGTTAATATTTTTGTTTCGTACATAAACATTCTTGTTTTCCAAAGATATCTTTTAGGCTAGACACTTAATAAAAATATACATATTTTTAACACACTATTTACTATATTGATTAAAAATTATTAAAAATTACAAAATTTGACTAGTCTCGTACCTTGTTTAATGACCCTTTCTCTTAATTTTGTAATATTTAATAAAGTTAAATCAATAATAAAATGTGTATTAAAAAGAATCAATAAACAAATATATTACAAAATCAAATTTAATCTTTAAACCCATTTAAAATATCTTAAACAAACTTATTCAAGAATTTAATACCATAATAAATAAGTTTATGTTTAATTCAACATAAGAAAATAATTTATAAAATAATATCTATATCTTATTTATATACTATAATTTAGTGATATATCTTTCTATATATAATCTCAACAATTTGTTTAGGAGTGTGCTTTGAGTTTGCATAGATTTCAATGTTTGGAAGATTTAGTAGGAAGAAATATGGTGCAAATCAATTTTAGTTTTTTATTTATTTATTGAAATTGGTTTTATGTTACGTTACCTTGCTTCATCTCATATTTTATAGTCTATTCTAACATATTCTCTTTATCTGATCAGTTTAACATATTTTTGTTATGATAGATTTTAAATGATTCTGATATCATATTAGAAAATAAATTTTAAATCTAACTTATCTTATAAAATCAAATCAGTTTATAAAATAAAATTTACACACACTTTTATATATATATATAATCTAACATTATCTTTTCATGATTTGAGATCTCCAACGTTAATGTGAGTGAAGATGGAAGGAAATAATTAAGAAGAATGTAAGTTGGAGTCCTTTTTGATAGGTGCAATGCATCATTGGTGGGAAAGGCTGCAGATGTAAGCCATGAAGAAAACAAGTGTATGTCATTTTCCGCAGTACATAGAAGATCCAAGTTGACACGCAAACGTGCGTTAATAGAGAACCCTAAAAAAGTAGCTGTCTCACATTCAGAGGCGACCAACCCTAGATGTTGAACCCTAATTCCTTCTCTTCATTTCAACCATTCATTGTTGACCAATACATCCTCATGATTCTCCCTCATATCAACTTTTCCTGCATAAATACATGTCTACACAAGAGGGAGCCACTACCTATGTTGTTGCCACTTACCCCGTAATGCCCCAGTTTAATACTCTCATCATTACCAAAATCACCATCATATACTTCACATAATTTTATCTTTATATACTCACTTTATATACTCACATGAAGCTCGAATAGTCTTCTTAAATGACGTATTGGTGTTCGATATTCGTATTAAACATGACACTCGTATAACACCTGTAGGACACGTATACGTAAAGTGTTCAATTCAAAAAATATTTGTTAGATTTCTGACAATTTTAGTACATTCCAACCCAATTTTAAAAAGAAAAAATATATTAATTTTCTCAAAATTCAAATTTTATTGTATAAATTGTTATTATAAATATAAAAATAAGAAACAAATCCTTGTGAACCAGTCATGAAAAACATCTTTCTACTCCAAAAAATAATTTGGAACATATTTGTGCACATAAATCTTTAGTATCAATTTATATAATTCATAATTATATAATATATAGATCCGTGTCCCCGTATCCTACATTTTAGAGATTTTACGTATCTCCGTATCCGTGTCCTATCACATGACTATCAAAACAATACTCACATTTCATCATCTTTATTACTTTTATACTATTGTATCATATTTAGATGAGGTAGGCATCTATATATATAAAATTACTTTATATATAGTGTTATGTGATGTGATTAATAAACTAACCTTAACCCTAGATAAACTTAACTAAACTTGAAAGTTGAGATACCTTTTTTTTTAACTCATGGGGTTTAGTGGTCCAGCATCTACTCCCAGAGAACAACCATATTGATGAATATGCTATTTGACACAAATGGGGATTAGTGTAAGATAAGTTAGATTATTGATTATGTTCATGTAAAGGATTCATATGAAAAGATTAAATATTTCCTTTTGTTATGAAAAGATAAAAGTATACTAATGTATAGGAATAGGTTTCGTGTGTTCTTAATAGTTTTAGTGATATAAAGTTTAAATTTAAGAAGATTATCTTAATATTGTTAAGAGTCATTAATGCAAGAGGAATTTCAACCTCAATCAATCCCTATTTATATGTTAATTATCTCGTAATCGTATACATAGGCTTTAGACTCCTACACCATAGCACGTGTCATTGTTTTGAAGCCATTGAAGCCACTGTCTTAGGTCTATTTTTACTTTTTTTTTATACTTGTTTTTTATAATGATTTGTGAATCCTTCACAATCATTCTTTATTAACATAATAAGCAAGGATGTTAGGACCACAAGATAATTTACTTAAGTCTTCCAAAAGAAGTTGTTTGATATTTCCAAATTTATAGTTATAACCCTTATTTTGTAATCTCTCCCTCTTTTTATATATATATATATATATATATATATATATATATATATAATCACATCTTTCTTTATTTTCTTGATATCCACATTCCTTTCATGGCTTGTCAATATTAATATCAAACCATTATAGAGATAATATTAACATGTATTTTTTTGTTTCAAAGTTTTAGCATTTCATCATTTTTTTATTTGGAAAAATTATTCTACTCGTATTAGTTACTGTTTTTTCTATTTTTTAATTCTTATTTTAAGTAATAGGAAAAGGAAAATGGAACTGAAAATTTGGTTTTGAAAAATTAATACAAAAATAAAACTTGAAGACCTAAATAATTCACATATATATGAGAGAGACTATTTTAGGTGAAAAAGTCATGGTATAATTTATATACTGCAAACACTAGTTCCTAATGTTAGTCAAGAACAAGATATTTTTTTAGTGAAAATATATATTAAAAGATAACATTGAGAATAGCAACACATTAAGTGAAGTTTTTAGCTAAATATATTTATGATACAAAGACAATAAAAAATTAGAGGAAAAAAGTTAGAAATATAAATAATATAATAAAATGTCACAATTTAGAATATAAAGATAAATAGTTTATATGATTTCTCATCTAGAAAAAACTAAAATATTAACATAAGATAAGATTTAATAGTTTAAATAATATTATATATATATATATATATATATGTGTATATATATAAATTATTTTGTCTTAGACCACAAATTTTGTCTTATATTCGCTAGATATTATTTATTTTTGTAATATTAATTAATGTTTACTATTATATTACGTGATAAGAACATAGGATCACATGCATAAAAATAAATCGATAGAGAAAATGAAAAAAATGTTATTAATTTGCATACCATTATTCATATATGTTATGTGTTTGTTACAATTTTAATTTATATCTTCAGATTCTATAATGTAAACATCAATAAATAAATAAATAAATGAAAATTTATAGTTAGTTTGATGCTAATTTGGGCAGCTATTATAAGAGTGAATGTCAAGATTCTCCTTAATGTCCGTCAATTAGTAATCAACAGTATGCATTATATATACTACTACCATTCATTATATTAATTAAAAATGTATAACAGTTTTATTTATTAATAAGCTTAATAATTAGAATAATTTATTATTCTATTGTTATATAAACTTATTATAATATCTATGAACTAAAAATTAAGTTTTGACAGTTAAGTACCAAAACTAACAAATGTTAATCTAATATTAAAAGATCATTAGTTACATTGTTAGCGACAGAAAAATCGGTGGCTATGTTTAATAAACTACTATTTTAATTTTCCATAATGAAAAATATATATCGTTATTTTATTTTATTTTTAAATTGAGAAAACAAAAAGTAAGTATTTAAAAGAGATGTTAATTTTTAAATTGAAGTAATTATTGGAATATTATATCTTGTCGGTGCCAAACAAACAATGTATGAATGTGATGTGTTCTTTGTCAGTTAAAGTGTTGTAATTTAGTTTGAATGGTTTGAATGAATGAGTTAGCATCTCACTGGATTCATCATTTTTCTTTGTAGTGTAGTCAGTGTATGCTATTGTATTATTTCCACACCTTTGAAACTTTTTTTATCATTGATGGGATGGAAATAGTCATGATTCTTCTTCATCTATGCAATGCAGTCCATGATTATTTTAGTTAGTAAAAATGGTCATATCAAAACAAATATTGGACTTATCGAGCAAATAATTAAGCCTTTATTACCAGTTTTATGTAAAAAGCTAGATTATTCAGTACTAATATATGGATTTGTCTATGCTTTTAAAGAATAATACTTCTATAAGTTATTGTATTTTTTATTGTGTTAAGTGATTGTCTTATTAAAAGGATAAATATGTGTATTATGTATAGTTCAAAACTATGCATTACTAGTAGAAAAATAGAAAAAATATGCGTTTAGGTATGATGTCGAATAGTTTATAACTTTTAGAAGTTAAAGTTAAAGACAATTTAAATACATTTTTTTTTAATTTTTTAAGATATTTATTAAGGATAAAATTGTGACAGAGTTCAAAAGCAAACAATACTTCAAATATGAATGGTTCATGCTAATGATGTTATCTTAACAGAATTGAGGTCAGAATATTGACATTGTTTATGAGAATGGAAAATTGGTTCCAAAGATGAATCCTCGTCCTCAACTAGGGGGTTTGTTCCGGCATGCTAATAGTCTCATATTTTTTAGAAGTTGAGGCCAACGACAATTTAAATACACTTTCTCCCCTTAACCCTCTGAGACGCCGGTTAAGGACAAAATTGTGGGAGCTTCAAGCTTCAAAACAGACAATACTTTGGATGCGTTGATTGAATCAAGTGATGATATCTTAATGGACTCGAGGTCGGAATATTGACGCTGCCTATGAGAATGGGAAAATGGTTCCAAAGACAAACCTTCATTTCCTTAACTCTCAACTAAGGGGTTCTTTTGGTATGCCAATAGTCTCACATTCCTTAGGAGTCGAGGCCAAGGACAATTTAAATACATTTTCCTTCCTTAACCCTCCAAGGTATTTATTAAGAACAAAATCGTGACGAAACTCCAAACTCCGAATTCCAAAACAAACAATACCTTAATGCGGTGATTAACCATAATGATGTTATCTTGACGAATTTGAGGTTGAAACATTCTTTGTACATTATATTAGCCTAGAACTAATCAAAGTAATGGTAAAAGTTTGTCAAATCTGTGTAACCTGGAGTTCTGTGGTGTGGGTATGAATTTTTTACTCGTGAATATTTTTTTGATGGATATGGTTTGTAAAACTTAAATTCCATTTAAAATTAGAGTTATATAGAAAAAATTTATAGTGTAGATTTATGTGGATATGAACATAAAGAGATGAATCTTCATTTATCTAATTTTCTAAGTCTCTCACATGATACATTTAATCTACTAAGTCAGATTCAATATTTTAGAGAACTCTTATAGTCTATTAGCTTATTCTCATAATATTATATCCTCCCACTCATAAAATATTTTACTATAAAAATATAATTTTACAATTTTAAAATAACGGTGTCTGTATTGGTCAATGGTAGTCCAACAGGGGAATTTAAGCCTTCTAGGGGTCTGAGACAGGGAGATCCACTGACTCTGTTTCTCTTTCTGATTGTAGCTGAAGGTTTATCAGGACTGGTGACGCAAGCGGTAAAGGCGAAGATGCTATCAGGTGTGAAAGTGGGGAGAAACGAAGTTGAAATATGTATGTTACAATTTGCTGATGACACTCTTTTTATGTGTGAAAATTCCTACACTAACCTTTTCACAATTAAGGCGATCCTAAGGTGTTATGAGGTACTTCCAGGTCTAAAGATTAACTTTCACAAATCAAGATTGGCAAGTATTAATGTTGATAAGAACACCCTTAAAGTCTACGCTAAGTCCTTAAACTGTTACCCCATGAAGATTCCTTTTACATACTTAGGGCTACAAGTAGGAGGCAACCCAAGAAGGAAGCAGTTTTGGGAGCCAGTTGTAAACAAGATAAGTGCTAGACTTAGTACTCGGAAAGGTAGATACCTCTCCTTGGCTGGTAAAATTTGCTTGCTCAAATAAGTGTTTACTGCTATCCCTCTTTTTTACTTGTCATTCTACAAAGCTCCAACAACGGTGTGTGATAAGATTGTTAGTATTCAAAGGAGGTTTCTATGGGATTGGGGAAGCTCAAACCTATTTCTTGGGTCAGCTGGAAGAAGGTGTGTAAACCTTTGGAGGAAGGAGGTTTGGGGGTTAAAGATGTCAGGAAGTTTAATTGTGCTTTGTTGGCAAAATAGGAATGGAAGCTGCAGAGTGATGAAAAAGGGAAATAGAAAGACATTCTAGTTTCCAAATATGGAACGGCTAATGGGAATATATGATGTCAGTGGAAAATGCAATCGTGGTGGTGGAGAGATTTAAAGAAAGTGTGTGGTGAGGGAGAAGAATGAGAAGAAGGAGGATGGTATCAACAAGCTCTATCTTGGAAAAATGGACTTGGGGACAAAGCCAGATTCTGGGAGAACGCTTGGGTAGAGAATGTGAACCTTAGAACCTTATATCCTAGATTGTATTCCTTATCTTTGGATCAGGGACTAACGGTAGCTGAGGTTGGCGAGTGGGGAGAGGCAGGGTGGCAATGGCGGCTTAAGTGGAGAAGGGGTAGGTTTGAATGGGAAGTTGTGCTTGAGGAAGATTTGATAAGATATGTGGCAAATGGGAGTTTGAACAAGGAAGCTAATGACCGTATCCTGTGGAGAGGGGATTCATCAGGGGCTTTCTCGGTGAAGTCGGCTTATGCTTGTGTGACTAATCAAGGTTCTGGCTTTGTGAACAATGTTTTCAAAATGCTTTGGCAAACAAAAGCAAGGCCAAAGTCCCAAACCACTGTTTGGAGGGTATTGTTAGACAGACTCCCTACCAGAGGTAATCTTATCCGGAGAGCTGTACAAGTTAGCTCTCCCTTATGTGTGTTTTGCCATGTCTCGGAAGAATCAGTTCAACACCTTTTTTGTGAGTGTACATTTACTCATCGAGTTTGGGCATTCTGTTCTAGTTGGATTGGCATTGCGCTGGCACAACATAACGATCCGAAGTGCCACTTTGAGAATTTTCATTTAGTAAACTTTACCCTTAAGCAAAATCAAGTATGGAAAGGTATGTGGGTGGCAATAGTAAGGTGTATTTGGGATCAAAGAAACAAGGTAATTTTTAAACAAGGGGTTCCGGATGATAAAGAAATATTTCACTCGGCGCAATTGCTTTCTTGGTTATGGTTGAAACACAGGGTAAAGTCTTTTAACTATGCTTTCTCCGATTGGATTCTAAATCCCAACCAATATATTCGAAGTTGTGGATGACAGGAGGGATTGGCTGGTGTACTTATGGGAGGGTGAACTGTGGAGTTGGAGTGGTGATATCTATAGTAAGGGTGGAAGTGTTTCCATGATTGTTGCTGATTGTTACTTGTTGAACTTGTGTAAGATCTCTGTCAGTATTGGAAGTAAATATAAGAAAGAAGAGGTTGTGGAAGTAGCAGGAGAACTATTTGGGAGCAAAAGTTGTAGGTTCTTAGCATTATTCGTGGCTTGTGACATTGCGGGGAAGCTATTGCAACTGGACTATTGCTTTATCTAATTGCTGGAATTGTGGAACAATCTCGAAGTATGTTATCTCTCACGCAAGTAGTGTGCACGAAGTTTCAAGCCAACTCTCTGTAGTTATGCATGATGGGATGATATTGGGTTTTAACTGGATTGAATTGGTTAAAAGTGGGGGTTGACAGGTTATATTTGCTATGGTGAACAGTTTGAAAGGCTATGGTGAAGAATTTGAAGGGCTATAAAGTGTAGCTATCCAATATTTCAAGGCCACTTAGGAAGGGTGTAGGGGTGAGAAAGTGAATCCAAGCAGGTGGTGGAATGGTTCTACAAAGCCATTTAAGAATGGTGCAAGGGTGACAAAAAGTCAAGCAGGTGGTGGGAGAGGGTGCATGCAAAACTTGGAACTATCAAGGTGTTAGGTGTCAATCTATGTATATTGGCCAAGGTTTGAGGTGCTCTTACATTTTGCAGCAACCGTGTCAGAACAACATCTTTTGTTGTGCTGGTTTGAGTGTTTTCTATTTATGTGGTTGTTATGGTCTTTTGTATAAGGGTTGAGACACCCCTGAAGTGTCTCGTTTAATTTAAAAATGTTGACAAAGTTTAAATAAGTGATAAGATTGAATATTATATTAACTTTTGATTTTGATGAAGAAATTTGCAACCAATTTTGAAATAAATTAAAAAAACTAAAACATTGTTGTCAAATTGCACTACAAGAAAATAATGAAATAGAAACCAATTTTAGAGACAAAAAATAATTAGTTGCTATAGTGACTAAATTAGAGACCATTTTAGAGACTAATTTTTTTTTGGTTTCTAAATTAGTTTTTATTATTGTTAAATGGTTTCTAAATTAGTATCTAATTAGCTACCAATGTTTTTGCTACCGAATTTAGAATCTAAATAATTGGTAGTTAAAACCTTGGTAGCTAATTATATAGCAATTTAGAAACTATTTAACAATACTAGAAACTAATTTAGAAACTATTTTTTTTTTAATTTCTAAAATGGTCTCTAATTTAGTAACTATAACAACTAATTATTTTTGGTCTCTAAAATTGGTTTCTATTTCATGATTTTCTTGTAGTGTTGGAAGCAAAAAAATATTTTAAATTTTTCATGTTAATAATTTGCGATACCATTTTAAATAAGTTTTGAAAAAAAAAACTGTAACTATAAGTTTAACTACATTTTTAACTACATTTTCGCTCATAAAATTGGTTAGAATTAACCATGTGACCATTTTTCCAATTACTAAAATTTAAGCATAACAACTAAATAATACGATACCTTGATTTTCATCCCTTGTTTGTCGGTTGGATTAGTACAATTCTCCATTCAACTATGCTTTCTATAAGGATAAATGATAGTTTTGTAGGTTTTTTTTCCTTGTAGTGGAGGTGTCAGAAAAGGAGATCCATTGTCTCCTTTACTTTTCTGTCTTGCGAAGGAAGTTCTCAGATATCTTTAAGTTTGTGAATGATAAGAAGATTCTGCAAATGGCTAGTTTGCAAGGTTATGCAACTCCCTCTTGTATTTTATACGTGGATGACATATTTGTTTTCTGTAGGACGGATAATAAGTCTCTTATAAATTTGAGTGTTTTTCTTAAAATATATGGAGATTTTTCGGGTCAATATGTTAATAATTATAAGAGTAGTTTTTTCACCATGGATAATTTTTCAAGATTTTTCACAAAAAATGTCTTCTTTCTTGTGGTCATGGTTGTTTACCTTTTACTTATTTAGGAGTGCCTATTTTTATTGTGCTCCAAAGTGGCGATTTCTTCAACCTTTGACTGATAAAGTCAAATTGAAGTTAGCGTCTTGGAAAGGTACATCTCTTAGCATGATGGGTCAGATTTAGTCGGTTAATATGGTGATTACTGGATTTCTAGCTTATAGATTTAATATGTATAAATGGCCTGTTTCCCTTCTTAAGCAAGTTGAGCAGTGGTGTCGAAATTTTATTTGGACTGGTGATATTTTGAAAAAAGGCATAGTTACTGTGAATTGGGACTAGTGTTGATGTGATTTGATTAGGAGATTTATCAATTTGTGACATTTTAAGAACAAAATAAGAAGGCTTAAGGAAAAATCAATGGGGTTCAATGCCTTCCAAATGATGAACCAAACTCATAAAACATGAGTGTCATATCCTTATACATCAATATGGAGCGAAAATTGAAAGGAAAACAAGGATCAACACAATTAACCGAATGTAAACACAATATTGAGCAAATGAACCGATTGAAAACAACAACTAACACATAAAAACCGATTAAATGGAGAAATAAGTGCAGAATTGAAAAGGAAACACAAGAACAACAAGAACAATCAGAGGAATTGAAGAACAAAACAACAAAACCGAATAAAATTGTAAGACAACACATGTATAGGTGCGAAAATGGAAATGGAAGGTGAATTAAGAATGAACTTATGTGGTTGTAGTGATGGAAGGGAAGAACACGCCACTTGGAGGTGATTGATCCAAGATAAGTGCATGATTGCCGCCACTTGGAGCTTCCCAAACACTCACAAGATGAAGGAGAACAAGTCTCTCACAATTCTCTCTCAATTTTAGTAGAGTAACAATACTTCAATTTTCAAATCTGAATTTACATGAGCATGACACCTCTATTTATAGTGTGAGGGTGCTGAAATTTAGGTGGGAAAATTCAAAGGAAACTCATTTGAAGTTGCCACAAAAAACAAGTCACATGGAAGGTGTGACTTCACATGGGAGCTGTGATTTGGTTTCTTTCTTTGGCACCTCCTAAAAATGCACCTACACCTTCTTTTTATGTCACATGGAAGGTGTGACTTATCTTTGTACTCCTTATATCTATATCTACACCTTCCTTTTATGCTCTACAACAAATACTATAAAAGAAATTACAAATAGAGACATCCAATGATGCTCATCTCCTAAAACCTTGACCTTGCTCCTCCTAGGTTGGGCTTGGGCTTCTTGGGCTTGGGCCTCATCTTTTGAAAAGACTAATAAGAAGAACTTTAAATGTTTTGGCCCTTGTCCATTCCTCCTATTAATGAGATCTTTGCTTGCTTTTTTGAGATGACCCTTCAAGTGTAGCATCCTTGGTCATCTTCATGTATTTTTGATTCTCATCAGGTGTTCTACTACTTCTTTTAGCAAATATTGCAGGGTTATCTAATGGTTCTAGCATTCTGAATACAGTCTCTCAGTTTTGAACAGGTTGTGATTGGAATATTCCATTGTAAAATCTAGAGTGATCAAGTGCCTTGAAGAATTCAAATTGTGCTTTGAAGAATCCAAATCCTTTGTGTTTGATGCAAGGTTGTGTTGCTGCTGTGTTTTGGGAGAGATCTGGGTAGTTTTAATTGTAATCCACTCCTTTGTTGAATCTAAAGCTAATGTGTTTTAAAATCTTTTGAAATAAAGTGTTTTTCCAACTAAGTGAAAAACAACCTGTTGTTTTGTTGAATCAACCAGTTGTTTTACTCTTAGGAGTTTTTGAAAAGGTTGAAAACTGTTTAAGTTTGGTTGACTTAACTGCCAAACCAAACAATCGATTGTTTTGTGGTTTCAACCGATTGTTTCTTTGAAAATCCTAACATAATTCTGTTTGGTGGTTCAATGTGCTTTAAATGATTTCCAACTGAATACGCTTCTTCATTAAATGCTTTGACCAATCTTTGGAAAATATAAATAGTTTGTTTATGTTTTCAAACAAACAAGAGAAACAGATTTGAGTTTTTCAGTTGTGAAAGAGTTGATTCAAGATTTGAACATTCACATCAAAGCTTTGGGTTTTCTAAGAGAGTGGAATAGGATTGCATTTGTATTGATTTCAGATT
>Ga0123342_1002259_pt1 | contig 32088 bp, 13 predicted proteins | sample Turbeawhitnodule_FD_89960 | JGI IMG/M metagenome (GOLD analysis project Ga0123342, IMG submission 89960) | Root nodule microbial communities of legume samples collected from Mexico - Turtle bean Mexico white nodule | ecosystem: Host-associated > Plants > Roots > Nodule | place: Mexico: Nepantla... | reverse complement strand
TTTCAATTAATAAAATTATAAACGAAGAATTCATATTTCATTTCTATATTCTATTTTTTTAATTCATTTCAATTTTATATTATTTTTTAAGTTATAATTGAAACTTACAATTATTTTAATTATAAAAATTATGTACAAAAGTAATAATCATTTCTTTATTATTTTTTTACACACATGGACAAAAGTATACTTTATTATTATATATAATGTAATATAAATTAAATAACATAATACTAATTATTTTAATTAACTTAAATATCTTTAAACTAATTAATATTTCATTTTTCTATTTATTTATATACAAGGGTAAATTTGTAATCTTACAATTTACATTATTCAAAATATATTAAAATACTCTCAACTATCACATCATTCACGTTTTTTCAATAAACTTTCTTCACACATCCACTCTAACATCTCCCAATCCAAACACCCTCAACTTTCTCCACACTTTCTTTAGACTTCCACTCACCCACACCCTCAACTCCTCTAATCCAAACAAAGCATTAAGGATATGTGGCTTTTTACAATCCTCAATTTCAGTTCAACGTACCCTTTTCTTTAAGTTATTATATAAACATCTCATCTCACAGAATATCTGTATAACACCTTTTGGTAGATCGTTAATTACAATTAGTAGTCCCTAATAGTGTTTGGACTAGTCAAATTATTGCAAAATGATAGACAGACCCACGCATACAAGGAAAACACTTTTCTCATTAACAATTACTACAGAATAGACAATTCATATACTAAAATAATACCACTGGATGCATGTTCAAATTCAGTATATGTATTCTCAATTAGTTTGATCACTTGCTAGCTCTACCCCCTACTAGAGGGTACATCTGTCCTAATTCCTGACTAACTCAACTTAACTTTCATGATGACTGGTCAACAACTGATTAGGCTACAACTGAGTTCACACAACACAACAAACATGCTCAATACTTCCACAGTACAGGTACAGTCACGAAATATAATACATATCCTTTTAGTTTCATCAAAGGACTGGAAAAATTGCATCACTGCCACAAAACTTTTGCTTACTTTTTGTCAAAGCCTTTATATGTTAACAATCAGAAACTGTTCCAAAGTTGAAGGACAAATCCCAGTTTAACCTCTAACCAACAAGATATTTCACATGAAAGTTGGCAACAAATATGCCTAATAACAAAGTTTTATTTGCTATAGGAGCACTAGATAAACTTCAAAAGAACTTCATGAGACTTAGATTGGATGCAATGATGAAATCCTTTCGTACCAATTAAGATACTTGTTAATTTGATGAAGTTTTTAAGTATATTTTCAATTGGAGCAGAGGAAGGTTATCTTAAATTTTGTATCTTGAAACTTTTCTTTTCTTTCAATGAATCTTTTTCACTTATCTGTGAAGCATAACTGCCTAATGTAAATAATGCTACTTTGCATAGTCTTACATGATTAATACATTTTCTACTTGCTACTTGCTATAATGCACAAAATAGACCTCTGAAAGGTTTCTTATTTTTAATACAGTTTTTAATCACTGACATGAAAAGTTAATATAATAAGAAAAAAATTTATGGTCTTGCTCAGTTCTTTCATAATGATGAATTTGTTTTTAATACATTATTTAATCTGCAAAATGTTGCAAACACATTATTGATTACAGATTCCCTTAAACAAATAAATTGGTTGCAATCATGTGTAAAGCAAAACAACCTCCCTGTAAAAAGAATATAAAGTTCAAAGCAATTAAGGCAATCTGCAATTCTAAACTTCCTTCTAAGGTCTAAACTATACTTGGACAACTTTACTTTTTAGGTTAGATGGTCTAAAACAGCTCTCTCTCTTTATCTATCTATCTCTTAATGTATTGGATAGATCCAATTCTGTGTTTCTTTATTTATCCCATCATTCCTTAAAAGTGACTTTCTGGCATTCTAGTTGAGTATTGGGGTTGTCCTAGTCTGTAGGATCAGTTTCTATATATATTTCTTCCAATATCATTCTTGCCCCCCACCCCCCACATTTCACATGACTTGTAAAAGTACACCAAACCAGGAAATTACTTGAAAGCATTTTCCAATCAATTAATTCTTCAGCTGTCATATCTCAACCAACCAATCAATGTGTATTAACGAGAACAAAGAAGAAGAAGAAATCTGGTTCTGTGAATCCAGATTCAACCCTTTCTATATTGCTATCCAGCTCAACCAAATCAACCCCGCTCAACACCGAAGTTAATGAAGAACATGAACAAGGTACAAAAGCCACAAATTTCCTGGTTCCTAACAGAAGAGGCAAAAATTTCCTGAAACACTAATTTTGGGATAATCTAACCCTAAACCCTCCGTGAATCCAAAAACCCTAAAACCACAATACATCAGACAAAAAATTAACCCACTTAAAACATTTTAGTGACAAAATACTGCATACCTTAATCTCAAACAACCAAGATCATAATGCTCCGCAATGTTTTCACAAAGGAGAAAAGAACTAATACCACCGACGCCGACGAGGACAAACCGAGCACAGCCACCACCGAAACACCACGGCGCCGACAACAGACCGACGGAAACGGGATTGATTTCCTCAAGAACGGTGGTTCTGTTTGCCTAAGGTGTTCTACTTTGCGGAAGATTGTTCTGCAACAAACCCACACCAAAAAATACAGAGAACAACTCAAAGAACCTTAAATCTTCTTTATTAATTTTAACCTAACATTTATTAACAATTTAAATTATTAAATTAGTAATTATAATTATAATTTCTCATAATTATTTGATTAATGCAAAATTATTCTCGGAAGTGACTGGTCTTTCAAGAATAAAAGAAGAGATTATGAAAAATTAGAGAATAAATTATTTTTTTAAGAATCGAAAAAAGATATAAGAATCAAAAATGTAAATTAAAAAAAATGAGAAATTATATAGAAGAAAAAAAAAGTAATCATTAAACTTAATCTATAAATAAGGATTAACTGTAATATTGTGTGTAGTAAATGTAATTATTTTATAAGAATACTATAGTACAATAAATGTAAAGGATGAAAATAAGTGTTGCTCATATATAGTCTTTGATAATCAACAACAAAATCAACCTCTCCCATCATAAAAATTATTAACAAAAGATTATGATTTTGTAAATATTGTCGTTTAACATGTTTTTTCTTCCTATTCAAAATGTCTGGTTTCAAAGGATGATTGAAAACCATCATATGAAATATTGACATCAATTAAAATGGAAGAAATTGAAAAAAAAATGGAAGAAATTAAAATTGAGAAAAGAAAAATATCAACCCTTTTATCTCAACATACTACTTAGACAAAAGAAAAATATTTGGAATAATTCGAAATTAATTAAAAAAAAACTAAATTTATAGAATATTTAAAAGTTAATTATTCCCAACACCATTGACCAAGAAATGGGTGGGGTCAAGAATCGACATCAACACAGTTATTGTTTTGAGAAAATAGTAAGTAAATTGTTTCAGAGAAAAGAAGCATAATACTAAGGAAGGAAGAGAGAGAGAAGGTTTCATTAATGACTCACTTGTTTCCAAACTGGTAACTTTCTTCAGCCACTTCCCAATTACCTACCTCATTCATCTATTCCATTCACACCTTAATCCCTTTTCTTCTCTCACATTTTCAACATCGCAGTTTGCAATTTTTCAATTTGCAATTTGCATTTTCTTCTCCTCCTCTTATTCCATATAAATATACCTATATTCTCTCCACTGGGTACCCTCTCACCAGTCTCTCTTCCCTTTGAGGGTACCCCAGAAACAGATCCGATCCACATCCTTCTCATTCTCCATTAAAGCATAACCTTTTACCATTATTATTGATTATTGGTATCTGGGTTTCTCTCTAACTCGCGTTTCGAACATGTCATTGCACACTGCTTACTGTTGAACCCCTTTTTCCCCCTTTGTCTAAACCCAACAGATAAAATGATTAACAAGCCACTTTTTCTCACATATGTCTACTTGTTCATCTACATCTTGCTCTCTTCCGGCGTCATTTTGTACAACAAGGTACTTTTCACTTGGCCATGGTTTTAGACAAGAAAGATGGTTAGTTAGTTAATTAATTATGTTTTTTTTTTGGTTTTGTTAGTGGGTTTTGTCGCCGAAGTACTTTAACTTTCCCCTTCCCATAACGCTCACCATGATTCACATGGCATTCTCTGGGGCAGTCGCATTTTTCCTTGTTCGGGTCTTTAAGGTAACACTACTTTTTCTACTGAAATCTTCGTTTGTTTTGGTTATTAATGAATAATTTGTTCTGTGGTTGATATTGCTGATTTGTGAACTTGCACGTCCTTGTCATTTTTGTCGAGGTGGCATGTCATGCCATAACCTTTGTTAGTACTACTACTCACATGTTCGAGATGAGAGCGATGGGTGTGTTGGTGGGTTAGCATTGTGTATGTTGGACTCTTTCTGTGATCCTCTTCACACTGGTTTAATTTAATTACATGAACTAAGTACTTCCTTAGAGTTGATAGAGTTCGGTGAAGAATGGAGTGATGGCTCACTTGCATTAGCAACCAGAGATTCTAAGTTGGAACCCATTTGAAATTGAGATTCTGCTTGTCAGTATCAGTTTGTGAGATCTAACTCAGTTGAATATATTTGTCTAATGAGGAGGAAGATCCTGAATAAGATTACATAATTTGTTCTTGAAGCTGAGTTTGCTCATTTATTGGTCAACATTGTTGTTGCTGTCAAAAGTGACACATCCGACATTAAGTACATGTTGGTATGTGTAATGGGTTGTTTCTTTAAATGTGATTTCTACGATGTTATGTGCAACTTATGACAAGCAAATGAATGGTATGGTACAGAAGAGAATGTTATGAATTTCTGGAGTAGTTCATATGTCCTTTCTGATTTCTTTTTACTTATCTCTGCACATACACACAGTTTTTGCTTTCACTAGGATTTTAAACTCTACATACAGTATGTAAAACCTACCCTCTATGCTGGAAACTGTTTTCCATCTATCATCCCTTTGCTTGATTTTGTTTCGTCATCTTATTATTTGGTTGCTACCTTGACCAATACTCCTTTGTTTTGTTATTGCAGATTGTGTCTCCTGTCAAAATGACATTTGAAATGTGAGTGTGCCATTGATTTAAATCCTTCTAAAGCTCTATTTGTCCTTAGTCAATCTTCTTTCTAAAACAAAGTTCCTTCTGTGGCAGCTATGCAACTTGTGTGGTACCAATAAGTGCTTTCTTTGCATCTAGTCTTTGGTAAGCACTGCAACATGGGCTAACTGTATTTTCTGTACATAACTTGTTCACACATTTCTTAATTCAATTTGACCTTGTTTAATTATTGATCTCTCTCTTAGCATTCAGTTCTGAGATGTGAAAAGTTAACTTGGTTAGGCATGTTCAAGTAAGATCCAGTAACATCTGAAGCCTCTCAGTATTAAATTAATTACATCTAAAATTTGTTAAGTCAAGTGTGGTTCATTCAATTTGTTTATGCTAAAATGAACGTTGATGATTTGAATCAGCTTAAGCAGTCAAGCTTGATTGCTGGAAGTTTGCCCATGGAAACCCCATCTAGGGATAGTTCTACTTTTAATACTGTCATCTTTGTAAAATGTTTTCTCAATATCCCATAGTAATGCTCTATATATTGGAGTTCTTATTCCAGCATTCAATATCCAAATCTGTTAGTTTGGTACTTTTAGTTTGAGTATCAACCCTCCTAAGAGAATATAGTATAATCAGGTTGATCATGCGGTGCCTAAAATTACTATGCTTTCTGTACTAGGCCAGTTAGAGAACATAGAATATATATATATATATATATATATATATAATCCAAATTTCAAAGGATGATGTTTCTATGAAATTATGGATGCTCCTTTTGTATAGTGCTAAAAGTGAAAGATTACTTTGTTATCAAGCACCATTCTCTTTTGATTTTACATATGCCTGCTAATATTAATAGTTTTGAAGAAATAACGATTCATAGAGCAATACGTAATGTCTTTGGGTACTACAGGTTTGGTAACACTGCCTACTTGCACATCTCCGTGGCTTTCATCCAGATGCTAAAAGCTCTGAGTAAGTTTTTCTTTTTTTATATTTCACATGTTTCTCTTTCCATCTTAGTTCAATTTCCTTAATTCAAAATCTTGATATTTCAGTGCCGGTGGCAACTTTCCTTATGGCTGTTTTGTGTGGCATTGACAAAGCAAGGTGTGATGTGTTCTTGAACATGTTGCTGGTCAGTGTTGGAGTTGTCGTTTCCTCGTATGGGGAAATTCATTTTAATACAGTTGGTACAGTTTACCAGGTCACAGGCATCTTTGCAGAAGCTTTAAGACTGGTCTTAACACAAGTCCTTCTGCAGAAAAAGGGGCTGACTTTAAATCCTATTACAAGCTTATATTACATAGCTCCCTGCAGGTATTTATATTCATATTCTGTAAGGCACCTCAGTGAACTCAATACAACTGTTGTACTACTGAAACCAAACAGAAAATATGGCAATTTATCTGGTATTAATGAATAGTAACCATCTAATTGATTCATGATCATCTGGATTTAGTATTCAAATATTTAAATTGCACAATTTTTTGGCAATATAGACTTCACATATGCACATGTATAGGTAATGTTCTGAGTTTTTCTAATTATGAATTTCATGACATAAATCTAGTTTATTGCCAAACTTTTTAGCTCAAACAAATAAGTAATTTTATTCGGGGTTTCAATGTATGCTTATCAACAAACCCTGCATGCCATGTGTGTTGCTAACTTCTTGTACTGCTATATGCAGTTTTGTGTTTCTCTTTGTGCCTTGGTACCTATTGGAGAAGCCAGTAATGGAAGTTTCACAGATTCAGTTTAATTTCTGGATCTTCTTTTCCAATGCTGTGTGTGCACTAGCCTTGAACTTCTCAATTTTCTTAGTCATTGGTAGAACTGGTGCTGTAACCATCCGGGTTGCTGGTGTGCTTAAAGACTGGATATTGATAGCTCTTTCCACTGTCATATTCCCAGAATCTACAATAACTGGGTTGAATATAATTGGTTATGCAATTGGTAAGTTTTGTTTGACTCATCACATTCTTCAATCACCCCCTCCATCTTACTACCCTTTCATATTTTTTCCTGCAGCACTATGTGGAGTTGTGATGTACAATTACATAAAGGTTAGGGATGTCCGGGCCTCTCAAAATCCTGTTGAAAGTCTTCCAGATCGGATCACAAAGGTCTCAAATCCTTCGATCTTCTTTCAACATTTTACTAGTATAAGTTAAATGTATAATCCTACTAAGGCAATGCTAAACTAACACTTGTTTAATACAAAGGTCTCAAATTCTTCCATCTTTCAACATTTTACTAGTACAAGTTAAATGCATAATCCTACTAAGGCAATGCTAAACTAAGACTTGTATAATGTTGATTAAGATCTTAAGCAAAATTCTGTGTGACATGCATGCAGGACTGGAAATTCGAGAAGAAGTCATCTGATATTTATGTGCCAGATAACATTGATGACAATGAAGGAAGCAGTGGAGGTAATGGAACTGCCTCTGATATGAAACATGATGAAGAAACACCACTTGTTTCATCAAGGTTGTCTCATATTGGACGTACGCAGTTAACCAACCAATATGCAACAGGAAAGTGAAAACCCAAATACAAAGATTATTTATTTAGAGTACCCTTTTGGAGACATGAACTAGGAAGGGGAATGCACCTCTGTTCCTCATTCTTTTTAGGCAATAGGTTTCATAATTAAATCATATGCTTGTTATTTGTAATTACTTGCCTGTGTAGAATGCATAATCTCTGATTTACCATTCTGAATCATGGTTTTTGACAATAGATAAGGGAACAATTTGTATGATCAGCTCTCTGGTTGGAAATTATTTCTTAAATTACTGAATGCAAATTTTTAAATCTAAACACTTTTGATTTTCGTGCTTCATGATTGCATGAGATGTGTACATTTTGTTTGATAACTTTTCATGTTAAAGTTTTCAAATCAGGCATTGTTTGGATTACTTTTATTTACAAAATTATATTTATTATATCTGACTCATGTGGTGTTTGAAAATGATATTCATGGTGCCTTTATATATATTTTGTAACCCTTCGTTTTACTTCAAAAATTTTGGCCATAATTTCAAGAAAAATTGAAGAGAGAAAATTGACCTTCGAACTATGAATTTGTCAAATCACAGGTTTTCATACACTTATGAGCATGTGTATGAAATTTCTTTATTATATTGTGTGTGAATAACTAAATAAAATGAGATAGTTGAAATAATGTGTTTAATCACAAAGACTTGTAGTGAGAACGTTAATGACAAAGCTAACTTATTCTTATTTCATTTTTTAAAATAGTTTTACATTTTTTTTTTCTTCTATTTTTTCACATTGTCTTTCATCTTGATTTTATTAGGTATCTATTTTGTTAAACTTATTATATACAAATGAAGTAAAAATACTATAAATACTTTTCATAATGTCCAATGATTTTATGTGTGCCCTTTTTTGTGAAATTTCTATCATCATATCTTCTTTTTAAATGAGGCTTTAATTATGTTGGTTGGAAGGTAATTTTATATTGAATTTAATAAAAATGTATTGTAAAAGTTTTATAATGAAATTTAATTATATATTGTTACTTATGATATGTTACTTTTTATTGTGTATATTTTGTAAGTGATATTTAATACGATTTCGTAATGTTTGATTGGTTTCAGGATTGTTGGCAATGTCTACAAAAAGATACAAGTTTATTTTATCTTCACTCACACGATTATTTCAAGTAAAGTACGTTTAATTATGTAATTAAGTGATGAAGTATGCAAAACTCTATGTTATCTTGTTCATGTAAGTAGCATTATGAGTTCCTTTATGTTAAGTGTACAATTTTTAGAACTTTCTCTTGTAATTTTTATTTAAGTTTATTCAAGTTTTCACCCTAAATTCTATATTAAGATATTTTTCCCTTTGTGTAGTGTATAAAAAGATAAGTGCTTTTTAATAGAATAGGAAAATGGTTATAAATGTCATTTTAAATGAAAGAAACAAAAGGGAGGTGTAGTAAAAAAGGGATGTGTAAATAGCAAGAGCCTTAAATAAGGGCCCTGTAACATGGCCCAATTTGGAGGCTATTGGGCTCTTAAAGCTTGCTCAAAGACTATTGGGTGCATTGATATGGTGCGGGAAGTGATTGCCTTGTGCATGTGTCATATATTCTTTTATAATAATGATAAACTAATAGTTAACATAACTAAAAAAACTAATTATCATAATAAAAATCAGTTATCGTGAATAAAATCAGAAAAGGATGCTTATAGTAAATATATTTCTATACACTTATAAAATAACTTATTAACTTTGTCATTAGTAAATATATCCCATTTAATTTGTTAAATAAAAAAAATAGTTAAGTTTTAAGTATATTATAAATTTATATATTTTTAATTAAATCTTTATTAAAAATATGTATTTTACTGAGTAGTTAAAATATATTTTATTTTTATCTAAATATTTTATTGTTTGATTTTGTTATTAATGAGATAATATAATTATTATTTGTGTTTTCATTTTTAATTTACCGATCAGTTTGTTTATTTTCTCTAATATTTTTTAATTTATTGATTAACTTATTTCTTCTCTCTTATAAAGTGAGTTGATCAACATTGAGAGATTGAAAATTAATTAAAAATATTTAAATTTATAAAATAATTCCTCTTTGTACATAAAGGCAATACAAAACTTCAAAAATTCCCAAATGATGAGATTTTGAAAATTGATTATAACTATTAAGTAATTTTTAATTTTAATAGTAATTTAAAGTTTCAATTTTCATATTTTATTTCTAAAAATATTTTAATATATATAATCAAAATGTTATATATATATATATATATATATATATATTTATTGATTAAAAGTATAACACTTCTGGGTGATCTCCAAGAAGTCTTTTCTTTTATAAAATATTAATAAAAAAATTAATATTTCTTAAAAAAAACAAAACTTTAAAGATATTTGTGCCCTTGAAATACAGCTATATTTGTTGTTTTCCAAGATACTTTAGCTTAACGTTTGGTCTTCGCAGAAATTCTCTTTTGAATTTAACTTTTATGATTTTGTTTTAGTCTTTATGCTATATCTCTTTTTTTACTCCTTATCAAATTTTGTTTATTTTGAATTATTCTCTTTAAACAAATATTTATTAGTAACTAAACACAAATATTTTACACATTTCAAGAACTAAAAGTACTGAAATAAAAATATAAAATTATAAATATTAAAATTAAATAAAAATAATAATATGACTATATTTTAAAATACAACAACTATTTTAAAGTTAAAAAGAAAATTATAAACTTTTCATACGTGCCCTTTGTTTTTAATATTCGGGCATTTGTTTTAAGATATGGAAAATTATGATAGGAAAATTATTTTTGGATATACTGTAAAATATATTTGATTAATTTTTATATTCCTGAGAATATATTTAAGTTTTTAAATTAATTAAAATAAAACCTATCCAGAAATTTCATTTTATAAAATTCTAACAATCATAAAAGAAAATATCCTTATTTTTATATTTTCAGAAATGCAAAAATCAAATGCATTAACTAATTATTAGTTATTAAATTTAGGTCAACTCAACATCATAACATAACGTATACTTCCTACCTTAATGGTTAGAAAAAAAAATGGGTAAAATATAATCTATATTTTCATAATTACGAATAATTTTAAATATGCTGTTTTAATTATTAGTAATGAGGATACTATGCTTTTTATAATTTAATTAAAAAATTATTTATAATATTTTTATTTTTCATAACGTTACTTTTGGTATTTAGAATTAGAAGATATTTATAACAAATGTCTGATCAATTATCAGTTTTGAATGTACAATATGTAAAAATTAAATGATTAATTTTTTCTTAATTGAAAAAAAAAACATTGTGCTTAAGTTAAAGGAATAGAAAAATATTTAACTCTTTAATAAAATTTTAAAAATTATGTTACTAGATTAAATTCATATAATAAATGTTAAATAAATAAAGTTTATTGCATATTCAGTTTCATGTTAATCTTAAAAACTAAGTAATAATTAACAAAAAGTGTCCTCAATTTAGATAATTAATGGCATATTTTCATAGGAGTAAATTGCATATTTAAGATATTATATTCAGAAATTATATTATCACAAACATAAATATTTAATAATTCTTGAAAAAAGTTAATATTGATGAAATGAAAATAACTAGTTAATGTACACACTAACTTTCACTTCTTCTTGAAATATAAACAATCTAAGACAAGGAGACATAATTGTTTATAAAAAAATTCCAAAAATATACTTTCATAACCTTAGGACAAAGATAAAATATTTTATTTGCATCTTTGTGAAAATAGAAAAAATAAACTAAAATAAAAAAAATAAATAAAAGAAAAAACTAAACTTGTTCATTCCTAATTTTTTTTAAACTAACTCGATTTTTTATAAAATCAATTAAAAATAATTTTAAACTAATTTACCCGTACATAATCGATTTAAAAAATAAATTTTAAAATAATTCAACATTATAAAATTAATTTGTAAATAAAATTTATATACAAAATGAAGTACTAATTTTATTTTATCCTAAATGATGTAAGATGTTGAATATACATTTTCAATGAAAGAATAATGAACATGGAAGCAAACACATTTGTATGATTATTATAAGTAGACATAAAAATGAAGAACAAAATGACCTAAATGCTACGCCATTAACTCCCCTAAGCAAGCACAACCTCAGAAGACAAAGCAGTTTCAACAACTAGCAGAAGCAATGCCCAATTCCTTAAAAGTGACACTAAACCATAATGTTAATGTTGTGTGTGTACTTGCCAATAATCAATTGGGAAAATGTCTGAAATGGTGCAGCCACATTCAGATTTTGATGTGCCATCTTCCACAAATTCCACCCTAATATGTTTCTCATTATTGAAGAATCTGTTGGAATGGAACTGAGATAAGGGTCTTTTTGTAGGAAACCTTCCCTAGCTAGGGCCTCTTCTCCCACACCACAAGATTCTTCTTGTCCATGTCCTAAGAACAAATCTTTTGAATCACTCTATGATACCCACTTTTTAATTCATCTCAAATCTATTTTCAAATCTATGTTGCTACACCACACAATCCAATCATGCAAAAAAACACTTCTTAATCAAGACAAAAATTGATTAAATAACAGGTATTATAAACAAAACTATGATGGGTCCCAATAGATTGTTGTGAATTGAAAATTTTGGACTTTGGAGGACCCTTCAAGAGAGGGTAAATATGAAGGACAAGCCCTTGAAGATTACTTTTTCTTTTGGTTTTTCCTTTGGTTAAAAATGAATGGGAGATTATCAACTATGCACATGTCTTGTAAAAGTACAATGATGATTCTTTGGAGTGAAACTCATTTGAAAAAGAAAAAAAAAAACTTTAACATTAAATAAGTTAAAATATTATAGTACCATCTCTAACTTTTGCAATATTAAAAAAATCACTGCTTTTTTAACCTAACTTTGTGATGAAATCCAACATTTACTTTTTTTGTAAAAATCTATGATAGTTGTCGGCAGAAGGTTGGACAATTGTTGACTTTTTATTTGAGAATTGAGAATATGGGATCACCAACACCAATGTCTTCTTGTTTGATTAATTACCCATTATGAGATATAATATAGAAGAAATAATGTGTCTAGTCATATGAAAAAAAAAACTATTTTTTTAATCATGTTATTTTTAACTCCCTTTTTGGATAACTAATTTTTTTTAGTAAAAGTTACTTTTTGGAATCTCTCTTTCCCACAATGTCATTTTTATCCATAAAATTCTAAATATAAGACTTTGTATATCTATCATATATGTAAATAAAGTTTTCAATTAAACACTTAGCCAAAAAAGAACTATTTAATTACAAGATGTTGAAGAATGCAACTGGTAGTTTATTTCAGTATATTATTAATTTATGATTATAAATTTAATATAAAAATGGCTAGGCTTGAATTTATTTTGAAGTTTTGAAAATAAATATCTCTTTTTTATATTTTTTTTATAAATAAATTGAATAATTTAAAGTATTTGAAAGTTCATATATATATATATATATAAACATCCCAAAGGTGAACATGATGACCTTTTACAAACCTTACCCTTACCCAAATAGAATTAGTCCACTTAGAATCACCATTACCATTCATTCATGCACAAAAATAACATGCTTGAGTAATAATATAATATGCATATCTATACCACTATATCTTCTACCCTCAATTACTTTCTATTTCCAATTTTACATCTAATCAAGTTTAGAATAATCAAGTTTAGATAAGTTATGGGATCTTAAACCCAATCAGAATATAAAAACACAACGGCTTTTTATCTTGTTCGTTAATCAAGATTAAATTTTTAATTGAGTTAGTGCAAAAATTTCTAAGGAGTTCGGTCTTGATTTTTTAATACAATATTATTTCTTTGTTTTTAAAATTCTGCAACTATGGTCACCTACATACATGTTCGTGCCTTATTTTCATCTGCCTTCAACCTACAAGAAAGAATTGACAAAAGTGACTATTTGGCTTACAGTGCATTGTTGTCGTCCATCCAATTAAGACAATCATTTCATACAACAAAAGAAATCGAATAATTTATGAAAAGATGATCTACAATATGTTGTTGTTGCTCACAAAGTACACAACAAAGTCCACTTTCCAATTAACCCAACATTGAACAACTTCAAGTCCCTAATCTCTAAATTGTCATTCTCCTTAGTCTTGTAAATTGTGTCCCATGATATCCAAATAATTTTATTTTCCTTCTTACTCCACTCCCAAAGAATTTTTCTTTGCATTTTTAATACTTGACCCCACAACTTCCAACATTTTAAACAAAAAAACATTAAGATAATATAAATAACTATTTCTCTCTCTTTTTTTTTCATCCTCCAATTATTTTATCTAATCATTCATACTCACATAATAAATAAAGAAGAGACAATTTTATCTTGTTTCCACACCATCAATGAGAAAAAATGAAAAAAAAAAGTTAAAAAACTATTTTGAACTTTTTTGAAAACACTTCATGGATTAGGATAAGTTTCATGGATTAGATATAAAAATTATTTTAAATGATTTAATTTTAAAATAACTTTGGTATAATAAATAAAATATTCTTATTTTATAAGTTTAGTTTGTGATGTTTTAAATATTAAACTAAGTATAACCATTTTTACTATTGAATAAGTAAAATTGTCTTATAAGTTAAGATTGCGATGTTTCAAATAAAACATAGTATCTGATTTTGTTTCAATCAAGTTTAAAGAAAGTCTAATTGTTCATCATTTTGAAACATTTTACAAATTAGGAATAATATAGTATTTAAAAGTTTTTATCATCAAAAAATATACTCATTTAATATCTTATCTGTTTTTAGAATTCTTTATGAATATGTATAGTCTACCTATGTATCGTTTTTGTTAACATATGAGTTTTGGTCTAGTCCCCGTATTTTTATATTTTTTTTTAATAATACTTTTTTCATGTGATGACAAATGATTGTTGTTATTTGAAGTGTCAGCCTAGTTGAGATCTTAAGTTGTATAGTGATGCCTAACATGAAAACTTTTATTTAAAAAAATATTTCCATTTAATATTCAAAGGTTTTTTTTCTATTAAATATCAGACAATTAATATTAGTTTTAATCTAATAATTGAAATTGTATAATTATTTAAATTATAAAACTTGAGTAAATAATTATTGTAATCCAATAACTCATTGAAACATCATTGAACATTTCTTCAATTTTGATTTAAAAAATTGTCAAATAAGTGTTAGCATGAAAGTTGGCTTATCATCAGAATAACTTGTGAAAGTAAAATTAACATAAGATTCATAGTATAAAATATTATTTGAAGTATGGAAATATAAAAAACGTTGTCATATTTATATTAAATTGTTGATAAGTCAATTGTTGTAGAAAAGCATCAATTTCATTATATCAAATACCAAAATATTTCATCAACCTAGTGAGTTAAAAAATAAATAAAAAAATAAAACACGAGTCTTCTTATGTTTTGAATTTTAGAGTGAATTAACTAATGGTTCTTAAAAGTTGTAGGTGTTAATTATTTGGTTCCTGAATAATTTATTTTTGTATGTTAGTCCCTAAATTACTTTTCTGTTGGCAAGTTGATCCTTTTGTTAACATGTTTGTTATAATAGAAGTCTAAAATATTACTCAAGTGCCATGGTGAAAGATTTATCACTCGTAGTTAGTATTTTGTGGACCTTAAGTCAGATGACTAAAAAAATTAAGAATATTTTTTGAAAAACTGAAAAGTTGGTTCAACAATTGAAGAGACTTTATTAAAAATAGTGTATGTTGACATGTTATTTTACATGCCAAAAGGAGAATGTAAAAAGTTGCTAAAGTGATTTTGAGTTTAATGTAAGAATATTGTTAAAAAAAAGTTAAGTGGCGGAAAATCGCCACACACACTACTTTTTAAAGGATGAATACGAATCAGTCATCCAAAGAAAAATCTCGTGTTAAAAGAATTAAATAAGTAAAATATATATATATATATATACAAAATTCTCTTTTAATCATAAAATTAACCTGTAAGTCAAACACATATACATATTTATAATAATAATCAATATCTCAATTATAATATACTAAAACCTTGACTTGAACATCCAAAGTGTAGGCATCCCACCTCCACCTTTAACCAAGATCGAGGACCGCAGTCAAAGACTACAGCCAAAGACTGATGACCATAACCAAAAATCGGAACCACCAACAATTGTTTGAGGAGACCGTCCTTTCCAACCCGTTTAAGAACATTAACAATATTAAGAAATGAACATTAAGTCTAGCTTAATCTTATAAAATCAGCGAGTGAGACTATATGTTATGGATGGTTTGATAATGACCCGTTAGTGAGTGACTTGATAAACCCAACAAACTCTCGTTAAGATAAACTTTAGATGACTCTGATATCATATTAAGAAGTGAACTTTAAACCTAACTCAACTTTATATATCTAGCTTATAAAGTGAGGTTAAATATCCTAATCTCTAGTCGATGTGAGATCTCTAACAAATAATTTTAGTTATACAAGTGAATCTAACAATTTTTTTATTGAATTATATATATATGAAACTAAAAAAATTTATTTTTTCTTTTATAGAAATTTGTTTTTGTATGTCTATTGGTTTCTTCAATATGTTGTTATTGATAGTCGTTTGCCATTGAGAATTTTGAATAATATTGTTCCTTTGTTTGTCCCCTTTTTCTTATATGGTCAAAATTTACAACTTTTAGTAAGTTATGTCCCACAGGTATCATTGGAGGTACTTCATTCATTTAGGGTTTATGTTTTCTAATCTGTGTTTACAAAATGGTGTCCAAATTCATTTTTGTACTTCACTAAAAAGGAACATTTGTGGGGGAAGAAGGTTGTTTGTGGGGAACAAGGTTGGATTATTGGATATAGTGAGAGAGAGAGAGAGTTTTGTGTTTAAGAAAACATGAATGCTCCTTAAATATTTGAGTGCTAAATAACTTGTTTGGTTTGTGAAAAAAATATCATGAGGTTTGTTAAATAAATTTTAGTAACATATTTTCTCTTTCGAATGAACTTTCCCTTTTGTAAAGCATGTGTTGAGTTATGAGTTTCACAAAACACATATCTAGAAAAAGGTTCAAATTTTTTAAGGATGAAAAAAGTTTTAGAAAAATTAGAGACTATAGATAAATTTTAAAATTATTAAAAAAAAATAACATATGTCTTTAATAAATATAAGACTGAAAACTTGATTTATTTTCAAGAGACAAAAATGATGTTATTGACATATATCAATAAAGTTATTTAATGTTCTTTAACAGAGATGGAACTATTTGAGTTTCTAGAGGGTTCTGGTCTCCAAAAAATTTAATTTATTTTTTAGTATGCAGTTAAATATGTATTAATCTCAAATAACTATTTTCTATTTAAAGATTTATATAAATAATATTATTCAAGATATTATTCTTTTTTATTAACAAAATGTGTCATTCTTTTATTCTTTTATTATTCGTTTCTACATAAAATATTAAAGTATCATTTTTTTATTCTTATACTACATTTTCTTTTACATTATTATTATTTTGAGATTTATAAATAACAGTAGTGTGTCATAGATGATTTTATTAACGTTTCTTTTATAATGATGTGAAAATTAACTATTATTTATTAGCATTTTTTTTTATTATTGTGAAGTTTTTACTTTCAAGGACTAAGAATAAAAGAATTACCTACTATCTAAATTTTAGAGATTACACAACATAACTCTTTGTTAAATACAACATTTATCATCTTCTGTTTTCAAGAATTTGAAGCAAAATATTCTTCAATTGATTTCTAATTTCCCGAAAGATAGTTTAGTTAATAAAACGATTTATTTGCTTTTTTAGTTCTAAAATATAACAATAAGATATTTTCTAAAAACAAATAATTAACACGTACTAAAAATATAAAAAAAACATTAAATAATAATTAAATTTTTAAAAAAATTAAATTAAATACTATTCTAAAAACTAAAAAAATATTTATATATAAAGCGGTTTCTCTTATTAATAAAAATTTGTAAAATAAATTTTAAAGAAATTTTAATTACTAATATTTTAGACTTTAAATTAGTCTTTAAAAAAGTGATAAAAATTAATTTAAAATATAAAATGGTAAGTAACTAAGATTTTAATAGTTAATTGTTAAATATTAATTTAATTTTTTTTTATTTTACGGCAACTTTTATCCAAATTCATTAAAATTTTAAGTCACATGTAAAATCGATGATTATGTTTTTTAATTTTACATCCTTGAAAATATTTTTTATTTTAATAAATTTTTACAGTTTTATATATATTAGGACATATCCAATGTGAAAGTCATCATATCTAGGATTTGTTATAAAAATTTAAACATATATGAATCTCTTTCATCAATAATAAATAAAAAATAGATTTGATGAGACTTATTATATAATAAAAAATGTAATGAGATTTTAAAAATAATATAAGAGAAGAAGATGATGAGAGTGAGAAAATGGAGAAGGTATGCAATAAATAAGAAAATGTGAAGTGTAGGTGAGACGTGAAGCAATGTGAGGAAGTTGAAAGAATTGAGAGTGGAGAGTTACACGTCTAGGTGAGTCATGTTTGGATAGTGATATGTGGCAGTGAGAAGTAAAAGCATTTGATTTAAGCACTTTTGGATGACGTACTTATCTTGGACCAGAATAACTTTCCTTAAAGAACCAACACGGGACCACATACCCTTAGCTCTTTCATCCCAATCATTACTCCTCACACTCCTTCTCTTCAAAATCTCTAAGAATCAAACACATCAATTTTATCACCACTCCCTGGAAAATATGTACTTCATTAGTTATATAAACTTCACTTAAATCTAATCCAAGATATTAGATACTACTTTAACAACTGCTTAGATTTTGTTAAGATTATGTGTATCATACTGAACTCCGAACAACTCTAGGTCAAGATTATTAATCAAATATTTTTGGATAATTTGATAATGTGTTTAACATAGTTTTCATAAATCATCAAAGATTTCTTACGATTAACGTAATTACGGTATAAAATGTTATCTAAAATTTGACATTAATTTGATAATTTATGTTAACCTTGACTTAGTATCAGAGATTATCACGATCCTATAAATGTGCATATCAACTAAGACAAAGATGCACATTAAACAATATTTATTAATCTCATTTAACTTATATCGAGTTCTAACTTAGGCAGCAAATATCTTTTGCAGATACTTTCACTCATCTGTTGAAGATCGGAGATATAACGATATACCAACTAGGATCAACAATAACATAAGGACAAAGAATCGAGACCTTCCCGACCTTTTTGTAAATAAAAATTTCAAGTATAATTTTGACTCAGTAAAAAATATTTAAGATTTAAAGTTAAAAATATGTTTTATTTTTCTTATATAAAATATCGATAATTATTGGTGTCGAATCTCCTTTACAATAGAAAAAACTCAACTAACTTTATTATACTCTTCTTATTATCAAGTTGTTATTAAATCACATACATATATTTGTTTTTTTATTTATTTAGGTTTAAACTCACATTTAAAATATTTTGAGAGTTTGTGTTTAGAATCCTTAAAAATGACCACCTACCATGTTGTTATATGTATGCAATAGGGTTCAATAGAATGAGGTTTTGAAAAAAAAATTCATTGTATAAATGAACCAAAAAAAACTCTTATTTCATTAAATTTTTAGAAGTGTGTTAAATTTGAATTGGTGGGTGGATATAACCATACCCATGTGTTTAAAGTGAAATTTTATAGTAATTTTTATCAAATATGATTCTTATGTTCTTCATTGTTGGTGGGTATGTAGGTAAGAGGTGTCTTGAACAAAGAGGGTTTTGGCATGTAGTAGAGATTTTCTTTTATGACTAAGGGAAGTGAGAGAATGAAGGTGAAATTGAATGGTTGGAGAAGGCCTATATAGGTCCTCATCAACACCCATAAAAGATCATCAATGATAGGACATAGTTGAATAATATGATGATTGAGGGTGCCATGGCCTAAGAAAATTGGTATGGTTATAATCACTTTTACTATATGCTTAGTAGAACAATAGTATCAAGAGTGGCTTATAAATAAAAACATTGTTTTAATATGGATTTTATATCTACTAATAGTTTAAATTCAAAAAGTTGTTCATAAATTGAAGAAAATTAATTATACAACCTTCTTCAATTAATTTTATATGTGAGAAACTATATTAACATAATATTTTTGTAAGTATAGTTTAAAATACTCTTAGAAATCCAAATGTTAAAAAAAGAGAGAAAAAAATGATATGTATGATTTAACATAGAAACAATGAAATAGGAGGAATAATAGAAATTAATGGAATTTTTAGAATGATATTGAGTGTTTAAATATTATTATTCTTTTATACATATATCTTGGATGGAATTATTTCACACACACTTTGTTGTAATGTTTCACTAATTTATCTAAAATGTGATGTAAGATGTATAATTGATTTGTAAAACAAAGTTAAAGAGATAAAAGAAAAGTAAAAATAATGAAAAATGAGATAACTTTAAGATGATTTGGTAAAGGAAAAACAAAGAAAATAAATGTTATAACTGATAAAAATATTGTAAATAAAAGATGTAAAATAAAGAAAAATATTTTTATAATTATACAAAAATAGTATTCTTTTTTTTACATCCAAATAAAAGTCAGTATATTGATAATATTATTTTAGAAATTTAATAAAATAACTTTTTTTAATTTAGTATGTGTGATTATTTAAAAAGTGCTATAAAAAATTAACACAGTATTAATTTATTAATCAATTTATAGAATATTGATAGATAGAGTAATAATTGTACGTGCGAAAGCGTGCCAAAATCGATTATGAGAAGAATAATAAATACAAATACAATATGATGAAGAGAAATGACAAAGATATGAACAGGAAGAAAGGGACTGAAAACAGGAGAGGGAAGAAATTTGAAGAAACAGCAAAGAAAAATTTCCATTTTGATGCCTTATCTTTTACTGTATGTAATGTGAGTCATGTCACTTCCCATCACCTACCATTGATAATTCCATGCCTTCTTATTAGCCCCACCATTTGCCTCTCCTCAGAATTTCATGTGCCTATTGTGTTCTCCAACTCCCTCCAACTTCACCACAGGGTCTGGTTAGTGCCTTTGCTGTGACCTCCTCCTTCATTTGGTCCAGTGAGGGGAGGGGGTCCCAGAAGTTCCATTTCAGAAGCAGACACCCTTTTGATCATTTGAGAAAACCCAGAAAGCAAAATCTCACATTGGTAGGATTTTTGACAATGGATGTGATGTTTTAGTGCTGCAATGGCTTCACACCCAAAAGGGTATTGGGAGCATAGAAGATCTAGTGCTTAACTTGCTTCAGGGTCTGAAAAGGAGCTGGGGATAAATCTGTCAAGGATTTGCGTTGTGAACGGGTATCATCATTGATCCTTTTCAGCTCCCAAGAGTAGATTGTTGCCTCATTTTCACATAATAAGTAAGAAAATTGTTGCAATATTGATGGTAACAACCAAGGAGATGTTTACAAAAGATGGTTCCTTTCTTGTTGTTTTCTCATTGGCTCTCTTGCAACTTGACTCAATTATTTTGGCTCTGCTGAATTTTGAAATTTTATTTGGCTTGTCTTCCCGAGTACCAAGAGAACAAAGTCCGGTCCTTCTCGCTTACTTTGTTTTCAGTGTTGTAAAAAAACATTTTTCTTTGTTTGTTTTTATGCTCTTTTGGCTTCTTACGATTTTGTATTTTGCAATAAGTTTGAAATCAAAAACTTTTCTCCGCTTCATATGTGCTTCATTTAATAGGGATGTGAATACTACATCAAAATGCAGCCTTTGTTTTTCCAAAATTTTCCGCATTTATTTTTTTCTGGGAAATGAGCTCCTGTTAGAATGTAACCAGTTTTTTTCCCCCAGTTACTTGTGTATATGGTGGCAAAGATAGTTCACTTTGTTGCTGACATTTTTTAAGGTGGATGTGCAATTAACTTTCTCAAATCTGATGTATGATTTGCGGAATCTAGTTGAACAATTTGGTGTCATCACTCGTATCCATTGCTTGTGTAATCAAAATTTTTATTTTTTGCTACTTGATTTTCTGTGTGCATCCTAGTGCCCTCATATATTTTAACTCTGACTCGTGCAGATTTGTTTGGCAGCAGCAAAATGGCATCTGATCTGAATTCGGGGTTGTCCAAGAAAACTTTTGTTTTTGGTTTGAAAGTGTGGGTACTAATGGGAATAATAGTTGGGTTATTCATCGTAATCATTCTTGTGGTGCTATCCACATGTCTCACTTTAAGAAAGAAGTTCAGAAAGGTCAATGGCAAGCTTCCACTTAGCCATGTGCTAGCTCTTTCAGAAGAGATAAAAGAAATCAGAGTTGATCAGGTTTCAGCAAATAATCATCCTCAGAATGGTACTTTTATGAGTCTGAATGACAAATTTGGTGAAGGGGAGACTGAAAAGGTTTTGAACCAAACACAGAATGGGGACAATAGTAGTCAATCAGGCTCATTTAATCATTTAGAGAAAGATGCTAATGGCTCTCAATCAGGCGAAGAAAGTGTTGCTAAGGGAATATCTTCTTATAGGTCTTCTTTGCATCCTATAACCGCACCATCCCCTTTGTCTGGTCTGCCTGAATTCTCACAGCTTGGCTGGGGTCACTGGTTTACATTAAGGGACCTAGAACTTGCTACAAACAGATTTTCAAAAGAAAATGTTATTGGGGAAGGTGGATATGGAATTGTTTATCGAGGTCAATTAATCAATGGGAGTCCTGTGGCCATCAAGAAGCTTCTCAATAATTTGTAAGTTCTGTCATTAGCTTGTTATGTTGCATTGCAGCCATTATGTTTATATAATGTCATCTTCCGTGTTTTGTTAGAACATCTGCTGATGCAGGTTGTTTATCTCATAACTGTTGATATCCATCATGCAGAGGACAAGCTGAAAAGGAATTCAGGGTGGAGGTTGAGGCCATTGGTCATGTGCGGCATAAGAACTTAGTTCGACTTTTGGGCTACTGCATTGAAGGCACTCATAGGTAATGTCTCCATTATTCTGGTTTACAAATCTATTAGTTGTTTGAACAATTAAGGCCAGAAGTTTTTTCTAGGATGAAATTTCTTGGTAATTGACATTTATGTCTATAGTAGTACAGTTTGCATTTTCCTATTCATGTTAAGTACTGCTTTATGTTATTTGTAGATTTTATTGAATCAGGTTGTTGATTTATGAGTACGTTAACAATGGCAATTTAGAGCAGTGGCTTCACGGGGCCATGCGGCAGCTTGGCTTTCTTACTTGGGATGCTCGGATAAAAATTCTGCTTGGAACAGCCAAAGCGTATGCCCATTTGTTCCTGAAAACAAATTACTCTACTAATTGTCTTCAGCTTCATTTTCTTTTAGGGGTATGACTTTCCTTTTGATCTCTGATTATCTTGTAGGCTGGCTTATTTGCATGAGGCAATTGAGCCAAAAGTTGTGCATAGAGATATTAAGTCGAGCAATATTCTAATTGATGAGGACTTTAATGCCAAAATATCTGACTTTGGGCTGGCTAAGTTACTTGGTGCTGGAAAAAGTCATATTACAACCAGAGTAATGGGTACTTTTGGGTAAGCTTCTTGTTTGTTTCTGTGTAAAAGTTAGTTTCTTTATAAATCTTTAGTTAGGCATAGTTTTGTACACAACACAAGTAAGCATGATCTATTCTTGTTGTTATATTTTACCCTGAAAATTGAGCAATTATATTATTAACTTTTTATGGGATCTTGTCTGAAGGTTTGGATTTACATTCCAGGAATGTCAAAATGGGCATGTAACATTTTAAATGATGTAAGCTATCAAACATGGACATACAATATTTTCAGAAATATCATTCCTGGAGATTTATTCCCAAGAATGTGGCATCATTTCTCGAAGCAAGCACAATCTTTGGCTTAATTTTGCTCAGTGATCTTATGCATGGAGTCTAATCATGATTAGAAAATATACATTCCGTATACATAAATTAGTCCATTTTGCGTAAAAAAATCATGAAGGTTCTGTCATAACATAGCAGATAATCATTTACACACAAATTGTCATAGTCTAGTATATGTGCTTGCATTTCATTTTTCAGATATGTTGCTCCAGAATATGTCAATTCTGGCTTGCTGAACAAAGAGAATAATTAAGTGTTTCATTTTGCTTAAAAATTTATGACAAGCACCTCAAATTTTCAGTTCCACCATCTCACAACACATATCATTTGCACTCTAAATTTGACTAATTTGATTATTTTTTTTCTTCTTTGCACATGATATTATAGAAACTGAAACTGCCTCTAACATATTCTTCTTTTCTTGTTTTCGTTGCATTTTCCCAGATATGTAGCTCCAGAATATGCCAATTCTGGCTTGCTAAATGAGAAGAGTGATGTTTACAGCTTTGGGGTATTGCTTCTTGAAGCAATTACAGGAAGAGATCCCGTGGATTATAGCCGACCAGCAGCCGAGGTATGTACATTCAGTCTCTTTACTTTTATACAGAGTAGTTTGTTTTTGATAGAATGTGGGATTAAGTTTAACTCAATCCTACAAAATCAGTTATTACAATATGCATTTGTAGATTATAGTTTGATCATATTTAGTTGATATGAGGTCTTCCACAGCTTTTAAGTTGAGTAGCATTGATATTGATTCCCTTAACATATAACTGATTCCAAAATAAAACTCAGTCATAGATTTTATGTTGGATTAATTGATTGACTAATTGCCAAAGGAGCACTAATATGTTTTAACAGGAATTGTGTTTTTGAAAGAATGAAATACATAGAAAATATCGAATGGAACAGACAAGGACTTCATTCATTTCACAATCTTCTTTCTATTCCAACAGTTTTGACTCTTCATAGTCATTGGACTTTCCTTAACACCATCATGTCGATTTTGTAGGTAAATTTGGTGGACTGGCTGAAGATGATGGTAGGTTTTCGACGCTCAGAAGAGGTGTTGGATCCCAACATCGAGACTAGGCCATCGACAAGTGCCCTTAAACGAGCCCTCTTGACTGCTTTGAGGTGTGTTGATCCAGATGCTGAAAAAAGACCAAGGATGAGCCAAGTTGTCCGCATGCTTGAATCAGAGGAATATCCTATACCTCGAGAGGTTTGTTTGAGTTCTGATTCTCACCTTCAACTTCCAATTTGGTTCTGTTACATCAACAACATGTGAAAAGGCTAAACAAAACAAAAGGGAAAGTGTGCATGCAGGGATCACAAAGAGAATGAAAAACAAAAGCAAAAAGCGACATCTATTTTGGGACCCCTTTGACTCTTTGAACTCATCACATTTTAAAGTTTACATCTTTGTCTGAAGTGTGTTGTTTCTCAAACATTGTGAATGACATTTCAGGATCGAAGACGGCGGAAGAGTCAGGCAGGAAACATGGAGGTGGAGACTCATTCTGATACAGATAAGAGTGAGAATGCAGATTTCAAGTCCAATGGCAGAAGGAACCAATGTGTGTAGTAGATCTCAAAGAATTTATGGAATGAAGAAAACAAGTTAAGTGGGAAATTTTGCACTCTTTTGAGGTTTGTAAGAGTTCTGATGGCTGCCACTTTATGCATGAAAAACATGGAGCAGGAAGCAGCTACTTTGGAATGGTTTATATACCTATTTGTTGTTATAGTTAGTTGTAGATGTTAGGTTGTAGATTATTGTGTATGGATGTGGGATTGAACAGCTCCCTTGCACTAATGGTGGTGTGTACAGTTTCATTACTCTTCTTTTCTTTTGTCCTTTCATTTGTTTCATTGTCATGGAGGAAAAGCTGCACTTGCTTTCTGGAAGATCAGAAAAACATAAGCTGCTTCTTCATAATTGCTTTTTCTTCCCTTCTCTTTTCTTTTTCTTTTGGTAAAGGGAGAGGAGTTATGGAATTTCTTTCCTCAAAATCATTTACATTATAGGGTTGGAGAGTTTTTTTACATGTTAAAAAGTAAACTTTTGGAAAATATTATATAAGACAAGTCTAAAAAATTAATTTATGTATAACTTATAAAGAAGTTTATTCTATTTTTCTTCTCTTAAAAAGTATTTGAAAGGAAACTTAATAAAACACATAAAAAATTAATATTTATTTGATAATTGTGTTCTATCCTACAATCCAATAAATATTAATATTTTAATTATCTATAGAAACTCATAATTTTGTTAATTTTGAAAAAAAATTCTTACCTTACTTTTTTTTGTGTGTTTTGCGTGTATTTTTATTAAAGAGTTTTTTTTTATTGCAAATATTAATATTTGTTGTGATTGTATTTTAGGGTTGATTGTCAAAATATAGAACTCTAAACAAAATTATTAATTTGTCTACCTTTTAAGCTAATTTAAATATGTAATATCTCTCATTTATTCTATTATGTTGTCTTTTACACTAAATCCTTCAAAGATATGAAATGGATTTAAAATTTACTACAATTAAATTAGACTAATATTGTATTTGCTTGATGATTTAAAGTGATGTTAACACTTTTAATCACTCTTAATTTGATCTTAGTGATTTTTTTTTAATTTTTAATCATTCTGCTTAATTTAATATTAGTGATTTATAGATTTTTTCATTGTAAAATGAATAATTACAAAATAAATTAAAGTCAAACAGGATAACTTTAACAAAATTGTTAAGCTAGATGAAAAAACATGAATGTAAGGTCATTGGATTTCATCTTTTCTCATTTTATGGCAACTTCATCATGCTCCATATCAATTTTAATCTGCATTTATCATCGTTTGAAAATTTTCCAAAATTGTCTTTATTCCAGATTTGAAAATCTAGAATTTAATAAGTATAATTTAAAATAAAAAAATACATTGGAAAAAAAAATGGGAACACAAAATTGAAAATGCATTGCAAATAAGAATTTCTAGAATTCAAAAATGTATTATAGAAATCCAAATCCAGAATATTTCCAGAGAAAGGGTTCTGAAAAGTAATTTTTTTATCCACATCCTCTTTTTATTTAAAGATTATTTTCATCATTTATAAGGGTATTTTCGTCATTTTAATAGAAAATTCGGTGCAATTTGGAATTGATATGGTGCAGATAGAATTTGGCTCATTTTATTTGTTTGGACTAGTCATCTAGGTTTTTTGGTCTTTTTCTTGGACCGCTTGCCAAGTTTAGTCACATCTTTTTGGGTTTATCTTCCTACACCTCTATAATTTATCTAATATATAAAATGATCAATTCTTTGTGTTATAACATTTTATAACTATATTATGAAATACGTAATTTGATATTGATTTATATTACTTAATAAAAATCATATTCTAAATTGTGTAATCGTGTTTTGAATTAAGTAATTTGACATACTGTTATAAATTACATTATTCATAATCATATTCTTAATTATATAATCTTTGTTATCAATTACACAATTCAAAATTATCTAAAATACATTTTAGATTATATAATATAAAATAGTAATATTCTGAATTACTTAATTCAAAACTATATTATGGACTAAGTAATATGAAAATAGATAATCTTGTTGCAAATTACATAATTTAAGATATTATTATAGATTACTTGATTCAAAACCATATTTTGAATTGGATAATTATACAATCTGGTAGTGTTATAGATTACATAATAAAAATAGTATTTCAGATTATACAATATAAAATTATATAATTTGAATATTTTATATTTCATAATTTAAAACACATTTAAGATATATTATGATAATAAGAGTTAGTAGGCTTGTGTATTATTTAAAATACATTTCGGATATATTATGATAATGTGAGTTAGTAAACTTGTATACTATGTAGATAAGAGAGATAAAAAAATATATAGAAGTGGAGGGAGAAAAACCCCATATTTTGAGTCTATGGGCTTTCATATGTGACTGTTTCTTCCTGCACCTCCATACCTTATTCTCTCACCTCCATATATTTTCAAATTTCCAAAAATGCCTTTCTATACTATTCCAAATTACATAATCTGGAAGTCATTTTTCAAATTTGTAATTAGTTTCCGAATTACATAATTCGGAAGTCTTTTTTCATATGCATAATTAATTTTTGAATTACATAATCCGGAAGTCTTATTTAGCTTCCGGATTATGTAATCTGGAAGTCTTTTTTCAAATGAGTTTTCGGATTACATAATCCGGAAACTACTATATGAGAATGACATAAGAAAGATAAAAATGTATTTTCATGTTGTATATGGAGGTGGCAGAAGAAGATATGGAGGTGCAGGAAGAAACAGTCTTCATATGTTGGTATTTATGTGTGTCTTGATCCAATTTTTTTGAAGGTTGTTTCTTTTTGAACTTTCATAACTTCTCCTAGGATCCCATAGATAAGGTGAAAAGACTGTTTTGTCTTAAAAAAATAAATTTTGAATTCAACAATCCAGAAATATTTTTTTTTTATATTTATATCTCTTGAATTATAAAAAATTATTTCCATATCCAGAATACTTTTCAGATCTAACAGTCCAAAATATTTTATTTTTTTTAAAAAAAAATACATTATGGATTACAGAATTCATAAAGTATTATTGGATCCAAAAATACCTTATGGATTCTGAAATCCATAAATACCTTCTAGATTCTATAATCTAAAAATATCTTATAGAAATTCATTTTAAAATTCCTTATGTATTTTTTAGAAAAACTCATTCTAAAATATATAATCTGAAAATACCTTCCAAATTTTATAATTTAGAGTTTTTCCTAATCACTCATTTTAAAATAAAAATATATTAATAGAATAAAAAATATTTTTAATATTTTAAGAAATATGAGGGTGTCACAAGTAGCTACAAGTAGCTATGTAGCTATGAAGACAGTGGAAGAAAGAACTTTAGAATGTAGTTTTGAAGTAGAGTAAGTTCTATATTAAATTTAGGTCTTTTTCTTCCTCTATCCTACACCACTTCTTACTCCCAAAATATTATGTTTCATTAATTATTTTATATTACTTTGCAAGTATGATATTTTGATTATAAAGTGTGTACTTTTAAAAAGCTAAGTTTATCTGAAAAAAAATTCATAATTATTTATTTTATAATTATTGTTTATTGTTTCACTATATCCAATAATCACACTATCTAAAAATTATGGTAAAAGATAATTTAAATATATTTTTTTTCTTAAATTTTTTTAAATTTAATAGATTTTAAGTCGGAACAATTATATTTACACATTTTGAAAATATAATATAGTGTGTCTAAAAAACTGTTTTTCGAAATAGGTATCTTCAATAAATAAAACTCATCTGGAAAGTGTTTTAGAATACCTCGTTCTCAGCATATTTAAAATATGATTAGGGTTTTGATAATTTAAAAGGAAAAATAGCTAAACAAAAAAACACACATGCAAAAGTTAATTAGTTTAAAAAATTTGAAAATATTAGTTCAGATTTTCCTGTTGAAGTCAAAACAATCAGATATTATTACAAAGTGGATTTTAAGTTTAACTCAATCTCATAAAACTAGTTTATATTGTAAGGTTTGTACTAACTTATATACAATGGAATATCCTAATCTTTAGTCGATGTGGGATCTCCAACACACCCCTCACGACGAGAGTGACAACTTGTACGTGGGATAACATATTATGGGTGGTCCGATAACGGTCTGATAGCGGGTGACCTAATAAACCAACAAACACTCGCTATAATAGGTTCGAAATGACTCTGATACCATATAACAAAGTGGACTTTAAGCCTAACTCAACCCATAAAACCGGCTCATGAGGTGAGGTTTGCACCCATTTATATACAATGAAATGTCCTAATTGCAAAAAGTTGCACTAGTTAAGAAAAAAATACACGTCCTTTTAATGTTGAATTAATCTTAATAATATTATAACTTTTCTTTTATATAATTTTTATTTTTTATAAACAAAATTTAATAAAAGTTTAGACAAAAGGGCTTTTGAAGCACAAATGTTATAACAATCGAATATAAAAAACAAAAAGAAATATAAATTTTGATATTGAAACTTATAGTAGTCTAGTGTGCTACCATCCCTATCTACACGTGTTATCAATTATGGAGAGACTTGAGCTCAATGATGTAGTTTGAACGCGAGGTTGATGCCCTACACGTGTAGGACCATGTACTAAAAGTTAAGGATTTGTTTGGTGAGTGGGGTGACCAATACCATTATTATAGACCAAGAAAAAAGTCTTAGTACAAAATAATGTGAAGTCAAGTACTATCACTTACGTTTGGATGGGGGAGTTTACAAAGAAAGAAAAGGAAGAACTTAATTATTTTACTTTTAGTCAATGTTTAAATATTTCAACTAAAACAAAATATAAAAGAAGATAATATCATGAACCTTCTAATAATCATCTCTTATTTTCCAAAATAATAATAATTGTAAGTTTTAAATTTTCTAAAAGGTTTATGATAAAAAAATTCTAAAATTTTGAAAGTGTTACCTAAACTGGCCAAACACAACCCTAAAGAAAAGGACATGCTCAATTTAATAAGGAAGGGCTTGAATAGATTGGGCAGGGTTAATGAAGGACATGGGGAAAATCCTATTTACCAATTTTCTTAGGACAATTTTTTATACCAAGTGACAAATTCAAAAAACTAGTGCAATGACAATGAAATCAAGAAAATTTTACCATTTATTTTGTCTAGACTATATAGCCAAAACATATAAATGCATATAAATAATAGTTTCTAGTGGATCAATTTTCTAAACAAAGTTATTTTTATCAAATTATAAAAAAAAAACTTCCTAGATCAAACCTAAGTTAATTAATCATATTCTTAATGGATAATATGGCTATAACCAAGACTAACTTTCTAGTAAGGTTATAAAATTATTTGAAACTGAATTTAGTATATAAAATTAACTTTTAATTAATATTTGTGTTAACATATATTTTATTTTAGTCATATGTTTAAATTGTGTAAGATACACCATAAAAAAATCATTAAATAGAAATTAATTTTAGAGATAAAAAATAATTAGTTGTTATATTGATTAAATTAGATATTATTTTAGAGAATAAAAAATATAATTGGTATCTAAATTAGTTTCTATAATTGATAAATATAATTTTTAAATTGATATCTAATTATCTACAAACGTTCGAATCTAAATAATTTGTAGCTAAAATATTGGTAGCTAATTAGATATCCATTTAAAAATTATTTATCAATGATAAAAATTACTTCAGATACCAATAATTTTTTTAGTCTCTAAAATAGTATCTAATTTAGTCAACATAACAATTAATTATTTTTTTGTCTCTAAAATTGATTTCTATTTAACAATTTTATAGTAATGATAGGTTCAATAATACATTTAATTTCAAATGTGAAATTAAATATTTATATAATATATTTTAATCATATTCCTAAATCATATTTAATAACTAACTTGAGTGCACATTCTAAAGGATGTGATGGAATATATGTGAATGTTTGAATTTGCGCACTCACATGTACAAATGACTTCTAACTTAATCTAAATCTTAAATTTTAAATTCAAAAGTGTCCTTCACGATAGTGAGTTTTCAATCTCTTCACAGTGATGATTTGTTGCCACTAACTCATGATATTTACTCTAAACAAACCTCTCCAAAAATATTTCAATGTCTAAGTGAATGTTTGGATGTGCATCTAAGTAACCAAAATTTGTGAAAAAACCAGTCAATTTGATTGTATGACTTGACTTAGTCATTGTAATAGGTATCTCATTTCATCATATTAGAAACTATCATGAAAAATGTGACATATATAAGGAACACATAATTTAACAAGTGGTAAAAATAACAAGTAGGTTAGAGGCACATAAATGACTTATACACCCATTTAATATGGATCAATAATTCATTGAATTTGAGTTTGTTAGTGCCAATTTATAAGTGTGTAGGGCAATGTCTAAAAAAAAAAGAAAAAGAAAAAAAGAAGGGTCAATCTAAGTAGAATAAAAATTGTAGCCTAATATTTTTTGTAATGTTTTTGACATATGCATTAAAGAGAGGTAAGTTGAGAAGACTGAGTTTCGGAAGTTGAGGTGGAGGAAAGTGACGTAAGGAATCATTTATAATGATATTTCAACTACTAGATGATAGAGTTTATGAAACCGATAAGGCTGCTGTTTGGATCACGTGAATCCATATGACGTGTGTTTGATGTTGAAACAAATTTCTTTTGTAGGATTACTACGAATAACGTTTTATAAAAACGTTGAAATTGTTGGAGATCCCACATCGACTAGAGATTAGAGCCTTTCATTGTATATAAGTGGGTGCAAACCTCAACCCTACGAGCCGGTTTTATGGGGTTGAGTTAGGCTTAAAGTCCACTTCGTAATATGGTATCAGAGCCATTTCGAGCCTATCCTAGCGAGTATTTGTTGGGCCTATCGTGCCACCCGCTATCGGGCCGCT
>Ga0123342_1002258_pt1 | contig 32093 bp, 10 predicted proteins | sample Turbeawhitnodule_FD_89960 | JGI IMG/M metagenome (GOLD analysis project Ga0123342, IMG submission 89960) | Root nodule microbial communities of legume samples collected from Mexico - Turtle bean Mexico white nodule | ecosystem: Host-associated > Plants > Roots > Nodule | place: Mexico: Nepantla... | reverse complement strand
ATCCTCAATTTGCATTTTCCACCAACTGAAATTTGTACCATCGAATTTTCAATTCGGAACTTCCCGTCTTCTGCCATCTCAAACGACTAGTCGAGATACTCGGTACAACTAATTTCAGATCTTGGCAGTCTTTTTTTTTAAATCAATACCACAAAAATTGCACCACCCAAAATCACTCACCAACAGACCTGGTCGCAGTCCCCACTGCACTGGCGCTCCGCACCACCACCGTCGCTGGTCACCGCTGTTGTGAAGCAAATCTGGAGCCTCCTCCTTGCACCGCTGTGAAACCCTAAGCCTTGGGACGCTGCTGCAATCCCTGTGAAACCCTAGCTTTGGGATGTTGTTGCCGCCTCTGCGAACCCCTAGCTTTGGGACACTACTCCAGCCACATTTTTCACGTCTTGTCGATTAATTTCTACTGATCGGATCTCTAATGTGTAAACGAACCAAGGCTCTTTATACCACTTGATGGGAAAAATGCACGCGGAAGCAATACACACAATCATGAATCAACTGCAAAAAAATAAACGACACAAGATTTAACGTGGTTTGGTTGCCAACTGCAACCTACATCCACACGGGCAATGATTATGTTTACATTATATCCTGTTGCACACCAATTACAAGTACAATGATCTCTTTAAATAGAGATAAATAGAGATAATAAAGGGACACAATGATCAAGCCCACTCACTAAAACATGGTGTCTACTCAGCCCCACCCAATTGGTTCTGGCTTCATACCCAACAGTGTATCCCAAACCTTAAATCACGAGGCAATATGTTGAACGTGTCAGTGGAATCAAAAGTTTCAATATTAAATATTAAATTTTGTTAGATAAAAGTTTCTAAGGTATAAATATAATTAATTATTCACACATGAACATTAATTTGCTCGAAGTTTTATTATATTATTTTATTATCTTTGTTTAATTATTATTGATAGTTACATTTTTATAAACTTTAATTTTTCTATTTTAATGTATATCAATCACATACACCACGAAGATAATATTAATTAACATTAATTCCCTAGTAACAAACTAAATACAAAAACTTAAATTTTATATTAAGTTTCAATTCCTTTTTTTTAGTAATTTTATATTTTTCATTAATTCTTAAAAATGTTGAAATTCTTTTATTAATGCAAATGTTATTCTCTACCAATTTGATACACCTAATTTTTTTTCTCAACATATGTGAAAAATAAATATTCCACTCCTATCTTTGTCGACTTAAACTTTCTACAACAAGTTGTTACCTCTAGGTTTGTGATCGTTTATTTTAAAAATTAGCATGATTTAATAATTACTTAGTATGTTTTTTTTTCTAAGTCTTTTACAACCCATTCAAAGTATTTATTACCTTGTAGAATCCCGTTTATAATTTAGTTTTATTACATGAAAAATGTTATGTAAGTTTGAAAATTAAGTTTTTATTAATGTAGTTTTTTCAAGTGACGTAAATAATATATTTGGAAAAAATATTCTTTCATTCTATTTTTGAAAAATAAGTACATCATTACAACTAATACTTAAAATCTATTAATAAATCACAGACATTTGTATTATGATGTCAATTTTTTTAATCTTAGAATATATATTTTGATAAGGGTATTAACTAAATGCATTTTTTTAAAAATGCATCAAACATAAAATAATAAACAAATAGTAAGGTTTAATTTCTACAAGTATAATGGTTTGTTATTTTTCAAGTACATAAAAAAAAAATCAATTTCACTTATTATTGTGTTGTTAATATCTGTGACATTGAACAAACAAAAAAATGTAATTTTAAAAATATTTAGTTAAACTTTATCTATGACTAAATAATTGAATATAATCCCTTATATGTATGGGTAAAAATAGAAAGAGGTCAATTTATACTTACTTGCTAAACTAATCAACAAGTTTCAATATAATTGAATTAGTACACGTATTTTCTATATTAAAAATATAAGTACAATTTATATAAAATTATTACTTAATTAAGTTTTAGATACAGTATATGTGGGTAATATATGGGCAGATAAAATCTACCCAGATATCCACAAGAAACTTAAACAAAAGTGTTTATTTATTTAGGTACCAAATTTAAAAGAAAATTTTATTAAATACTTAAAAAAAAATCTATGGCTTAAGAATTATTTAAATTTAAAATTATTTATAGATAAAAGTGAGTATATATATATATATATATATATATATATATATATATATATAATTTACACTTCTATAAAGTTAATTCCTTTTCAAAGTATGTAACATTCAAACCCAAACACAGCTATTTTTCCCCCCTTCAAAATATATAAAATAAAGGAGGAAGTTACATTATGCGGTATATATATATATATATATATATATATATATATATATATATATATATATATATATATATTATGTGTATGAAAAATAATAAGTATAAAAAATAATACAACTGCTTAAACAAAATTTAAATATAAGAAAAGTTAAATAAAATGCATATTTTAAATTTTTTTTATAAATAACCTGTATATTTCATTTAAAGACAGAGGAAAAATATTTAACTCCCCGTACTATCATATTTTAATTTAAATTTTTTTGCGACCATTACTATTATTAATAAAGAGAAAAAATAAAGTATTTTTAGAAATTTTCCTAAATAAAATTATTATTTTAAAATGACATAAATAAACTCTTTTAAATATTTACAGATATACTGGTTATTGTTTAGAGATTAGAATTTAATTTTTTGATTTTTGAGATATTAAATTCTAGCTGATAAAAAAAAAGATATTAAATTCTAACCTGTAAACAGTGTTTTCCATTAATAATGGTCAGTGTAGATTTTCTAGTACATATGACCAATGTTCATAGATTAGAATTGTAGTGACTTATAAACAATGAATATATAAATAAAGTTCGAACAAATTTATTTATATAATTTTAAAAAAAAAGTGATATGTATGGGAAAAAAATTCCACTTGGTCATGAATAATGAGTAATTTGCTGTATATCCTAATATTGATAAAGGAAACCAGAAAAAAAAAAGATAATGTTTGATACCGTGTACAACAGGGAAGAAGGAATTGAAATATGATGTGAAAATAAATATATCACTCTTTACATATTGTTTTTGTCAAAAACGAATTCGGATATTCTCATTGATATACTTTTAATCCACTTAAAAAAAATCATCTTATACTTAAATAAGTATCAACATAAAAATAACAATAAATGCACCCTAATATGAGAATTAACTAGTATGATAATTAAGACTATGAAATATGATAACTTTTAATTCTTAAAAAGTTGTTATTTATAGATTTTTTCAATAACGGTCTTTAAATTAATAGTATGATCACTAAAATTATTTATTTTTCCATAAACAATCATTACTCATTTAATAGATCATTTTATTCATAATTATCAAGTATAACAATGAAAGTTCAATTATAAAATATACGCACGACTGTTACCGCAATAAACTATAAACATTCCCATTTTTGTTACTAAATACAATTTTCATATGCATATATAATGTTTTTTTTTTACGTCAATTATCTTATTTAAATCGTTTATTTTTTCATAAATAATCACTTAATAATTTTGTATTTTAAATTGTAAAATTTAGAATGTACTTTACCTTTTTGAAATTATAATTTAAAATACAATTTTATATTCAGCATGTAAAGTTTAAAGAGTATTTTTAATTAAAAGAATTATGAAGGTGTAAAATTTTTTAATGAAGGTGTAGAAAGAAGAGGTCCACTGAAAATTATAATTTTTGTATTAAAATCCTAGTTCCTCCTGCTAGAGATACATGTAGCCTCTTGTTTTTTCATATACACACGTAAAATTCATCTACAAATTATATGATGATCATAGTTTAATGTAAGTATGTTTAATAGGAGTTTTTACAATATTTACATCTTAAATTAAGACCCTTCTGCTAATCACTTTTTCTTTAGTTTAAATTATGACAAATATTATATAAAAAAATATTTAAGATGTTTTCAAGTAAATAAAAAGACTATTTTTTTAACCATTCCTTAATTTTGTGGGTGAGAGATTACCATATTCCAATTACATGTTTTTTTCCTGAATTTTTTAATTATACTTTTACATTAAAAAAATCACAATGTTACATGTTTAAGAGAATGAACACGTCCTAAAAGCAAGTGTAGCAATTTTAATTTTCATGTACAAGTAATTCCAGATGAAAGTAAAATCCAAATATACAATTACATGTTTTTCCTGAATTTTTTAATTATATTTTTTTAGATTCTAAAAAAATATGTTACATGTTTAAGAGAATAAACACATCCTAAAATAAGAGATTGGACACAAACACCTTGTATCGAGTTATCAAATGATGATATAAATGCAAAGCAAGTGTAGTAATTTTAATTTTCCAGATGAAAATAAAATCCAAATATGCAATATTTGAAGTAAAATTAAGCATATGTTACGGATTTATTCACTTGATGACGTGACATTAGAGTGTGAAAGTGGAGAATTTTAAATGATTTTTGGACAATATATCAAACCCTCAATCTAATTGTAAATGGATAAAATCGATCTAATTTAAAATTAATAAAATTTATCGTCTCATTTTTTTGTTCTAATTAACTTTTATTTATTATGTGACTAAAATCTTTCCGAATTCTTGGGAAAACAAAGAGTTTTTCTTATTAACGAGTGATCTAAGTAATTAATAAATTAAAAAAAGTGGTGTTAGTGAAGAAATAAAGAAAATTGTGAAAAAGAGGGAGATAGAGAGAGGTAGTAGGTGTGTTGCGTGGATATAGTATCAGTATCTGTATCTACTAGCATGAAGGAAGCATTAACTGTGCGCGTGCTACAAGCTACTTGATTTTTCTATTTATAGATAATAATGAATTCAAAATAATTTAACAGAGTGTAACATTTACGCTACCTGCAAGATCAATCAGAGATTAAAGAGTAATAAAGTCTAAAAAATGTATAAAGAGGGAGAGAGAGGGACAAATTCCGACGATAAAAGTAGTAAAAGAAAAAGAAAATCTGCAGACAGCGACGGAGCATAGCCAAAATAATAATAATAAATAATGATTTGTTTCCGTTGTCATATTTTAATTTATAATAATGATTTTTGTTTCCATTTATTAGTTGTTAATTGGTTAACAATAATAATAATAATAATTTAAGATGATTAATCAAAAGTTGGGTTGTTGCTACTCTCGAAAACCCAAGGACAATCCACTCTTTATTATCCTTTTTTTTTTATATTTGAGAGCACTCGCGCACACACTGACTCGGTAAAATTGAATTAGGGTTTCATTTTCTTCTTCACCCCACTGTCACTGCGCAAACCCAGTTCTTCCCTTACCCTCTCCCTCGCTCCTCATCTTTTCCCGCCATTTCCCGCGCTTCGTTTCCCCTGATTTTGAATACTAGCCGTTAGATCTGCCATTTTTCATTTTTTTTATATTTTTTTTTCGTTTTTTTCGAAAACTTTCGACCGTTGCTCTAGCCGGAGTGAACGGGAAATGTCTGCATCTGAAGCGGAGAAGAAGGTGGAGGAAGAGAGCGAGGAGGTCAAAGGGGGAGAACTCTTGTTCTGCGGTGCCACGTGCTGGGATATCATTGGCCGGCGCAAGGGTGCCGTCGACGGCAACCTTGTCTCTCCCTCGCGCCTCCGTCCTCTTGTCGGGGTTGATATTCGTTTCGTTGCGTCCGGTTGCGGTAACTTGAACAAACTCGTTTGTTTGTTTTTTTGACGTTCACTTTTTAAGAACTTACTCTGTTGTGTTATGAATTATTGTTTTAAAGTGTGTTTTCGTTGGCGAGAGTGCAGTCTCGTGTCATTGCGTTGCATTGGACGTCGAAGGGCGCTGTTATACTTGGGGACGGAATGAGGTATGTTTATGAAGTTTATGCACCCGCACTTAGGTGTTTACGTTATAGAAGTTTTTGCGTCTAATTTGTGAGATTTGGTGTTCAGAAAGGGCAACTGGGTCATGGAGATATGATTCAGCGTGATAGACCAACTGTCGTGTCTGAACTTTCCAAGTGAGTTCATGATTTGGTTTTGTGAATGCTGATTTTGTTTTGCCGGTTTTTTCCCATCTGGTTGTTATGAATATAGTGTTACTTCCTTGTCTAGTGTTGTCTATGAGCGTTGACGCACTTTTAGGAAGAAGCAACAATTGTTGTTGCTTTTGGTTGGTTGTCTGTTCTGTGATTGTCTAATGGAAACCATACACTCTTTTTTCTCTCTAACTTTAATATGACTGTTGATATTTACATCTTTCTATTTATAATCCCTACTCTATATAAGGGTTAATTTTGTATTAATCTGTAGTTTATTCTGTCATTGAAGGCACAAAATTGTCAAAGCTGGATCAGGGAGGAGCCATACAGTGGTTGTTACGGAGGATGGAAATTCCCTGGCCTTTGGATGGAACAAGCACGGACAGCTAGGTTCGGGTTCCGTGAGAAATGGTATGTTTTTGTAGTTATCTGTTAAATTCTGCAGTTTCTGCCAATGCATTTTAATAACACCCATTGCTTGCTTGAATGTTAGTGTGCCCCCATGTTCTTTCTTGGAATTGTTCTGATTTTTATGAGTGGAAATGTAGTCAAGCTTGTCAATATTTGGTTATTCAAGGATGGAATGGAGGTTCTGGTGAAAGTTAGTAGAATGAAAAATGTATTCTTCCAATTTGTCCTTATTCCAGAAATCTTATTTTTCTTATACTATTTTATATTTGTGAAGTATTTTATTACTAATTCATGAAAAAAATACATACTATTTTCAAAGAATATCCATGTCACAAGTTGTGAAACAGTTGTGAACTGCAAACTTCAAAATGCTTAGAAGAAAGTAGCAAAAGAGCGAATTGAAACATGGGGGGAGGATGAAGTGCTCTGCTGGAGCTTCGGTACCAAATCAAACACTTTGTAGACCAAAATCAGGGTGATTTGACAAGGTTGATGCATGTAGATACTGGTTCTAGAACATGGAAGAGGAACTTAATGACAATACTTAAGCAACAAGTAGAAAGAGTTATGGGAAAAAAGTATAATGTTGTAGTTATGATAGCAACAAATATAAATTGGTTTCTCCTTTTCACAGTTCAGAGGTGAACATAATGGGTTACAGAGTGGAATGAAGTCCACCCAATTCTGTTCTATTCCAACCTATTTGTAAAACCCAAACCATGAAATTCCTTATCATTCTACTCCTTTTCACCCTCTATCATCAATCTAGACAAATAATTATTTTCAGTCTTCTACAAATAAAATTGGTATTGAATTATGGTTGCATTGTGATTAATTATTGGGATGCTGGTGGTAATTCTTGTTGCAACTCACTGCTATATATTGTCCTTCCAACAAAACGAGATTGATAACTGACGGAAAACTTCGTAGATCTTCCAGTTGTACTTTTGTTTGTGAACAGCAAGGATTGCTTTATCTTGTGGAGAATGACAATTTCATTTTCTTTAACGTGTCTTGTACAGAAATTGAGTCTTCACCTGTTCGCTGTCTTGTGTCTGAAGTAAATCATGCTGCTTGTGGGGGTGACTTCACTGTGTGGTTATCTTCCATTGAAGGAGCTTCTATACTGTATGGTTTCTGAATTAAGATTGCATTCTGTTTTCTTGATTCTCTGTCCTCAGGCATGGATATTCTATTTTTGCTTGGAATGCAATTATCGGTGATTCTCAATGTTTTTTTCTTTTGATTTGATTCCCAGAACTGCAGGGCTTCCCCAGTATGGACAGCTTGGGCATGGAACAGATAATGAGGTATGCTCAAGGATGATGTTTTAATTTAATGGTCTTTGTTGTCCCAAGATGTGTGTCCTTATTTTAATTTAAAACCATGGGACGCAGGAAGCTGTATTCTAGTCGTTGTAACTTGTATATGATCTATTATCTTCAGATTTAAAGGCCAGTTGATCAGAGGCCGTGTGCTGGGGGCAAATGTTACAATTACAATGATTGAATTTTGATTTGTGTTTCCCTCTTGCTATGATAGGCATATGTTTTGTTTTAACACAGATTTTTTAGTGCTGTTTACTGCATCAATTTTGTTTATGTTTTCTTTGAATAATTATTCCAGTATACTTAGTTTAAGTAAGTACTTGCAAGTTTAAGAATAATACTGGATTCCATATTTTAACGTTCAGCAGACTAGATATTTATGCATGCTACTGTTTTTCTGGATTTTATGGATTTAATTCCTTGATTAGTCCTACTCTTGGTTGAAATAATCTTTAATAGGTACTTTTTCCTGTGCTAGTTGCTTGATTTCATTAAATAACATTTATTTGAAAATAACACTGTTAATTATGGTAGGAATGCTTAATATTTTTTGTAGTTGCATTGCAGATAAGCATTAGAAGATAATTATTATAAAATAATGAATGCTGAAAAAAAAAATATAAAATAATGAATGAAGAGGACTGAAACTAATTAGTAATTATGTTTTGCATCAGACATTTGCTAAGTTCATTTGTCTTGTGAATTATCTCACTTATTCTATAGTTGCCTTGCCATCTATGACTGGTGTTTGGCCTGATCATCTTAGTGAGCTTCTTACATGCCAACATGAATTATGAGCATTGTATCACAATTGATGTAATAATGGGTCATTATTAGGGTTTATCATTAAGTAAGTTGGTTTTCTTCTAAAACAAGTTGTTTTTCTTACATTTAATATCACTAATTAAGTTGTTATTCTCCACACTTTTTATTTTTTAATAAAGTTTTTTTTATTCCCATTTGATTCTTGCTTACTCTAATATGCATTCACGTGCATGGAGCCGCCAAGAACAGGAAATTTTACCTAATTTTGCATATATCTGCAGTATAATTCCAAAGACAGCTCTGTGAGGTTGGTTTATGAACCCCAGCCACGCCCTCGAGGGATTGCTGCTCTTGCTGGGGAAACAGTTGTGAAAGTGGCATGTGGAACAAATCATACAGGTGGTTGTTATTCCTTTCTTTATCTTGGTTATATGACCTTGTTTACTATTTTTCCTTTAATGATTTTTTGTTTGTTTTGGATATTTAGTGGCGGTGGATAAGAATGGCTCTGTCTACACGTGAGTATTCCTTTAGTTACCTACTTCAATGTTTTAGTTCCTTTGAGTTTAAAGTTATGATTGTTAATTATTTGTGTGTGCAGGTGGGGTTTCGGTGGTTATGGAAGGTCTGTGCTTGGTTCGAGATTGGGTTGGCAATGTTTTGAACTCCCAATAAACAGTCAAATACGAGATATTCTTTTTTGAAATGGCTTTTAATATTTGGTCCCTTGTGCTCAAAATTTCATAAAACTATGTAGGCTAGGACATAGGGAGCAGAAGGATGAGTGGGTCCCACGTCGTGTTGATGTTTTTCAGAATAGAAATCTTTTGCCACCTGATGCCATTATTTCTGCTGGTTCTGTGAGTTCTTCATGTACTGCAGGTATGCTTCGCACTTGTAACTATTTTCTTCTATTGATACTTGATCTTTGTTTTAAATTTGTTTAGTGGTTAGTTGATGGTTTGTTAAAAGAGCCTAACCTCTATGGTCTTTGCATGTGTACTTAATAATTTATAATTCATTACAAAAGGGACTGAAAAAGTCTCGTGTTAATTTTGCCAATGGTTAGATCAATTTATCCTACTGGTTATACCGAGTATGGATGGGGACTTTCCACAGAATGGCTTTTGCTTTCAGTTTCACCTCCTTCTTATTTACTTTCAGGTGGTGGGCAGTTGTACATGTGGGGCAAATTAAAGAACACCGGTGATGACTGGATGTATCCAAAGCCTCTAATGGATTTAAGGTTGTACTTTATTCCATGGTTTGGATAATAATGCTTGGTGCATGTTATTCTTCTTGATAAGTTCTTTTTTCCACCTCTTTTACTTGATGTTGATTAAGTCCATGTTTTATTTGATCAATAGTGGGTGGAATATACGGTGCATGGATTCAGGCAATATGCATCATTTTGTTGGGGCTGATTCCTCTTGCATAAGCTGGGGACATGCTCAGAATGGTGAGCTGGGATATGGACCTACTGGACAGAAGTATGTCTATGCAACTCTTTCTGGGCGGATAGGGGTGTGGGGGGGGAGTAATCTCTTATTTTTCGTGTTGCCTTAATTTTCATATTTTCCAATCTTGTTTGTACTTGTACTTTAGGTCCTCGGCTGTACCCAAGAAGGTGGATATACTTGAGGGTATGCATGTAATAAGGTAGGTAGTGAGCATCCCATTTTGTTCCATGTTTTCCTGCCTCTTTTTTGTGGATGTTGCGATTCTATTTAAAACTCTGAATTTTAAGTGGTTTTCTTTTGTTTCAATTCTCTTTTGGTAGTCCCAATTTGGTTTTGGTTAAGTTATATTCTTCGATGCATCTTTTTATTCAAGTAAGATTTTTATCTATATGGATGAACAGAATGTGAAATGATCTAATGTTTTCTTGTTTTCTAACAGTGTTGCTTGTGGTATGGGTCATTCCATGGTTATTGTTGATAGAGCAAATGTTGCTGATCGACTTGACCAGGTAGCTTTTAAATCTTAGCAGTTCATAAGCTCACATATTTACTGTATCAAGTTCTCAAGGAATCTTTTATTGTATTTTTGGCTTTCTGTTGCAGAAATAATTGTATAGTAGTGAGTGTTGTTCCAAGCTATTTATCTGTTCAATACAGAAACCAGTAGATTCTTTGTAACAAGGGGTTTTGTATTTTGTTTGCATATTATTATATGTCGAGTATTATGAATAGATTTCGGAGGCCTTGAGTTTTCTCTAGTATCGGTTTATATTATGGTGCAGTAAATTTACATCAATCTTGCATTTATATCTCTAAAATGTTGTCCGTGACATGTCCTCTTCATCACAAGTCGGATGTAGTTCATTTTATACTATGTTACAATGTGTAGTTTACTTTATCTTGAGTTACGATGTATATAACGCCTGACATCTCCTTTGTGTGCAGCTTGATATATATGACGGGAAAGCTGTTAGTGAAGGTATGCTACTTGCTATAAATCCAATTAGCTTTAGGTCTAAAATACAATCTGTCCAAAATTCAAAATACCTCAGCATGTATCATTTTATGGCTGACTTAAAGGGGTGGTGGGGTGGAATCCTAATTGCTGTGGAGATATTTTCCTGATCCATCTTCAGTTGACTGACTGTCCAAAAAGAGGACTTTTAACAATCTGGTTGGAATCTGAACTGGTGCTGATTTCATTGTGCTCTCTGCCTGCAGGTAATGAGGCTGTAAATACAACTCCAGTTCCTAAGCAGGCTGCAAAAAAGGGTGCCAAGGCAGCTGACAATTCGAAGAAGAGGAAAAAGTCAAAAGATTCATCCGAGTCAGAAGAGGAAGAGGAAGAAGAGGATGCTGAAGAAAGTGATGATGATAGTGAGGAGGATGAAGTTAATGGTGAGGCTGAGGTGAAAAGGCCGCGTGGTTCTGGTAAAGGCCGAGGTAAGGCATCCAAAACGTCCAGTGCCAAGGGAAAGGGCTCGGCTGGAAAGGGAAAAGGTGGTGGCCGAGGACGCGGTGGAACTTCAGCTAATAAGAACAGTTCTAAATCCCCTCCGGTGAAATCTGGTAAGAGAGGAAGACCCCGGAAATCATAACTTAGTTTTTTGGTTGGAAATTTTGTTCTCTATGTAACCACTAGAGAATTGTAGCGTGTAGTTCATTGGCCGGTGATTATACCCAGTGTTTCAGTACTCAAATTTAATCACTAACTACGCAAATTTTTGAGAAACACGTCGAATTTGCTGACTGTTTTGGAACGCGAAGGCAAGAATTGCCCGCTTGTTATTATAATTTATTCAAGGGGGATGCTTTTATTGCTTCAATTTCTATACAAGGGGAGCTCTTAATGCTTCGATATATATATGATTTCTGCTTACATGTGAGATACTTGTTCACTTTGAGGTGGATTAAGTCGTTTTTTTTTTAATTATTTCGTTTTATATCCAAAGCGTGAGTTTTGGCACAACAGTAGAAGTTCAAATCTTACCAATCACCAGCAGTGGTATGGATATGGGCGTCTCAACTGAGTTCCATGCAATTATAAACAGCTCAAAAATTCATACTCAAAAGATATTAATATTTTATGTTTTTGGAAAACGTTTGTGTGCTTTCAATTTAAACATTTTTCATTTTACCTTGTATTGTTGCACCACGCATATTCAAGTTCTGACCAGTATGGGTAAGAGCCACTGTCGATCTACCTTGCGTGAATTGATTGGATGTGGGAGGGCGTGCATAGTTTGCTAGGGAATTGTTTTCAAACACTTAATTTATTAATGAAATCTCAATATATTTTATTATCTTATAACAATAGTGTATAATCATAGTTTAATAATAAATCTAGTTTTTCTATCTTTTGATTAAATACATTCTCGTGTAAGTCTTTACTTCATTTTTCTTCACCCTCAGGTCTGAAGAATCAAGAGGCTTAAATAACTTTTTCTTTCATCTCGTAAGAATTTCCTTTGGGAACAACATTAACAATGGCTGTGGTTGTAGATGTAAATTTTATCCCCCATATTATATTGAACTTTGCTAATGGGTGTTACGCTTTTAAGTTTTTTTGAAACAGTAAATCTTTTCTCAAATAGAAACTTCATGTTTTTTATCTTCTTAACTCAATGCCTATTGCCATGATTTTTGTTTTTAAACTGACATATTATACATCATAAAAATCTTGTAGCTTTATTTAGTGGGTGACAGCTTTATTATGCATAGCACAGGTACTTTTGAATACAAAATTATAAATTTTGATAAAGTCATATACTTCAAGGTAAAATGAAATATAATTTTTTAGCTCAAAGCTTTTGATAGTCTTTACTATAGAAGCTTTTACAAACTCTTAGAAGCATTTTATTTCTATATTTGTCTTTCGTAATTGTTGAAGCTTTGAAATTCCAAAATTTGATTGAGGTGGAGAATGTAGGGGAATTTGAGTGCAGGAGTTATATCTTGAAAGTATATTCTTGTAGCCTCATCCTCTATGGTTGTGCAGTTTGTAGGTAGCTTTGCTATTAAGCATCCAATCATGATATTCGATTGAGGAATAGATAGAGATAAGTAGATTTGACTGAAAGGGCCTTGTAGGTGTGGCCATAGAGAGTAGTTGTCTTGCCACACTATTGTCTGAGTGATGCTTAAGATAAGTAAATAATGATCTAACTCATCCAATCTTGGTGCTAGGTTCTTTGGAGATTTTAAGCATCTTATTTGTCATTACATCTCATTGTTGTCGGTGATAGTATCGTTAGGGTCAATTACGGTATTTGATGTATTGTTCGTTTTGGAGGTCGGTGTTCCGTCACGATTTTGTCTTAAAAATGTGTCTCGATGGATTGACGGAGAAGGAAGTATATAAACTGACATTGGCCTCGACTTTTAAGCGATGTGAGACTATATTGACTTACGGGAGTGGATTCCCTTTAGCTGAGGCGCTAAGGAGCCTCTTCAGTCCCACGATAACTATTGTTCCGACTTCAAGTCCGAAAAATAGCATTGCAAGTGTCAATCACCGCATCCGAGGTATTGTCCACTGTTCTTGACCTTGACTCCTAAGCGATGTTGACTATATTGACGTACGAGAACATATTTCATTGCTTTGTTTAGTGTTATAATCGGTTTTGTGCTGGAATACTACTGTTTCTGCATAATGTTGTTATAACAATGCAACATTCTAAAATTTGTTTGAGGATTTCGGTCGAACACGAGAGTGTCTGATTTTGGGCTTTTGTTATGGTGAGAGTTGTTGGGCTCTGAAGATGATTCTGAAAAAAAGTGAAGCATGAAGATCCAAAATCGAAAAGCAAAGAGGTTGTTGTTGTTGTGTTTAGTGAAGGGTTAATGATTAGTTTGGGAGTGACGGAGCAACGTAGCATGTGAAATATGTCAGGTGGATAAGCTTTAAACTAGAAGAGGCCATGCACATGCACACAAGCTTTTATGATTCACTTGGCACGGTTTCTTCTCTTTATAATGGACGAAGTATTTGACGAAACAACAATGTTGTGGCTGGCTTTGTTGGATCCCATGTGACATTGGGCTCCACCACACCTACGCACTCACCATTAATTGCCTCTCTATAGTTGGCTTCTCATGTGCCCTTCTTCCTAAACGCCATTTCATTCTTCTTCATCACCTTAAATCTTCACTCTTTTTTTTATCTCATCGACTAGAGATTAGAGTATTTCATAATATATAAGTAGGTGCAAATTTTCACTTTATTGACGATTTATGGAATTGAGTTAAATTTAAAGTCCACTTCGTAATACGGTATCCGAGTCATTTTCGAGCTTATACTAACAAATATTTGTTGGGCTTATCAGGTCACCCGTTATCGAACCACCCATAATATATAGTCTCACGCACAAGTTGACAATCTCGGCGTGAAAGAGTGTGTTGGAGATCTCGTGTCGACTAAAGATTATAGTCTTTCATAATATATAAGTAGATGTGAATTAAGTTTAAAGTTAATTTCGTAATAACTTCATATCATTATCCTACCAAAAATTATGGATCAACCTTATCAATCAAACCAAATTATTTACTACCAAAACATACATTGCATCTGATATGTGTGGTAAAAACTTGTGGACCAAACTTGTCCCATATATCCAATAACTAATCATTTTCTCTCTCTTTCATTTCATATCATGCTCTCCCAACTATGCCCATCAAACAACGTACTTACGTACCATCGACTTATAGATAGTGGTTAAATACATTTTATTTCTTAACATCAATTTCTCTTAGGGTTTCACTCACAAAACCAATCACTGTATGATTGAATAATCATGCTGTTTTTGCTTTAGGATCACCCATTTTCAGATACGCATTAAATAATTACCTATATCAAGTTAAGTTAGGCCAAGTTATATATTCTGGCTAACATACTCCGTCTTTCCATTTTCAACGCAATTGCAATGTAACAAATTTGAATTCAAAATCCTTTTACACTAAACCTGTTTTGTCTTTGTTTATCCTTGTATTTGGTGATCAATTATTTGTGATTTGACAAGTAAAGAAGCAAGATTCGAAAAGTGAAGTTACTAGCAAAGAAAACACTAGTCCTTTTTTTTTTTCTTGTCATTTGTCAATTTTTTCAAAGATAATTTTTTCAAAGAAGTCACGTACAAATGAAAGGATCGGACACCAAACATGTTATACAATCTTTGAGAATCGTTTCGAAGGAAATAATAATTCTGCAGTAAAAGTATTTGAATTAATATTTTTAATTTATTTTGTTCCTTTAAAAATAAGGTAAAACGTAATTTAAACAGAAATAATAAAAAATATTAAGAGATTTTTTAAAAATATGTTTGCCGCTTTACATTTATTTCCGAATTCAATAGTTTGTATATATTTTAACTTTATTTTTTGAGTTAAATGTTTTGAAATTACATTTATCACAAATCACGCTGATAAACAGTTGACGAAACTAAGCCTTTATGAAGAGTTTTAACTTTCCTTTAAATATAAATTTGAATAAATGTTCACAGCGATTGAAAAGACATATTTTAATATAATTAATTGGATTTATAGGAAGTTTAATTTATTACATTTGATGATTTTAAAAGATGAAGGGTCTATTTCTTGGAAGTTAGGAGAAATAGTGATAGTAACAGCGAAAAATGTTATTTGAAAATTGCCTATTAAAATACGTAGTTTTTTTTCATCAACAATGACAAATTTTTCAAAATCATTTCTTGAGTGGTTCAATTCTTATACAAAAATACAAAACTAACTACTAACTAAAATCTCCAAACTAACAAATAAAAACACTAACGAGACACAAAACATAAACTACATCAAACAACTATTCTCATACAATCCAAATGAGTCATACACCAACTAGAAAAAGGAAACGAGGCAAAGCGAGATCTAACATTAATTCAAGATCAAACTTTTGTTTGCACCCATGCACACACTTCAGACGCATCAGTCACTTGTTGAAGATAATAGATTCCTGTAAAAAAAATACATAGTATAATATGAATATATCAACACTTAATTTTAAAATAAAAAATCTATTATTCATTAATCAAATATGAGTAAGAGGATAATAGACCTTTTCTAATGTTGCATGATTCTGGTTGGAAGTGTGGGGGAAAGAGAGTAGAGGAGTTGGATGAAGGAGGGACATGATCATAAATAATTTAGTAAATAATTTAACATATAGGGTTGGGGTAGGTGGACCAATGTTTTTGTTTTTTAATAAAAAAATGACATTTTATTGAGATACGCTAACCCTCATAATTTTATTTATATTTATATTTATATTGATTAAGCTTAAAAATAATAGGTTGTTCCATGTTAAGGTGGAATATCATATGCTTTTTATTATGAATGAATTGTGTTGTATTATATGGCACAACAGCCATGTGCTCCTACATATCCAAAAAGTCAAGCCACGTGGCAAGCCAGGACAAAATAGTCATCAATCACCTGCTCTCTTCTTTATTACGTTATAGTCGAATGTCCATAGATACAAATATAGAATCTTATGCCATGTGATCTTCCTCTCTTTCTCTCCACAATTTTTTTTTCTTTTTTCTTAATCTTTTATTACCATCTGCATTTTAATTTTCTTTTCTGCATCTTTCTCACTATGCCAACTACGTTTTCAATTTTTTTATTTAAAACTTGAATAGTGGACACATCTTTTATCATTTCACGGTGTAAAGTTAATTTGAAAATTTGGAGTGGTGAGTGAAATTTGGAAACACAAGAACCATGTAATTTGTAATAAGCGTAAGACTGATGTGTTAGAAGTGTTCGTAATGGTCCAATTCAAGAAGTCTAGTTTTAGGTCGTTTTCTTATTTTAGTTCGTGTTTGAACCCTTTAACTTGTATGGAATTGGTTTGTTGAGGTTTTCGGTGATTTTTACTGTGATATTAGTGGTGTTGTTTGTTTGGTAGGCGTTTCGTGGGAGAGTGGAGGAGATTAAAGCGCGATTATATAAAGGTTGGACACCCCTAAAATAATTCATATTTAGTAATTTGTTTTACTGGTAAAAAAAATGTAAGTTAATTATAGTAAAATCAAATTTGATTCATAATCCAATTCACTTATTTTACATTTGTGGTAAGTTGGACTAACTCATATAATTCATTAAAATCAATAAAAAAATAATAATTAAGTTTTAAATTTGTTATAAAATTAAATATTTTTAATTGTATTTCTATAAAAAAATTAAATATTACAAAAAAATTATAATTTTATCATTTAATTATTCCATAAACTGGTTAACGTATCTTTACTACTAATTTTAATTAATTGTCTCCATGTTCATGTAATTTTCATGTGTTAAGAAATATAATTTTTTATATTATTGTTAATATAAAATAATAATTGGTTTTTATTGTTTTAATTGAAAACAATGTTGTTATGTTTTTCGATTCAACAACATTATTTATTGAGATCAAGAAATCACGTCGTTATCATCATTAATGTAATTGATGATGATAATTTTTTATTATCGAATACATTTTGAATGAAAATAATAAAAATTACTTATTGTTTTACATCAACCGTTATATTTTTTTATATTAATCATCAAATTTAATAATTTTTTTATTATGAAACAACCGTTCACCTAATTAATAAAGAAATTAAATGATAAATTCATAAAAAAATATATAAATGATGAGTATTAAATAAATTAATAAAAACTTTTATTAAAAAATACTCAAATTTATAAAAAAAAATTAAACTTAATTAATTTAAAAATAATATAGTTTGAACATAAATAAATACGGAGTACAACAAAGAATTGTCTTATTTACATCATACTAAGTCTAAAACCTAACTGTTCCTCTCTTTTGGGTCTTCAATTTTTCCTATATTTTCATTTTTTATTGTAGATGAAGATAAAATAGATATTAAAAGTGACAAAGTTTTTATATATTTATCTTATGAAGATTTCAATTTTATTTAATATTTATGGACAAAAGACACTAAGATAATAAAGTTCTTTCTTTGCTATTTAATGTTGATGGGTCACCTCAATAGTTATATTTTGTTAAAACAATTATTTTATCATTTTAAAGTTCAAGAATACTGAGAAATTAATATTTAATTTTGTTAGACTTTTCTAAAAAATATGTTTTTAAATTTATATATTTTTAAATTAAGTTGATCAACACATTTAATTAACAACCATATGATTTACTGATAGAGAAAATTATCTTAAGGACTAACAGATCACATTAAATTCATTTGTTCATTAAATAGGTTAAGACATCTATAGTTAACCACTTTACATTAAGACTTTTAAGTTTTTTGTGTTATCAATTATTATTATCATTAAAGCATTTTGACTCTAAAATTATCTCAGAGTTATCCGTTCTCAATATTTTTTTGTCTACCCTATATATAAAGTTGAATACATTAAAAGATGCATCATCAATTGGCTTAATGGATATTTATAGTTCATTTTTTACATAAATAGATATTAACTATAAAATGGCACCATTGAATTAGAAAAACAATTTTAGAATATTTAAGTACGTTTTTTTTTTCATCATTAGGTGTTTTGAGTTAAAAAAAATCATTAAATAGAAACCACTTTTTAGAGACCAAAATAATTAGTTACAATAATAACTAAATTAGAAACATTTTAGAAACTAAAAAAAATAGTTTTAAATTAGTTTATATTTTTGTTAAATAGTTTCTAAATTGATATCTAATTAGCTATTAATGTTTTAACTACCAATTATTTAAATTCTAAATTTGGTAGCAAAAATCTTGGTTGCTAATTAGATACCAATTTAGAAATCATTTAATAATAATATAAACTAATTTAGAAACCAAAAATTTATTTAGTCTATCTAGTTTAGTTATTATAGTAACTAATTTTTTTTTTAAATTGGTTTCTTTTTATGATTTTGTTGTAGTGTATTGTAAATTATATATATAAATAAAGTTGGACTAGCTGTTAATGTTTATTTTATTTTATTTTTCTTTTAAAAAAGAATTAAAAATCTCTAAAAACATTAAAAATAATAGAATGTTCCTTTGCAACTATTTGTGAGAAGATGGATGAACAACCTTGAAGATAAATCTACATAATTATTACATGTCATATTCTAATTCATCTCATTTTTCGTTTTCAGGGTATAAAACTGCACAACTTGAAGTCAGCATGCATTCTCAAATGCTATTAATGTCTAAATAAACTTTAATCAATACCGAAATTGTGGTAAAAAATGTATTACTCACCTTATACTAAAAAATAATATATATATATATATATATATATTTATTAATATTTTTTTTTTTCTTTGTGATGATTGACAAACACTCATTTTCCAATTCTCTAGTAAACGATCATCCCGCAGCAATAATATAAATTTTTATTTCAAAATATAAATTAAAATTTGAGAAGAATCAACTACAAATTTAAAAATATTATTTTTTATTGGATGTTTTATAAGTGTAGGAAAATTAAAGGATAAATTTTTCCTTTTTTTTTATATTCCTAAATTCTAATATAACTCTTCTTTAAATCTCAAGCTTCCATTTCTATATAGAAATTAAGCATCATAAAAGGTTGACAAAAACGACATTGAGTGAGAAACTGGAGTCATGATAACCTAAAAGTTACATTATAGATAAGTTTATCTTCATTAAGTTGCGTATATATCAAGTAAAACCCATTACTATAGCTTAATTAAATAATGATTATAATAACAACAAAGTTAATGCTCTCATAAGTATGCATTGTAAGAACGGTCACATTTAAGAAGTTAAAGTATATATATAGGTTTGATTTTTTTTTATATATATTTTTACAAACTAATCTTTAACGAGAAGCGTTAAAAAAACACAATCACAGATCAAACTAAATGTGGAAAAAACAGAGAAATTAGAATTCGTGATTTTGTGAATGAGGAATATTTTTTTTATAAAAAGTTTTTATGTTAGGTATCATTATATTATTTCACATTTCAGCTAGACTGATACCTCAAATAACAATAATCATTTTTCATCACATAAAAAAATATTATTAAAGAAAAATACAAAAATATGGAGAGATTAAATCAAAACTCATATTAACAAAACGATATATAGGTAAACTATATGTTGGAGATCCCACATCGACTAGAGATTAAAGTCTTTCATATATAAGTGAGTGCAAACCTCACCTCATTCAACCGGTTTTATGGGGTTGAGTTAGAGTAAAGTCCACTTTGTAATATGATATTAGAACTGTTTTCGAGCATATCCTGGTGAATGTTTGTTAGGCCTATCGTGTCACCCGCTATTTGACCACTATCTCAGCGTGAAGGGTGTGTTGGAGATCTCAAATCGACTAGAGATTAGAGTCTTTCATAGTATATAAATAGATGCAAACCTCGAACCCATTTTATAGGTTGAATTAAGCTTAAAGTCCACTTCGTAATACTATATTTATTAATAAAAAATTATAACATAATAGATAGAAATCAATAAAATGATTCTTTATGAATAAATCTTAAATTAACAAACTTATTAAAAGAGATATTTGATATTGGATGCAACTCCCACGACAATTTATAGTATATTGAGGTAATATTGTTAGAAATAATTTAAAGTATATTGAAATAATATTGTTAGAATTAATGATGAGTTATTATCTACATCGATTCTGAGCGAAACTATATTGAGGACACCGATAGTAAAACTTATGATCCCTTAGTTTCGTATTAGTCAAAGTTACTTACGGTGTAAAAAACTTGCATTAAAAGGTCTTGTTCCACACGAAAAAGAAAAGAAAAATGAATCGTAAGAATCTGAATTTAGAATGGAAGCTTTACTTTAGAAGAAGGTAAGGGGACCACAGGGCGCTGGATCTTAATGGTAGTGGTAATGGTCCTATCCTAATCCTAATCCTAATCCTAATGAAGTGCATTTAAAAAACTTCAAATTTCTATAATGCAATTATATATATTATATTAGAATATATAAAAGGTGAAAGAAAATAAAAAGGAGGAGATTGTGTTTTTGTTGATCCATTTTATTTGGGTAGGTGAAGGAGAAGGGAGACGAAGTGATGCGAAGAGAGAAACGGAACGCGGACTCCAAGGCAAAAACAGAAGGCAGATTTAAGGAGGGAGTTGAGGTCCGTATATTTTAAGCTTATTACCTTTCTCTCTTTCTATTTCCATTTTCCAATACGGTAACCAACCGCAACACAAAGCTCCTCTTCTTTCTTCCTTTCCCACACTCAGAGCCATGGGCAAATCTACCTCCTGCTTCAAGCTAATCACTTGCGGTGGCGATGCGCCTGAGAAAGACGACTACCACCAAGTCTCCGAGGTAATTAATTCCTCTCTCAATTCACTTTAACCACTCCAACTCTCTTTCATCTTCTCTCTGCATCTTTGATCCCACATTCTTTCTCTTTTTCTTCTCCAATTCACGCTCTAGGGCTCACTTCTGCATCCTGCTTCATCAATAACTTCATCCGCCTTTGATTCCCTTCTTCTTCTTCTTTTTTTCCCTTTTTGGATAGCTTATTAAATAATCTGATGCGGTTTTTCCATCATTGTGTTTCCTTTTTCGTTTGTCCTTCACTTTCATTATTACCGGTGGATGTTGAGGGAGCTGTTTTTTTTTTCTCTGTTGATTATTGCAATTATTGTGCTCACTTTTTTAAGTTTGTTTTCCTTAATGTAGAACTTTTTGTTTACATCCTACTCATTGAATTGCCAATGCATGAGAACGATCCCGAAACTGTTGATTTTTTTTTTAAATCTGGTATCTAGTAACTTCGTTAGGATTGTGACATTTTACGCTTTCGATATGGAGTTACTATCAACTTTATTTTTAGATCTGTGCTTCTTGGCTCATTGTGTTTTCGCTGGATGAAGTGTACGCATTGCACATGTGACTTCGAATAGTTGCACATTGCTTTCTGGTGAATTTCTTTGAGTCAGTGGAAGTTCATCTAAAGGCCTTTTGCTGTTGGCATTATGAATAAGAATGCATGCCTTAGATGCATTAATCGTTAGATCATTGAAGCTGAATTCGTTTAGGATTTTAAAAAAAAAAATAGTTCGTTGAATGTCTGTCTCCTGTCGTCTTTTGTGACTGATGATATCTGTCACGTGGAAAAATTGTCTGTATTTCTCTTTGTTTTCATTTTTTCAGTTCCACTGTACATCTGATTAAAAGCTGGATTTGAAGAGAACACTGTAGAAGTATGTTTCACGAGCTGACTTCTCTTTTGCAAAATTGCAAGAGTTAGTGGTTTTCTGCATCTGAACAAGATTGGATCCTTTATGATTGAAGCAGCATTCCGTTTCATTCTTACATTTCAGACACAGAGTCAATGTAGTTTTGAAAAAATTATAGGAAAAAATAAAAATATACATATTTTAACTTGCATAGAGGAAAGTTATTATTTGTAATTTGCTGTTGTTTTCCACTTCTAAGTTCCGTAGTAAAATTATCTGAAAGCTGAAATTAGAAGGAATACCATAAAAACTTTTGAATACCAGAATTTGTTTTCGCGAAGTTAGAATAGTTAATATTTGGCTGCATTTCAAACATCATGGTTCTGTTATGATTGAAATAACATTCCATTTTGGCCGTATGAATTGGACACGGAATATGGGAACTATTTTGTAGTTTTGAATAAACATGTATTAGAAAATGCTTATCTAGATTACCGATAATCAGCAATCCCACCCTAAGTAGGATTTATATTGTGCTGTTTGAAACCGAAGGGTGGGATGTAAACATCATCGTACTGAATCTCTTTTTAGTGCTAAATGTAGGGAGTAGCAATTGCGCACAAAGCTAGGAATGGAATCACCTTCCTGACTTCTTGCATGTAATTCATGCTCCGGAAAAATATAAATTCCAGTAAATAGTCTTGTGGAGGATGTTTGGTCAAAAAATATTTATATTCACCATTTATAGTTTTTACTTTCTTGCTAGCAGTAAGAAGAAACTGAGGTTATCCTTGCTACTGTACCTACATGTATGGCTCCAAGTTTGTTTTTCACACATTTTTCTTAAAACATTATTCCAGGTAAAGGAGTCTAATGATAAACGTGGTTGGAGTTTCCGCAAGAAATCTGCAAGGCATCGTGTGCTTAGCAATACTGTGATAGCAGAGTCTCCATCTTCGGCAAATAAGGAACATTCAGAATGTACTAATTTTAATTTTCAACCACTTCCTGAACCTAATGTTGTTGAGAAGATTTACACAGCAAATTACTCCGATGAGAAGCCCCAGTTATCCTCCTTTGAAAACTCACAAGTAGCAGAAACAAATGTAATTGAATCTGAGAAGAAGGTAGATGTGAATCCACCAGAGTCTGATGTCATCATCATCCAGGCGGCTATTAGGGGGTTATTGGTATGTTTTACCTTTGTGGAATTTTGCTAATCCATAACCTTGAAAGAAGGAACAATTATTTATAGCTTCCTTTTTTTCTGTGTATTGTTCTTGTTGCTTTCAGGCTCAGAGAGAACTGCTACAGCGTAAGAAAGTAGTGAAGTTACAAGCTGCCTTTCGTGGGCACTTGGTCCGGAGGCATGCTCTGGGAACCCTGCGTTGTGTTCAAGCCATCATCAAAATGCAAGTCCTTGTGCGGGCTCGACGTGCTCAGCAGTCACATCTGGAAAATCCTTTAGATCACAAGGACGGCAAAAAGGATTCCTCAGAAGCTTTGGTACTGTTATTTCAAAATTGAAATTTCTGATTGGCAATTGATTTGTCCTCTGTTCTAATAAGTTTGATGATTCTTGCCCAGTTGTTACTTGTTTAAAGTTGCTTCAACTTGAGAAATGATTAGTCCTTAGAATTGTCCCTCCTTAATACATTGAGCATTCAATACGATTACTGGAAGTCTGGAACACAGGATATCTATTTCATAGTTTAATAGTTGAAGTTCTTTAATTTTTAATTTGCAAGAGCATCATATGATCTGTAGTATCTTCAGTTGATGCTCTGTGTATGACCCTTTATTTTTACATACCTTTGTTTAGGGAAATGAAAATCTGATGACCAAATCAAATGTGAATTACACTTCAATTGAGAAGCTGCTTAGCAATAGGTTTGCTAGTCAGGTATGCTGAATATGGATATGTTTGTTCCCCAGTTCGTAGTTCCTATATTTTTTTATTATCCCATTAAATCTCTTCCCATCTTTTATTTTTTACATTCAAGCTGTTGGAATCAACACCAAAGAACAAACCTATCCATGTCAAGTGTGATCCATCTAAAGGCGATTCTGCTTGGAAATGGTTGGAAAGGTGGATGTCCATATCATCAAAAGATATTGCAAATTGCAATGAAACTAGTTCTCTAACAGAACAGTCAAAGGAAAGCAAGGATAGCGCTTCTGTGTTTCAATTTGAAACGGGTATTCCATCTGAACCCTTTCCCCCAGCTGCTAACACTATACCCACTGTTGAAGATTCACCTCTGCCACCTGAGGATGAAGAAAAGTCGATTACTTATGATCCTAATAACTTTGAGTTTCAAGCAAGCTGCTCCACACCATCTATTGTAAAAGATGACATGGAACAGGTTCCGGCTGAAGAAAAAACTGCATATGATGCCAAAGTTACCTTAGCCGATACCGATTCCTTCCAAAATGACAATTCGGCATCAGATGCAAGTGCCCCACCAGAGCTTTACTCTCTTCGGAAGGAACCTGAAATTGCCCTACCATCTGAACACAGCTCTCTTCATGGGGAGCCTGAAATTGCCCCACCACCAGAGCTTAATTCTTTTTATCAGAAGCCTGAAATTGACAGTGAGCAGAACAAACGATCCATGAAAAGATTTGCTTCAGACCAACTAGAGTCTGAAGGAAAGAAAACTATGAATGGATCAAAAAAGCTCAGTAATCCTGCATTTATCGCGGCACAGTCAAAATTCGAAGAGCTGAGTTCAGTAGCAAATTCAGGTAGGACAAGCAATTTGTCCTACCAAGATTCTGCAGTTGAATCTCAAGGAGACACCTTTTCTGTTGGCAATGATGGTGCATATAAAACAAAAGAGTTTGCATTTGAAAATCCTGCTCTTTATCTTTCTAGGCTTGCTGGTTCTGATTGTGGCACTGAACTCTCCATTTCTTCCACTCTTGATTCACCTGATATATCAGAGCCTGGCGTAATGGAAAGTGAACGAGATGCCAAAGATTTAGTGGAAGGGATTGGTAATATTGAGAACACAATAAACCGTGATGATGAGACCAATGTTTCATCTGCCATCCCAGCTTCTAACCTAGCTACTTCTGTTTTGGATCAGTCAGAGGTTGTGGATGTCATTAGTGGCAATTTGGGTCACTCAGTGGTGGCTGTGGACTCTGGAGAGCCTGCTAATAGTAATACTGAGAAAGATGCATCTGATCTGCAGAGAGAACCAGCAGAGTCTGCTCTGCAAGATTTAAGATCGTCTCCAGAAGCATCACCTAGAAGCCATTTAACTGTCCCTGAATCACAAGGAACCCCTTCAAGTCAAGTGTCTGGGCAACCTAAAGAGAGCAAAATCAACAAGAGTAGATCTGGCAATAAACGTCGGAGTCTATCCTTAAGTAACAAATCTCCTACAACTCCAAATCAAGATTCAGGATCAGGAGGCAGTAGGGAGCAACTGCCTAAAGATCAGCAGAATGGAAAGAGGCGCAGTTCCTTTGGCTCTGTAAAGCCTGATCACATTGATCAAGAACCTAGAGATAATAGTACTAACAGTAATTCTGTTCCCCATTTCATGCAAGCTACAGAATCTGCTAGGGCCAAGATTAATGCAAATAACTCTCCAAGATCAAGCCCAGATGTGCATGAACGGGACGTCGAAGTTAAGAAGAGACTTTCCTTACCTGGTGCCGCTGGTAGGCAAGGATCTCCACGTATCCAACGATCAACATCTAAGGCACAGCAGACTGCCAAAGGGAACAATATACATCCTCCTCAAGGTAAATTTTAGAGTATAAGTAACTTCTTTTGCTTGGATTTTGAAGCTTGAATCTTCTTGTTATTATGAATGGATCATTATTTTTTACTTCATTGAATAGTGTAAGGGTTGTTGCTAGTAAAATTATGATTAATTGATAAGCTGTTATTTTGGCTGTCTATTGCATTGTTGTGGTGTTTGACATGCTAGTAGTGGACAAGCTTCGATCAATTAGGGCTGTGCACTTTGCAAGAATCCAGCCTATGTTTACAGATTATGTCTTGGTTTGGTTTGCCAAAAGTTAATGTTTATATTACTTAAATTTTTGTTTTTGACCATTGGGTTGTTTGGGGGCGGGGTGAACTAGAATGTGAATGACTTTTTTTTATCGGTTTTCGAGGTTTGTTCTTAAAAAATAACGGTGGAAATGCACCACATTTTGAGCTCAACTGGCAATGGAGGCATCTGGTTAGGAAGGAGATCTTAAGCATATTTTCCTTATTAATGAAAAAATGTTGTTTTAACTTTCTTCTTAGGCCACCATCCTTGTGAATATATCATTGCTGCTCTACCTTGAAGATATTTGTAATGTATGAATCTGTGTTTGATCTCTTGTGCTTTCTTTGCCTCACCTTCTTTCTTATAGTAAAAGTCAGAATATTGCTGGTTATTGAGCTAAACATACTGGGTGTCCAGTGTCCAACCTTTCTTGTGGAGAACATATATTTTGTTATGAAAAAAGAGAAAAATAAAATCTGCTCTTTAAATTGTACTACTTACCACTTGATTTCTGATTCTTCCAGAGAGAAAATGGCTGAGGTGAATTGATGGCGGAAGTGTGCTGACAAGCTTCTACAATGATTTGATTTGTTAATTCTATTTGAAGCATAGCTGCTCCGTTTTACATGCTTTTTTTTTTCTTTAAATATTTCTTGACACTTTGCATTCTTTGCCTCCCTTTTCTGCTTCCCCAAATTTGAAGGTGCTCAGTTTGGTTGTGACCTCCGGGAACATTCATGTGTAAAAGTGAGTGAGGCTTATATATGTAATGTACATTGTTTGTTGCTCTGGTCATTGTTATTATTGTGCCATACCTGTGAGGTGCACGCGATTTGTAAGTTTCAGAGTTCGAACTTTATGAAATATTTAAAAATGTTTGTTGAATATATTTTTGTTTGGTTTTTGACCCAAATGTATGTTACGGAAATAAGCTGAATATCATCCTGATTTTTTCCCTTTTTCTTATTATGACTTGAGTGAGGGGGAAAAAGAGCCAAAGATCAGCTGTAGTCAGTCAAAGTCTTTGTTAGCCTGATTCTTTTGACTGAATTGAAAGTGTATCGGAATTTTTCATAAGTAGTGCTGTCAATTTCTCTTAGATGATTTGAGATGTCAAAAAACTATGAGTGAGATTAATTAAACAATTTTTTTGTAGTTTTATAATTTAAAAGAAAATTAATTGGTAATAAAGAAAGTATTTAAAAGAGTTTTCTTTCATTAGTCCGAAGATTAAATGAACCAACTATGAACAAATTACAGAAATTTGTAAATCATCAGCAAATAGTAACACTGAACCAACAAGAGAAAGGAACAGAGTATCAGAACAAACATTCTGTTCGCCGAGAGTGTGGTGAAATTGAATACGTAAGATTCATAAGATGTCTATGGGTAGGTGCTCCTTCGAGGATAACAGTGTTTAAAGAACGAATTTCACTAACCACCTTTAAATAAAAGAAAATTTAAAATGAATTATTGTGAAATGATAATTTGTAAAAAAGTAAATTAACTTGTATTTATAATTTGTGTATAAGTTAAATTTAGTTTTGAAAGAATATTTCATTTTCTAATTTTTCTCTCTCAAAAGTATTTATGTAAAAAACTCATCCAACCATACCTGCTTAAAAGGAACTCTAAGTTGAATGTGAGTTTTATAATAATCTTCAATCAATTATTTGAAGTGAAAAAACTCTACCATTTTTAATTCTAGAATGTTTTAAGTAATTAATTTAAAAAATCAATTTTGTTAATTAGATCTCAATTATTTACGATCATTTCACTTTTAGAAAAAGTTATTATTGTAGCTAAAAAATATTATTTGTATAAAAAAAATAAGGATAAAAGTACACCAGACTATTCATTAAAAGAAACTAGATTGAAGAAAAAAATAACTAAAAAACTCCAATTTAAAAGAAAAATTAAGTGTCTGGTTAACTCACCAACTATAGCGTATTAAAAGGAACCAAACTTATTATTTTGAAACTTACTTATAATTAAATTGGATTTATTTGATCCACCATTTTATACACCAAATGGAATGAAATAGAGTAAAATGTTTGACACCTCTTATTAAAAGTCATCTAAAAAGTTGTATACGTGTAACTACATAAAAAAACACTGATAAATGTTTAAATATAATGTTGTTAAAAAACTAAATACAAGTAAAAAAAATTAGTTTTGAGTAAAATTTAACGGTGGGAAATTAAACCGATGAACTCTTTTAGTAGCAAGAATTATATTTCTTTGGTCAAATATTGATCTCCCAAAAAAGAATTAAAGTTTATTCCGTTAATAGACTTTTATTATAACTATATGGTAAGTTAACTGATTTTTATTGTAAATGCATGCATATTATACGAGTTTAATCTTTTCCTTCCCACAATAATTAACTAAGAACATTTCTATTATATATATATATATGTAGAAAAATTAATCCCTTTGCCATGGATAATGAACTATTAAAATTAATAATAGTTAATCAATCACCCAAACTTTCTAGTTTTAATATCTTAATCATTATTAAGAAAATAATTAAAAAAGACATGCTAATTATTATATATAAGGTTACCTTAGTAGTAAAAGTGTTCAAGTGACAAACTTTAGTTTCTTTTTAATTTTCATAACTTATTAAGAAGAAAAAAATTAAATACGTAGTTTTATTTTGTCTTCTTATCTTAGACTCTTTTAAAGTACACAACTTTAAGGAATTCTGAACTGTAACGCGAATAAAGCGAATAATACAGTTTAAATGGAAGTTATCTTAAAATACTATCTCAATAATTCAAAATCCAGTTCAAAATTTTTAAAAAATAAACATTTGAAGTAAAATAAATCTAATTAAAACATTTTATTTATAAGTAAAAATATACAAGAGTTTAAAATTAATAAAAAAAATTAAACTCAAAATTCTCTAATTTTTATCAATAAAAAATTATATAAATATATTTAATTTTATCTTTTACATATATAAATTATTGGTAATTTTATCAAACATTTACAATTTAAAATCCACTTGATTTAAGGTCTATGAGACTCAGACACTATTCTTAAATGATATATCTATATCGGACACACGTATCGATACTAATACTATGACAAATATTAGTGAAGTGTTAAATTTAAAAAATATTTATTAAATTTTTAATAATTATAACATAATTTTAATATAATTTAAAAAAAAATACATTAAACTTATTGTATAAATTTTTATTATCATTATAAAAATAAATAACAAATTTTTTGAATTAGTTATGAAAAATATTTTTTTACTTAAAAAAATCTAAAATATATGTACACAAATTTTAATTTATATAATATATAAATTTGTATTTTTAATCTTCATATTCTACATTTTAAAAATTAGACGTATTTTTTATCCGTATTCGTATTTTGTTAGAGGTTGAGGGTAATTTGGGCTGTGACGAGAGAGTGACAATGAGTGAGAAAATAATTAAGTATATTATATATATAGAGAGAAATATGGAAAAATAAAAAGAGAAAAAGCGGGGGCGATAATTGTCGCTGTATATTCCAATTTGCAAGTTGCGATTTGGTGAGATTTGGGTGAGTGACGAAAATTTGGGGTTGGGAGCTTTAAAGAAGAAGGGCAAGCTGGGAAAGAAAGAAAGAGAGAAAGAGAGAAAAATGTTGTTAGCATGTGAAGAGCGAAGAACTGCGAAACATCCATAGATCGATAGATAGGGGTGCGTGTGGGAATGCGTGTGCGTGACGGTGAGGGCCCTTCCCAGTCATAAATAGCTTTCTCTGGTTAGGGTTTACTCTCCAATCTTTTCTTCCATACTCACACACATTTCCATCCAAGAAGCTTAACGATCCATTCCCTAATTATGCGCCGATTGCAAAAATCCAAAAGAGTTTCATGGGCCTCCGATTTAGATCTTTGTCAGGTAAAATCATCTGCACAATCCCAAATCCATCATCCCTTCCTTCCTTCCCATGCTTAACATCCAATACTCGCTACTCTTGTAAACCCTTTTTTTTTTTAATTTATGCCTTTTTGTCTTCCATTAACCTCACTCTGTGTTCTTCTCTCTGTTCGTACTCCGTAATCTACCGTTCATGGATTCCGATTACAATAATCTCATCGCTCTTGTTTGCTCCTATCTGTGAATCGAGGGTTTTAACTTTCGAAGTCCAAGTTAACACAGATGCAGTGTAATGGTGTCGGACAAGGCACGGGATTGCCCTAATTGAAATTGTAAACCCTGGAGGACTTTCTCTCTCTAACTTGTTTTCAATGAAAGTTTAGTCATCATCAACATCATAGATTAAATTTTTATAAAATAGGCTTTTAAATGATTGAAGAAAAAATGAAGAAAGAGAAAGGCAAATTGTTTCAGAATACGAAAGGAACTAAAGTGAAGTATCTCTCATGGCATTTGAAATTCCTGATGAGGTCTTTATATGTCCTGCTTCTTCATTCATTTGAAGCTACTGGTAAGGTCGTCAGGCAATGACAAAAATATCATTTCACAACCTGAGAATTGAGGGTAGTCACAGTATAGTTCTGACAGAGGAAGGAATGGCCTTAACTAAAATTATAAATTTTGGAGGACTTTCTTCATGATTTGTTTTGAATGAAAGTTAACTGGCCATAGATTAAGATGTCTATAAAATAGGTTGTAAATGATGTGAGAAGAAAAAAGAAGCAAGGTTTTGTTTCAAAATGCAAAGGTACTTGAAAACCATCATAAGCTGTATGCTGTCTTGCTTCTTTATTCACTTGAAGCTACTGGTAAGTGGTAAGGTCATCGGCCAATGCAAGAAAGATCATTTGAACAAATGAGTCTTTGGCAAGTGCATCTTTGACTCTCCATGCCATTTGCAATCTTATAGACTGTAGGAGAATGACATGCAAGAGAAAATAATTACCAATTAGTTTTGCTTGAAGAGCTCTATTAAAAGTCACGAAGAAGGTGATAATGTAATTAGCAAAATGCATCTACCAAGATTTTCTGGCAGAAATACAGTATATATTTTATCCCTACTGTCCAAATTTTCGTCCACCAGGATAACATCAAATTTGACTAAATTTGATTTCTGAACTGTTTGTATGTTTTAAAAAATTGCAATTGTTGTGTGAGATAGTACTCCTTGAATGTGTAGGTTCAGTTTCGTGGAATGCATTATGTTGTGGAGTTGATGTTTGTTGTTGTATGATTAGAAAAAGCTGTTAATAGCTTACTGCAATCTGTAATTTAATGCATAGTTACATGGAAGACTTCATGTGTAGGGAAAAGAAATTTCGGTACCTATGTTAAATTCCATTTGAAACATAATTTATTCTTGGAGAGTGAATGCCTTGTATCAGCTAGTCAGTCAATTTCTTTGTTTTTTAATAAGTCCCCTTTTGTGCAATTTTTTTCAAAATTTTCAGTTGTACTTTCATTTTCACAGGGCACTACCATCAATATTTCATATAGGATGTCTTTCTGCTTTCCACAAACTTAAATGACACTGGAAAAGTAAAATTTTCCATAATTGGATCAGATCTTAAATGTTTTAATGGTTTGAATATATGTCCAATTATACGTGATACTGCAATTGCACATTATATTTTCAGACATTTTTTAAGTAATTTGGGGTGTAGATATGTGGGATTAGATTGCTTATGCTGCCCTCTAGTGCTTTATTTTCTGAATAAATTTATACTGGTCATCCTAAAGTTGTCTCTATTTTCCATCTGGAAGGATAACTTTGTGAATTGTTTTAGTTATTTTGTTAACCTTTCGTAATTGCTCAAGTGAAAAAGGGGCCATTCTTCCGGGTATTTTCTATTTCTTTGAGATGTATCCTTGTGTGTGACTGTTAACTTGTATGCTTACGCTTTCTGTCTATAACAATGGATTAGTTGATTCCTCTGACTTCTTTTGTTCCATT
>Ga0123342_1002257_pt1 | contig 32104 bp, 18 predicted proteins | sample Turbeawhitnodule_FD_89960 | JGI IMG/M metagenome (GOLD analysis project Ga0123342, IMG submission 89960) | Root nodule microbial communities of legume samples collected from Mexico - Turtle bean Mexico white nodule | ecosystem: Host-associated > Plants > Roots > Nodule | place: Mexico: Nepantla... | reverse complement strand
TTTTTTTTTTTTTTTTTTTTTTTTTTTATTGATATAAAAAATACTTATATACATATTTTTTTTTTTTTTTTATATATATATATATATATATATATATATATATATATATATATATACTATAAAAAAATTATTAAATAAAAAATAATTTTAGAGATAAAAAATAATTAGTTACTATATTGATTAAATTAGATATTATTGTAGAGATTTAAAAAAATTATTGGTATCTAAATTATTTTATATTAATTATTACTAAAATTTATAAATTATTTTTTAAATTGATATTTAATTAGTTACCAAAGTTTTAACTACCAACTTTAGAATCTAAATTAATTGATAGCTAAAATCTTAGTATCTAATTAGATAACAATTAAGAAACCAATTTATAAATTTTATTAATAATAAAAACTTTGAGATATCGAAAAAAAATTTAGTTTCTAATTTAGTATTTAATTTAATTAATATATTGACTAATTATTTTTTGTCTCTAAAATTGATTTTTATTTAATGATTTCTTTATAGTGATATATCCCCTTATTTTTAGAATTCTATAGTATTTTTTTGATATCTCTTTCTTTATCTTTCTTCTTTTGTCTTGTTCTATCTCTCTTAGTATCAAGAGTTTTTTTTTCTTATTATGACATTTCAATCATTTGCTACTCTTAGCTATGATGTTACATTTGTTCATTCCTCTTCTTTCCTTCCACATACATTCAATACTCATTGATAAAAAAAATATTTAATACTCTAATTACATTTAAATTAGATGAAGATAACTTCCTCGTCTTGCAACCAAGTTTTAACTACTGTTTGTGGGTTCAAACTGCTACATTTCTTGGATAAACCTTTACGTCTCTCAAATTTCTAATGATTACTGATCAATTTTCCAACATTGTTGATCATGAACAACAAGATCAACTTGTTGTTGCATGGATTCTTGCATCTAGGACAACACCTATCCTCACTTAGATGGTAGATTTACAATATGCTTGTTAGGTTTGGTCCAATTTGCATACATATTATGCTTCACACACATGTTCCAAAATAAAAAACTCTGGCTTTTACTTAAGGGGAAAAGTTTGAACGACACAAACAAAATCCTTTACAATTCATATTGCTACTGATATAGGATCCTAATAACAAACAACCTACTAAGACTCACTATAACAATTCTCAACCTTGTAGAGGGCATGCTAATTATTTTTGAAACAATTCTATTAGTAGAAATCATAATTCCACCAAGAGTGATGTTTCTCTCTTTGTGAAGTTTTGTAGTACACACCATGTTCATTCTCGTCTATGTTGACGATATTCTCGTCACAAGAAACTATTTCTTATGTAAATTTTCTCATTTCCATGCTAAGTAATCAATTTGCTTTGAAGAACCTTAGATTGTTTCTCTACTTTTTGGGAGTTGAGGTTTCTTGGACCACAAATGACTATCTTCATTTGTCTCAACACAATTATATTCAAGATCTCTTACGACATGCTCAAAATGATTAATGATAATTCTCAACCCACATCCATGATTTCTTTTCTTTTGCTAACTCAAGATGGATCTTTAACCTTTTTCGAATCCACTCTATACCATTTTAGGATGTCTTAGAATACTTACCAATAACTCGACTTGAACAGAAATTCTTTATTAATAAGATTTTTCAGTATATGCATCAATCACAAGATCACCATTAGAAATTTGTCAAGATGATTCTTCATTACATTATTGTCACTACATATCATGGTTTGCTTATTCGTCCATTTTCAAATTATCAATTATTGGCTTTAGTGATGTTAATTGGGGCACTGGCCTGGATGATAGAAAATCTACTAAAAATCATTTCATATATCTTGGCTCCAACATCATCTAATGGGCTTCTCACAAACAAAAAATTGTATAACAAAGTAGTAAAAAACGAAGTACAGAAGTATAAATGTTATCTTCACTAAAATCGCTTGATTAAATTCTTTCCTCAACAAGTTACAATTTCATGGGTTTAGGGTTTTTAGAACTCAATAATACAATTTATATCTTTTGCATCTCTCTCTTTCTTTAGCTTTCTTATTTTCTCTTCTTCTATCTCTCTTACATAATTAAAGAAAAACTTAAAGAGAGAAATTAAAAAAAATGAAATTGTTGTTCACGAGCTAAACCAGCCAATATACACTCACAAACGCAAAGATCTAATGTGGCGTTAAAGTAGTTTAAAGTATATTTGCTTTATGCTTTACATTAGTTAACACATTAATTATTGATGCAAAGTAAATAAATAATTCATTTTTTTTAATCACCGCTGTATTAATTAATGTCAATTTTTAAACCCTGTGTTTCAGCTAGTCTTATGCCTTTAATACATTACCTAAGTTGTAAGATTTTAGTTAATGACACTTTTACACATGCTTGCATCAAAATTAAACCCTTTTAAGTTTGATTTTGACTCATTGTTTTTGTTATTCTCGTTTTTGAAGATAAATATTTTCGAAACATAGTGAAACATTAGATGTAATTATATCTTTTAATAGGAGTTCAAACCATTGTTAATCAAGTTATGAGAAACCAATCTGCTTTCGCTAATTTTTGTTGGTGTGATATATCAAAAAAATATTGAGCTGACATGTTTGAAATAATTGTGAGATTTTGATTCTCTTGGTTGAAATCTGATAAGAAGATGTATTTAACAAGATTGTAACTTCATCCAAAAAAAAAAAAGTATACATGAAATAACTCAAATTAAAATAAAAATATTCATCTAAGTGAATATAATATATATATATATATATATATAAAAATGTGTGGAGTTCTTTAATATGAGTTCAAAGTATCTAAAGAACAATATATATTTCGTTGTTTAATGTACTTCGGGTGATATGATCCTTAAATTTTATAAATTGTTTCAAGAAATTACCTTAGTTAGCCCAATATTTAAGATGAGGAGATGATAATGTCCTAATAAATATTTTTTAAAGTGATTTAATTTTAAAAAATAAATACATTTTATCCATTTAAAAATCATAATATATAATATATTTAAATGGTATTATTACCACATTAGTTACTAGGAATATAATTTTTTCAAAAAAGTAAGGGATAAATAGAAAAATATAAGTACTTATGATAAACCCCATATAATAAAAAGTTTTTTTTTATAAAATAATAATAATCATGCTATACTTAAAAGAAGTAAAATAATTACTAAAAAATCATTAAATAGAAATCAAATTTAGAGATAAAAATAATTAATTACTATATTGACTAAATTAGATACTTTTTTAGATACTAAAAAAATTATTAGTATCTAAAGTAGTTTTTAAATTGATATCTAATTAGCTACCTACTTCTAGCTACGACTTGTTTAGATTCTAAACTTGGTATCTAAAATCTTGGTAACTAATTAGATACTAATATAGAAACTATTTATCTATAATAAAATCTAATTTAGATATCAATAATTTTTTAATTTCTAAAATAATATATAATTTAATTAATATAATAATTTTTTTATTTTTTTAAAATGAATTTTTATTTAATATTTTTTTTTTTTTTTGATTTGTTCAGGTGTTGAATGCAACATACAATGTATGAGGTATCCCATGAAGTAACCTCGTGATTCGAGGAAGTTAAGCCAATGATTGTTGGTAAATGCATTAATTAGTATCCTAAGATCATAGCGTGGATTTCACTTTCACGCCTTCTCCAGCATGCATGATCGATGCAAATTTTGAGGTATATGAACCCTAATAATGACCATATCTTATACTAGAAACTGTAGCTAGATATAGTAGCACTTTGAATCATGATACGATGTGGGATTCCACAAAGGGCATCATAAATAAAAAAAACTTTCCCCAATAGGGAAGTGCCCTATGAATATAAGGTTTTCGACTTGCCCTTTTTTGCTGGACAACAACAACATCGTTACGTGCTTCTTCATTCCAACTGTTTCAAGACACATCAAATCAAAACAACTTTTATTTCTTGTTTATTTTCTGGATAATAATATATATAAAACAATGCCCACTTGCATTTCAACACCAATTATGATGAGCATCTTCTTCTACCACGGGCAACTTCTTGGTCCCAATTTTACTTTTTAGGTAAGGAGTACAAAAGAAAAGATCTCAATCTTTTTGGATTACCACGTTTATCCTTTTAGATCCAAAAAAAATTATAATAGTTCAATACTTTTTTTTCCTAAAAGAGAAAGAGATTAAGGAGACAAAGCACAAAGGAAAAAAAAAACAAAGGTTTGGTCCTGGATTTCATTAAAGATACTGCCAACTAATTTCTCATTCTCTGATTGGTGTCTTGAACCTTTGGTATACAATTTAGTTTGTCATAAGGATTGATCTGTGTTATCCTTTTGTACTATTGGTAGAAATGAGTTAGACTGTAGGAGGTCTTGTTGGCTGATATTAGATATAAATGTATTTTGTGGACATCATTTTATTTTATAATAAGGGTTGGACCACCACTGAAGTGGTCCCATTTAATTTCATTGTTATTTGCTGGAAAAAAAAAACAAAGAAAAGATAAACACAATCATACTTGAAATATATCAAATATTTTTCTTTCAAATTATGAGATACATATACCCAGTTAAAAAGATCATTTTTCAATGAATTTATTAGGATTGAAATAACCTAAAGTGTTTTTTTTTTAAAAAAAATATATTTTAGAATGAATTTATTTTTTAGTTCAATTTAACAACTTGGCATATGTATAAACATCTTTTATATTTTTTTCTTCTTGGTAAAGTGGTTCAAGAAGTAACGAGCTTGTGTTTTTTTTAAGTGAAAGTTTTACATTCCAATCTTGTAAATAGATCTTTGACTTGATTCTTATTGATGGAACTTTAATCGTTCACTGTATGAATCAATCCATAAAAATATTTTAATTTATGTTTGCTTTAGGAAGTGGAAAGTTTGTGAGGAATAAAATATAAAGAAGGAAAAAAAAATGAGAAGAAAAGTTAAAATATGAAAAACGAGGTAAAGTGTATTCATTTTTTTTTTCAAAAAGGAAAGTGATTCACATAGCAATAATATTTTATTAATATTATGGTTATTATAATAATAAAATAATAAATAAATAAAATATATTTTACTTTTAATTCATTTTCACTTAATTTATTATCAGCTCATATTTTTCATCAATTAATCCAAACAAACTATTAACTATCTCAAATCAAATTCTGAATTATATTAAAAAATTAAAATAAAATTGAAGTTTATTATTACTAAAAAACATAATGAAATAAAAACTAAATTTTAGAAATCAAAATAATTAATGGCAAGTAACTAAATTAGAGACCATTTTAGAAACTAAAAAAAATTCTAAATTAATTTCTATTATTGTTAAATAGTTTTTAAATTAGTATTAATTAACACTAAAGTTTTTCTATCAAATTTAGAAACTAAATAATTGGTAGTTATTTATTTTTTATTACTAAATAATATTATTTTTTATATTTAAAATATTCTCTTAAAATAAGTTTTGTGTGCAAATAAAAAAAAAGGAATTATGGTGAAATACATAATTGACACATAGAAGCACATTGTGTGGATGGGGTTGGTTAGAATGGTGGGGGATTGATTCCATTGACTTGAAATGATAAACCCTAGCCAGGTAACACTTGTCCATTGGAATTTGTTATGAAATACTGTGTTGGAAACTGGCCAACAAAACCAGTGGCAGCACCCTTCATGGATCTCATTCTAGCTGGCTACCTCTTCTGAGAAACCAATGGACAAATAGTTCCATTTTCAGCACCATTAATTAATCTTTCTCATCTCCTTCCAATTAATAATTAGTTTGTGGTCAGAAAAAAGTGTGAGGCATGTGAGTTGGATTTGGAGCCATGTGCTAGAATCAATCACAAATTCATATTCATTCATTCATCCACACATCTTTTGATTTGCTGGTGTGCACTGCACTGTGCACGCTAATGTTTATTGGCTCAGTGTGGCGGTGCTGCAGTGATCCCCACCACTGCACTATCTTTAGCCACTCTGGAGAGTGCATGCTCCCACTCCTGCACTATCTCAACACAACACAGTATCCTAGTAATGCACTGTGTCTGAATATGATGGGTTAATGCAAAGGTAAAATGTTGTAACCAAAAATTTTTATGCAACTTTTGACAGTGTATCAAAACTTGTTGTTGCTGTTGTTGTATCAGTATCAGAATTTGTCTCTAAGAAGAGGAGAGAAAATAAAGTAGTGTGTGTGTGTGCATGCTGGTGGATGGATATATCATGTGTATTTTATATATTCTTCTTCCTTTACCCTATTTTAGTTGTCTGATTAAAAGAAAACTCACTTTATTCCTTTTGGTTTTTTAATTCAAGAGTAATGATCAATGATTGTGACTTTGCTTGCATGATGAAGGGAAATTAATGGACACTTGTTCGTATTAATTGGAATGAGACACACATAGATAAGGTTCTTTCCTGCATTTAGTTATATATACTAATTCAGCATAAAACGTGGCTTCTATCTTATCTCTATGTGATTCGTCCAACACATTTTTTTAGGGTTCCACTATATATTTCAATATGTATAAAAATTAATGTATGAAATTAATTCTACATAAATTATATATATTTGTCTCTTGTCTATAGATGAAAGTGGGAGAGTAACATCTCTCAATCCACACACTCATGCATGTATACCTTAGTAGTAGGCCATAAATGAAAGCATAACCATATAAGTAAGGGCAACTCCTATATGCTTTTAAGGGTTATGAACATCCAAAATCAAGAATTGATTTTGAAAACGGTGCTAATATATTCACTACAAAAAAAATTATTAAATAAAGAATAATTTTAAAAATAAAAAATAATTAATCATTATATTAACTAAATTAGATGTTATTTTATAGAATATAAAAATTATTAGTATTTAAAGTAGTTTGTATTATTAATAAATGATTTCTAAATTGATATATAATTATTGACACCTAAAATATTGGTAACTAATTATATACCAATTTAGAAATTAGTTTATTAACAATAGAAGCTACTTTTGATATCAATAATTTTTTAGTCTATAAAATAATATTCAATTTAGTCAATATAGTAACTAATTATTTTTTGTCTTCAAAATTAATTTTTATATTTAATAATTTTCATGCAGTGTCATAATTATATTATTGAAAATTAGGTTTAAAATTTGTAATTAGAATTGAACACGTGTTACAAGAATTTGGTTACTCTTACACAAGTATTATAGAATTTTCAGTTAATCTTATTTTGGATAATCTTTGGATTGCGTTGGTAAGTGAGATTTGAAGACATAAGAATAATTGCTTATTTAATGGAGGAGTGGTGGATCATTCTAAAGTTTTTTTCTTGGCATAGGTTAAGGTTTGGTCTTGGATTTCCTCAAAGGTACCATCTGTGAGTTTCTCGTTCTATGTCGGGTGCCTAGAACTTCTGATATGTATGCACTCGATTAAAAGTTGCTAATAGGGTGGTGGAGTTGGTCCTTGATCTTTCTATTGTCTTTAGTTGGTTTTGACGGGGTAGACACTTAGTGATTTTTGTGTGTTTTTGTTCGTGTAAGGGGAGAGGTGTGTTTGCCTCTTTTACTCTGTATGAGAGTTGAACCACCCCTAAAGTGAATCACATTTATTTATTTTTTCTTGTCGATAAAAAAATAGAACTTAAATTATGAATATTTTAGTGAGTAAAGGCAAACTCTCAATATTAGAATAAAAAGTTATATTCTTCTTTATTTTAGGCATCATACAATTGAATTGATCTTGATGTCAACAATTTTTTTTTTTAGATAATTGTATTATCTTTCAAAGAAGATATAAATAAACTTGATAAAGTTAATATAACTCTAGATATTTTATTTAGACTTTACAAAATTCATAGATGCTTAATAAAAAAAAGTGAAATAACACCAAAAGTTTAAGGAGATGTAGTGGTGACTTTTCATGTGTAAACCTTATGTGTGTGCATTAATAGATATATATCTTGAGAAGTGCGAAATTGATTAATATGTTGTGCTATGATTATTTGAACTTTAATTGTGTTGATGAATGTGTTAGATATTATATATGTGAGTTTTTATGATTTATTTTGAGGTGTTTATAGATTATAACAACATGAGTTCTTTTGTTTTGTGAGAAGTCTAAGAAATGACTTAGTAGGATGAAAATTTAAGTTGTGTTTGGTCATTTTAGATATATAATGAGGAATGCATTTTTCTCTACATGTTTAATTCATTCATACTTTTTTTGTGGGTGGTGTGATTTCATGTAGGGTATCTATTCTACATTATCCCAAAGAGTTTTAAATTAGGGAACCTCTTGTCTATAAGTGAGATGAGGGGAAACCATAACTAGTGACGACATCTTGACATATCCTGATAGATTTCATTTTACTTAATAATGAATAGTGAGGGTCTCATCTTTGTATGATATTGTCCATAAGAGTGTGATGGACAAACATAAATTCAAGTTATGCTTAGTCATTTAAGATTTACTTTGAGAAATGCATTTGTGTGTACATGCTTCATTCATTTATACATATTTTTTTTGGATGCGTGTGAGTTTACGAAGGAGGATCGCAATTATTTTCTATCTTGTCTCTAAGGATTTTATATATAGTAGTGAATCTCTTGTCTATAAGTGGGATGAGGGACAACTAGAGTCAACTTTGTTATTCAAACAAAGTATTGGTAGATTTTGTTTTAGTTGAGAGTGAATTGTGAAGGTCTTCTTTGGGTATGACTTAATACATATACTTCAACCACTTCACATGTATTGAGAACATTAACTAATACATTTGAGTCAACAGAGTGAATTTGTAATGTGACGTCGTGTATGTTTAATTTTACTTTAACCTTCTTATATAGACATTTATAATATATTTGATATTTATTACTCCATCTTATATTGTGGTTTTTATTTGTTTAAACTACAGACTCTTACAAATGAATATAAATTTGACCACTAAAAAAATATATATTGTTAAGATAGATGCATGCATCTTTAGGATTACGAGGGAAATTTCCCTCAAACTAATAATTTATTATGATATAAATATATACATTATTTTCATAATTTTCATAATTAGCTTTACGGAACATTTGAAAATAATCATATATAATATATATACTATCATGATTAGCTAAAATCTTGTATTTATTTATCATTTTTATTCTATATATTAAATTATTTATTTTATTACGTTATAAATTTATATTAATAAAATAATAATATTTATAAGTGATAAATAATCAGTTATACATATATGTTGTAAATATTTTATTATGATAACAAGAAACATATATGCATGCTTAAATTTACCAATAGCTCTATATGCAATGTTTTAGTAACTATTTTTTTAACTTCAACCTTTTTCAAGGATTTTAGGCCATTCTTCTTCCAGATCTAGGTTTGTGTGGGCCTTTACCGTTTGGCAGTTTCTTCCTGCACCCCTACATTTTTTTCTTCCACCCCACAATATTGTGCAAAGACAAAAATGTTCTTATATAAAACTGTACATTTATTTTTTTGCATTCCGGACTATGAAATTCAGTAATTTTTGGATTGACGCTTCCAGTAAAATTTTGGATTGGCGTGTCCAGTAACCTCCCATATTGGTGCTTCCGGTAGTACATGAATGACAGTGTTAATCCAAAATAAAAAAAATATAGATCCATAATTAAAAATATCATTCTGGATCCGTCAATCCGTAATTCAAAATATGCATTATGGATTCAGAAATCCATAATTGAAAAAAATTATTCCAAATTTATCAATCCGTAATAGAAATTAGTCTTCTCAAAATCAACAATTTATGCAAACTTTGCTTCAAGAACAATCCCTATATCCAGAAAGCAATATAATTAACTTCCGGATTGATGAATCCATAGCAAAATCCAAGATCCAGTTTCAAATAAAAGGTGAAAGTCAGTTTCTGGATTTAAAAAAATGTGGGGGTGTAGGAAGAAAACTATAGGGGTGCAAGAAAAACACTATAGGGGTGCAGGAAGAAAAATATAGGGGTGCAGGAAGAAAAATATAGGGGTGCAGGAAGAAGCAGCATATTCTTTTTATTATCTATTTTCCACTGCAAACTATATAAGGCCCAACTCCTATATGGACTTTTGATCTATTTATCAATGCAAATTACAGGTTCATGCTATTCACACTCCCCTTCTTATTACTCTTGCACTCCTGTCAATTTGGAACAGAAAAAACAATTAGATAAAGAACTATGACTCCAAGTCAATTCAGAATCAACACATTATTTAGGAAAAATATGTTTCATGAATTTTCATGAAATCATATGAAAAATAGTTTTCATAGTAAATTTTATCTAGAAATACACTTCAGAACTATTTTTTTTAATTAGTTAACTTATTTATATAATTTAAATCATTGATTATGTTTTAACATATTATACTTGTAGGTATGTGTCTAGAGTATGTATTAATGACAGGAAACATGATGTTTATGGATTCATGGATCCCCAATTAATTATTCCAATGTGAAATATGAAAGTTGAAACTCAGACATGCATTACATAGTGTTATGGTTATAGGGAAAACAAATATATTTTGCTCCTTATATTAATGAGTAAGTACAACTTTTAAGTGATCAATTATTAACATTTCATCTTTTAAAGTTATACTATTTTTTTTCTCAATGCATGTGTAATTGGAACTTACTTGTGGTATTCCTAAATGACCACAATACGCATTGCACAAGAAGTCACTAACATACTTCAAACAAATAGTGGACTGGTAATTACATTATCAATTTACCTATGCATATTATTTTAAGGTCGACCAAGTGCAAAGGCTCATAAGCTGACATGGTTGCACCTAAAGGATTTTGTAATTTTCATCATTAGTTTCCTATCTTCCTTTGTTTGTGAAATGAATATCATTATTAAGTTTTCATTAATATTGAATTGTAGTGCAATAAACAAATGGGAGGGTACAATTGTAACTATTATGTAATGCAATGGATGACAACCATGGTAAGAGTCGAAATTGTCAGAGGTTTGGGACCATGTTATCATTGTTTATATAAAACTTTGTGTAGTTCATGCACTAAATTTGAACTTATTTTGTGATGCAAATTTTATGGATGTTCAACCACCTGGATCCAAAATCAATGGACTATGTGAGGAACGTTTGAACCACATATTTCATTATATTCTATAATACTCTAGGATAGATGATGATCAAAATAGTTAAATCATATGTTGTTTAGTTTTAGTTTTTAGTTTGTATGATTTAGTGTATAGAAATTTTGATATTACACACTAATTTATAATTTCGTTTGATTCATTTCATATTGTTTTATAAGTATTTATAAGTTTTTTTGCATTATTATTGAATCTAATTGAGGTTTTAAACAATTTAGGTTAATTAAGAGGAGTAAAGGTAATAAACTAATTGAACTAAAAAAAATTCACATAAGTGACAATTTGACTAAAAACCATAGTTTATGACTAAATTAGTCTTTATAGTGACTAATTTAGAATCTGAAGTAGTTAATAACTAAAACTTTAGTAGTTAATCTTAGATATCAATTTAAAAATTAGGTTATAAATTTTTATTAATAGTAGAAACTACTTCAGATACCAATAATTTAATTTATAAAATAATATCTAACTTAGTTTATATAACAATTAATAATTTTTTATTTCTAAAATTATTTTTTATTTAATGATTTTTTTTATTATTTAAAGTCTTATTTTATAGTAACTAGGTTGTTTGGTTTATGAAATTTTGTAACTAAGTTTTTTTTTCCTAGGAGAATGTGTAAGCTATCCAATGTTATAATTAAATACTTAGTTTTAGAGGGATAATGGATTAATTTTTTAAGACTTTTGTAAATAAATTATGTTAATTTAAGTTGTTCAAAATAGTAACTTCCAAAGTATTTAAATCCTCGTTGCTGTCCGTGAAAAAACTTTGAGGTCCTCTCCAAGTTAATTCTTCAAAATAATTCAAAAACTAATAAAAAATAATAATAACAAATAGTAAAAGAAATTGAAATTTATTCTAAAAAAACTATTTATTCAAACTTAAAAAAAAATATGACAATTAAAGTTTAAAAAAATAAGAGATATGAAATAATTGTATTTAAAATAATTCAAAAAATGTAACCATGAAAAAAATAAATTCATTTCATATAAACATTTAAAAACAAATATAAGGATGATATATATATATATAGTTAATATGAATAAGATGAAATCAAACTATTAGTTGCAAATAACCTCATTGTACTTTAAATTTACCACATTACCTAATATTTTAATTAAGTAATTATTAAATATTCAAAAATATCATTCAAATCCTAACTCTAAATAAAATAATAATAATATTATGAAAACTTTTATATATATAAAAAAATATCAATGTTTTTAACCATGTATCATAAATATGCATTTAATTGTGTAAAACACTTAAAAAGTTAATATTTAAAAGAAGATATAAATTTGAAGGTGACCAAATAATATGAAGCTTGTTTATCAAGTTTATTTTTTTATTTTATTTTATTTTTTATAATTTCAATATAATAGTACATTAGATATTAATTCATTCACATCATATTACTTGGATATATTCAATTTTTTCCATTTCTTTTTTTTTCTCCCTTAAATAGTTTGAGAAAATTTCAAATTCAATTATCAAATCACATCAAAAGTTAAGATACTTTGGTGAACTTTTGGAAAATTGATGCATGAAGTTGAAAATTTGCAGTGAAACAGTGATTTTCCCTTTGTATTGATCTTTTGTCTAATGTGTGCAAATTCGTAGCAGACAAGTTATCTTAGTGGAATCTTTTTTCCAAGTCAAAAGCAAAATGTTCCAAAATATTATTAATTTATTTATTTTTATATTTATTTATTTATTTATTTATCAGTGGACAGTAATGATTCCCACTAAACATGCCATATGATCACTTATAACATATTGAGTACAGTTTACATTTAAGAAATAGTTTTTTTTTAATTATAAATAAATGTAAATAATTTATTTGAGCACTCTGCATAAAAATATATGCATCAAGAACTTCTCTAGCATGATTACACATTAATCGAAAGAATTTAACTTTTATACATTATGAGTGTAAAAAATTATATTTATGATTTTAAATTTATTTTTTTATGTGATAGAGAAAAGTAAAGATATGTTTTTTTCCCTAATCAAACCTATAATTGACTAAAAAACTAAAATATATTTTAAATAATCTTATATATTTTCATTACAAGAAAAATACAGGTTAAAAATTATGAATATATATTTTATATAAAAATTAAATTATGATATATAAATAGAAACTAATTCCATTTTATAAATAGATTTTGTGAGAGAGTGAGTTAAATTTAAATTTATAGTATATAAAGCTAAATTTGTTTGTAAAAGTATTTGTTAGTTGAATTTTTTTAATCAAATTCTTTTTTCTATTATTGGGAAAGAATAATACAGTCTCAATACTCATTAAACATCTTATTAGAAATCCTTATTAGAAGTGATTAAAAGAAGAACAAACAAAAGAAAGTTAAAAAATAATAATAAATAAAGTCACAGAAAGTATAATTAGGGTGTTTGATTGTGTGTGTATAAAAAATGAACCAATTAATAATTAAAAAGAAAATTCTTATTAAAGATGATTAATAAGTATTGATTATAGAAAAATGAATGAACTATAAAACACATATTAGTTGGATATGTTATACACATACCATGTAACCATTGCTTAATGAAAAGTTGAAATAAAAATCCAAAGAAAAATAATAGTTTCACAATCTTAGAGATAAATATGTATAATAAAAAGTAAATTTATAATTAAATGATATAAAAAATTATAAAATAATAATGTGATAAGTATAAAAAATTGGAACAGTAAATCATTTACCTAAATATAAGTCTAAAGTGAAACAATGCCAACCAACATCCAACCTTAATGATAGAACAAAGCTCTTATGGTCTTTGTTGGAGAACCCCACACTCCCACTCACTTTCCCTCAAATTTTGACAAGAAAGCTATGAGCTTTAAGAGATAGAGAGAGAACCCACTATTCTTCTCCCTCCCTACCCAATTTCCATGGAGGATTTCAACTACAACACATCAAGGTCTCATGGAAATGGGCAATTTATGCAGATAGAGAGGTGCTATGGAGGAGCACCAGAACCAAGGCCTTATGATCTCAGGTCCTCCAGTGTTTCCTATTCACAGGCTCAAATGGTTGCAACCAACAAGGACTTGAAGATGAAGAAAGGAAAAAGCATGTCAAGGGCCTCCATTTCCAAGCCTTGGAGCCTTTCTGATCCTGAGTTTCAGAGGAAGAAGAGGGTTGCCAGCTATAAAATGTATTCTGTGGAAGGGAAAGTCAAAGGGTCCTTCAGCAAGAGCTTTAGGTGGCTCAAGGACAAGTACTGGCATGTGGTTTATGGATGGTGGTGATTCAGTTGTTATACCCTTTTGTATTTTCTGTTTACATATATATAACTATTTGAGTTTTCTGTTCATGATTTTAGCAGAAGTATGAGTTATGATCACTGATCAGCTTAATCAGACTTGAGTTTAATAGCCAAAGCTTTTTGTTTGTAATTATATAGATGTTACCCTTTTCATTGAGTGATCTTTTTCTCTACTTGTTTTCATTTTTTGAAGACCGTCTAATGGATTAATAAAGTGTTCTGTGTAGTGTTGTTGAATTCTATAAGGAAACAGAAATGGATTAGTTTTGCAAAATGAAAACAGCTTCATTATTAGGAGATCTTAAAGACTTATCTTATCCATATCCTTTTTCAATTCCTCTGTCTCTGCCTCACTCATCACTTCACCAAATCATTTGATTTTTCTTTTTTTGGTTATTGCTTGGTGTTTGAGTTAATTCAGTTTGTATTTGATGGCTCCATGTGTTGTCTCAAGTTATTGGTGTCATTCAGTTTGAGTTATTCTTCTTATTTCATATTTTCATTTAATCATAAAATATATTCTATTAAGAAGTAGATTTTATAAAATATATAAAATATAAAGTGTTCTTAAGTCAATCTGATAAAAATAATTTATAAAGTAATGTTTTTATCCACTTAAATAATATCTTTATCTATAAGAGACGTGAAATCTTCGACACACATTCTTACATCGAGACCAGTTAATTTGTGCATGAAATTATATAATTATGAATCATCAGACCTATAAGTCCAACAATTTTTCGTTATGATAGACTATAGGTGACTCTGATAACTTATTAAGAAGTGAATTTTAAGCCTAGATAAATTTTATATACGAATTGAAATCTTTATGAAGTATTCTTTTTTATTCATTCTATTTTTTTTTGTTAATAAAAAAGAAATCTAATACTTTAAATATTTGACAATTTTTATCAAGACCTTTGAAAATAGATCGAATGTTTTACCACAACAATCCTTGTATATTTCTAAGTTTATTAACAAAAGTCATAATGGTTTTTATTTGACCAAGAAAATTGTCTTACTTATACCTAATATTATTAAAGCATCCAAAATCTCGGTGTTAATGCATATAGATATTTAGAGTTTTTTAAAACAAATTTCATACATGGTCACAAATATTTCGTATTCATATTTAAATTGTTTTATTAAAATAAAAAAGGGAAGTTGGGTCACTTATGCAAACTTTCATTCATTTGTTAGAAAACCAATTTAAAACCAAAGTACAAAATGAGGTCCAATTATGTACTTGAATTCATTAGGAAAAATTTCTTTACATTGAGAATAATTTTTGTAATAAACGAGTTATTTTTTTTTTAAAATTTTTTTACGAGTGAAATATTAAATGATCTTAGATTAATATATTCTTTTATACAATGCATGTAAACAATATTTAATTAAATAGTGTATTTTGAAATTTTGTCTACAAACTAGTTATAGTCTCGTTAGAGAATATCCTCAATTCACCAAAAATAATACTTAACCCACATTTACTTTCTTTTTCATATTACTTTCATCTCAATTTTTTCTTCTTATTTTTAGTTGTATTCTTCACATTTTCTATCATATTTCGTATTATATATATATATATATATATATATATATATATATATATTTATTTTCCTAGTTCTACCCTAATAAAGAAATAGAGTGAATTAAAACAATAATTTATGAGATTTCATGACATTACGCAAAATCTTTATTTTTTAAACAATTAGAATGAGTAAGAAGTATCGCAATAGTTTTTTTAAATTAAAAAATCTGAATAAAAAAGCATATAATTTTATAAAACAAGAAATACTGAGCATAATTTACTAAAAGAAAATTAAGATAAATGGATATATTACTTTTATCAAATCATTTAAGTCCTTGGTCATATGGGACCACTCCTCTAGCACCACCAACCAGATCGATAATATGCCATTGCTTTTGCATGAAGTTTCTTATAAGTAAAATTCTATTCCCTGTTTGGTTTATATTCTTTTGTAGTGATTCATGTTAAAAAAATATTTATTTTTTAATTCTAAAATTTCTATGAATGCTTGTAAAAGTATTTATAGAAGACCCTCACGTTTATTAACCTACACTTTATACTATAAGATGAGCTTAACTTTCACCAATTTTATTCAATATAGATAATTATATGATAAAATGAAATTGTAATTTAACTTAGCAACAAAAATTTGGGAAAAGTTAATATAGTTTAATCTTCTAGAATTCCTAAGTTGTGTATGTCGAATTATGAAGTTTAGTATTAAATTTATCAAATCCAACCACTGGTAGATATATTAAATAATATTAACGAGAAATACTGTGATTGGTTCCTTAGGTTGCTAACAAATTGAACTTGAAGTTGAAAGTAACAGTATAACAGATCGTTAAGGAGTTAGCAACAAAGAGGAAGGAAAGTTGAAACATTTAGACCGTGGCATGTGGGAATCTATTCTATTGACGGTGGCTGCCACCGCCGGGAACAACATTGGAAAGATCCTGCAGAAGAAGGGCACTATCATTCTTCCACCTCTTTCTTTCAAACTCAAAGCATGTCTAAAGTTTCATTTTTTGTGTGTTTTAAATTGGTTTGTTTTGGTTTCTATTAAAGATCTCATCTTTTTTTGAAGAAATTGCTATTTGAATCATGTGGGTGTCTTTGAATTTTTGAAATTGTTTTTAGTTTCTATTGCTGTGTTTATTTGGTGCCAATGTAAAATTGAATATTTTCCATCAATGTGTATGATTGAGTGGGAATGGATAGATACCAAGATCACCTTTTTGTTATCTTTTTTTTTTCATTTGAGATTATGTGAGCTTGAAGTGAATGTTTGGTTATTGATTCCATTGTGTTTGCAGGTCATAAGATCATATGCTTCAAACAGAACCTGGGTGATAGGTTTTCTAGTGGATATATTTGGGGCATTATTGATGTTAAGGGCATTGTCTTTGGCTCCAGTAAGTCCTATATCCCATGCCAATGTGATGATAGGTTTTGTGACCCTCTGATCTTGTGTTTTTGCTTAGGTTTTTGACAATGTTATGGTGATTTTCTTATGTTAAATATATTATAGGTCTCTGTCATCCAACCAGTTTCTGGCTGTGGACTAGCAATTCTATCAATCTTTTCCCATTTTTATCTCAAGGAAGTCATGAATGCTGTTGATTGGGTTGGCATTACATTGGCAGGTTTTGGCACAATAGGTAAAGTAAGTTTATATTTACCCGAGAGCATTTTGTTGATTGTTTACCTTACTCTGCTTCATTTGACCTCCACGACAAGCAAGGTTGTTGGGAGGGGATAACTTTGCAACAAAAAAGTGTATTCAAATCACGAAAACAAATTATAAGTTTTTTATAGTTCATTCTGTTCATTTTGATTGAGTGATGATTTTTTAGCTGTTGGCCTAGTTCAGAATTCAGATCTACATATAATAAAGTATTTGTTGTACCATTTATTTGTGTGTACTATTGTATTAAACTTTTGTGTCTTGTGCACCTGAGCAATGGACTGAAAATTTCTGGAGTTTTCCTTCTTTTTATTACATGGCTGCTAAGAAAACTAAGTTTGTGTTGCAGGGTCATTGTATTAATGTGTTTTTGTATTTACGCGATACTAATTGGTTAAGTATCGTGTGTTTTTCTATGTTTAGGAGTTGGTGCTGGAGGTGAGGATCATGGGGTGGTTGCTCTATCTATTTTTCACATACCAGGGTTGGCATTTGTTGTTTTCATCTTGTTTGTAGGTACCTTGTCTTATGAATCAACTTATTTTATAGTCAAGTGCCTTTATGATCAGAGATATTTTGCATTCATAAGTTTGGCATCATGGCAAGTCATGGAAGATGTTTGCATCACTTGATTTTGATACAGTAACAATGTTTGTGAGGAAATACTTGAATCATTGTGAAAGAAGCATAGTGGTATTCTAGTATTAATTGGAAGCCTAAGCATGGTGTGGATGCCAAACATACATTTGACCTTGAGTCTAATGTGTATAAATGCCAAGTATCATGCTTAATCCATGCATGAAGTTGTGTATATTTCTAAAATCATAATTGTTATTTGTATGAGAAAAGCGTCATCTGATTACTTGATAAACTGTTTTTACCACTTATTTTCATGGGATGTTATTTCCTCCTCAATGTGGTGCATTTAAAATGCAGAATTCTGATGCCGTCCTTTATGCGTAATGTTATGTATGTCTTTAAAGTAAAATTGTTATTTGATTGTGAGGCAATCAAATTTTCGTGGTCCTTTTCATTGAAAATTACACCTTTGTTCTTGAATCTATGCATGTCAAAGTCACTAATTTCCTTGCTAAGTCAATACAATGTGAAGGCATTTTTCTGATAGCATTATTAGAAGACTATTTTTTACATTGCAATTTATACAGATACTGCTTAATGGGTGGGTTCGAATATGCAAGAGTCAACGAAGAGAACAAGAAATGGTATTCATGATTTATCCATCTCGAAAAGCCTTTAGATTTACATATATATTTTCATCTGAACACCAATTAAGGGTGGTTTATGAGCCATGTTGTTCTCTCCTCTTTTATCACTTGACATTTTTAAGTTATACAGATGGAATATGATGTCGTTGAGGAAATCATCTATGGCTTGGAATCTGGTATTTTGTTTGGGTACTTTTCCTTCCTTATTCACTTTTTTATGTATTCCATTCATGTTCAGATACTTCTCACTTTTTCTTATACCTCAACTGCTTAATATCAGGATGACTTCTGACAGTTAAATTAACAGTTGCCTGAAACAAAACAATTAAGTATTGCATGGTTTGGAGTTTAGTATTATTATTTTCTTGTGTATTCGTAGTTTCATTTTTGGGATAAAAAAGGTTTTCAGAGAGAAAAGAGAGGAATGCAGTTAGGAGGATATTGTGTGTGTGATATGAAGGGATTTATAACATCCAACACTTTTGTGCTTGGACATTCCACATCATATTTTGAACTAAACCTAACTTTTTATCGTTAAACCTTGAAATTATGGGCAATGGTGTCTTTTTTACATTTTTTGTTACCCCAATGACAACTTTTCTCTTATGTGTGCCTCTTCCATTTAGTTTACTTTTGATTTAGAGGTTGCCACAGTCATCATGCCTTTGTATATTCCCAGACAGAGATGCAACCAGTTTAGTCAACTTGGCATTGCAATTGCAAACCACTTCAGGCAACTGAACATGGCAAATGAAGCCTTTGAAAAATATTACCAGAAACTTTTTGTTGTTAATCATCAACATAATCTTACTTTTGACAATTTTATGTAGCTGCTTATGCAGTTATGCCATGTCTGAAGCCATTTATATAGCTTATTATTGCTTTCTATTAGCTTATGGTTTTAACATTTTTTTCTTGGAGGCTAAACTCGGCTTATTTAGAAATTCAGAATTATTGAACACCATTGCTATTTGCATGACAGATAAGAGAACATTTACATTACTCTTAATTTTGTTCACACCTAAATGCAGGATGTCATCTGTAATATCAAAGATGGGATTTCTATTCCTGGATCAAGGTTTTCCCAAGCTGTTGGCTCCTGTGTGCATCATGATCAGTGTCTGTTGTAGTGGCACCGGCTTTTACTACCAGGTATTCTGAAGAGCACTTTTATATGATCTACTATCACGAGAACCATTACATCCTTTAGGCATGCCATGGAAGGAAATTAAACCATTTTCAGTCAACTGCTGAGACACTTGTCCAAGCAAAGTTCTACAGTGCCTATTTCAGAGACAATAACTCTTTAAATAATCACTATCTTCCCTTCTCTTGCAGACACGTGGTCTAAAGCATGGGAGGGCTATTGTAGTTTCTACTTGTGCAGCTGTGGCATCAATTTTGACTGGTGTTCTTGCTGGGATGTTTGCTTTGGGTGAGCGACTTCCTTCGGAACCAAAAGCTCGCTTGACACTTCTTCTTGGATGGTAACATAAGATGTTAAGCTGTGTTTTACAGATTATTTTTTTCTTTCAGAACAAAGGAAAAGGCCAAATGAAAATGCATACCTTCCACTTTTTTCTCATCACACATAATAAATATGCATGCATAGTTAAAGGAAAGAGGATTCAGGAGTAGCTGAGTATTCATGCTTTTGGAATAGTATGCAAGTTGAACTTTTAGATTGAAAGAGTCCATAACATTCATGCTTTTGGAATAGAATAGTATGAGGGGTGGAAGTTCTAAGGCCTAGGGCTCTTTGACTACAACAATGTTAGGATCCAATTGCAAGGTATGGAACTTGAGTCCTGCATTGGAAGTATGGGATTCTGGGGTGGGATTTATACTCTCCGACTCCAACAACTAGCTTTTGTGGTGATTCTCTAAAGGTTCTTATCAATTTCTTCCTCATTCCATAAAACAAGAATGAAACTGTGGTCCTCATTCCAATATTCCTTACATCAAACAATGCAGAAACTAACACCAGCAGTTCAATACTTCTTTCCATCCAGAAGAAGTTACATCATGTTTAGTTGTCTGCTACAAACATTTGGTGGCTTTAATCTAATTGGTTCAGGCAGTCATTATTTGGGTTGGTGAATAAACTTAACCAGATAACCATTATTGAAAACGTAGATTGAAACTATTTTAGAAAGACCCTAATATCTAGTAATTCATGTGTCTCAAACAAAATGGAAATCTTCAGGTTCTTAATACATATGAAACACTGTGCTGCAGGCTACTTATTATTGTGGGGGTGATTTTACTTGTTGGTTCAACACGGCTAGTGAGTTTTCTTTCTTGTTCTTCGAGGCGAAAAAGAAGCAATATGGATAAGAATTTTGGCCTTAGAAGAACCACTTCTTCCCGTGTGAGGGAACCAAGTCCAAGTGCTATCATTCAAGCAGCAACATTAAATCATTTACTATCATCATCTTCCAAAGAAAAAGCTTGAGTTGACATGTGCTGGTTTATGTTCCTTCATCCTTCGTTGGATATCTGAGCATCAAGTTGCTTTCTAATCCGATTGGCATGGCCAGGGTGTATTGTACGAGTATAGTGGCTGCTTAATGATATTTTGTTGATCATTCATTTGCGATTCACACATTATGATGAAATATTTGTTAACTTCTGAGGCCTCCTTGTAGAAACTTTTCGTGAACTTCCATTATTTTTTGTTTTCAAGGATTGTATGACAGTTATGATAGCATACCAACATATACAGAATTTGTTTTATTTGCACTGAAACATATTTTGATAAAGAAAACTTTATTCTTGTGTACTAGTGCAGTGGTGCTCTTTGTATAGGTATCGCTTCGTTAGAAAATAAATGTTAAATTGCATGTACTTGATTTCTTTTAGCACATTCTACTGTTGGTAAAAGTTTTTTGAAATTAAAAAATATGTAGTTTTTTAAATAAATGTTGTAACAAAAATACATGATTTTGTATTGTTCAATATATTTTTATCAATAGGAGAGTGTGTTGCTATTACTTCTCCCTGTATGAGATGATTCATGCAAATGTTGTATCTCATGATTTATTGAGTACAAAATTGAACCACTAAGAAAAGAAGAAAACATTTTCATAAAATGAGTCTTTATTTATTCATCTTTTGTTTTGAAATTGTAGCTATGCATAACTTTGGAATGGTAAGGAAAGCATAAATGGAAAAAGGTGCTGTTTTAGGAAATAACAGCTTTCTCCACTGGACTTTGTGCTTTAGCCATATACAGTACTGTAAAAATCCATGAAGAAAATTACTAACCAGAAGTAAACATTTCACGTGTCTATTCCACTTTGTTTGCACCCTCAAATATGGCCAACTTGCAGCAGAAAGCACATTTGTCAAAGCCACTGACTATTACAAAATTGCTTCACCATTGAAGAGTGATATGTTTCGAATTTGTGATTAAAATACACTCATAATATAATAATTTTTAGAGTGTTATACATTCAACTGTAAAATACAAAAATCAGCAATCTTTTAAAAGGTAATTTACACTGTATATTTTAATTAAATTAGTTTAATATTTACTTTAAAAGTCAAATCTTTGACAATTTTCAATTAGTTGACCTTATAAAAAAATGTATACTCTAAACACTTTCTGTTAAAGATAAGTTCAGTACTGCAAAAGACAGAAACACTACCATTTATATTTTGCCAATCTAAACTTTTTTTGAATAGATTTTAATAATCTAAACTTGTACTTTCATTATCTTTGTTCCAAAGATATACAAGTTCAGTTAAACCAAAATTATACCACAGTTATCCTAGCAGCATCCGTTTAGAATATTAATAAGTGGACATTTGAAGACTTTTCTGTCCATAAAGAGAAGAAAATGAACTTGAGGTGCTTTTTTCTTTTAAAAGAAAAGAGACTATAATGGTTGCCAGTTCTGGAAATGAATGACCCTAGTTTCTTCTATGCTACCATAGAAAATGACAATTATAAAGTAAAGTCTTCAGGTTTCACAAAAAGTGTGGTTGTCCTTGATTCACCTACTTTGTCAAATTTTGGCACTGCATAGAGTGGAGCCACATGCCAGCCCATAAGCACAACTGAGATTTTGCCATGAAAATGCTAGTCATCATCTATTTGCTATTCAATGCAATTTTACCCTTTAAACAGTGTTATGTAACAAGCAATATGACTTTCTCACAGTGACTCAATTGACCATTAAAAGAAATGATGTAAAACAGAAAATCTCGTATACCAGAACTTCAAAAAATCAATGCACAGTAACAAATAACACCTGGCCCCATCCACAGGATCCCTTGTATACATTTCAAGTGATGAAGAGTTGCATCAAAAACTTTTTTTGAAACGTGTGAAACCAATCAATGATTCATTCTGTATTCTTCTGTCCTGCATAATTACCCAATTGCCTTGCCTTCCAGCTATCATGAGGGGCTACATGTTCATGGGAAGGAGAATATTGCTGCAAAAATGTGAATTTAGCATTTAGAGCTATAATCAACACAGTAACAGTAGTCTACAGTCCAAACATTTCGTTCACACAAAATAGGCCAAAAAGAAGAAAAGAAAGAACACAGCACTTCAAAACCAATGTTTACATACAAGCATTTTTTAAGTGTTTGAAAGTTGGAATATGGCTTAAGGATACTTATACTATCTATGTTTACAAGTAGAAGGAAAACAAAAAAATCCAATTTGTCAAATATCACACAACCAAGTTCCTTGACAGTGATGAAATATGGAAGAAAATATGAGCTCCAATCTATTCTCAGAGCCAAGTCAGTAAAGATAGAAAGTTAAAGGCTCTTTTGTCAATGGTCTAGTTTAGGTATCCAATTGCAACTCTTTAACTGATTATTTTTTACAACAGCCTTAGCAGAACTCCTATAATATATCACCAAACGTGTTTAACTAATTTTTTTCTTACAAGTTTAGTAAATCAATATCAATCTACTTTTCATCAGTTTACAATTTGAATGCATTTTTGTATTAGACATTTACTGATGTTTCCTTGTCACATGTTAAGGTAAAAATAGCAAAACATAGTTAGACTTAGACCTCCATTTTCATCATAAGTTCTTTGGCTGATGAAGCCGCAACAAGTATATCCCGAGCACCACGCTTAATGAAGCCTTCTTTAACACCATTGTCAAACAATGCAAGCAACGAGTTGTAGTAACCATCAACATTCAGTAGACCAACCTGTGCAGGATGGTACTGAGTTAACATATATATATTAGTATACCAAAGATTTTATACTACTCAGTAACATATCATGTTACCGGTTTTTTATGTATTCCAAGTTGAGCCCAAGTTATCATCTCCAACAGCTCTTCCATTGTTCCATATCCTCCTAATTATAAGTCAAGAACAGATATAAGAAAGAAACAATAACTACTATGCATTCAGTACAGAAATCCACTACACCAAAATAGTAAGTTTTAGTTTATAAAAGAATATCTTTAGTAATATTAATATGAAATCATCAATTTTTTTAAAAACTATTTGAAAGCTGTTCTTCTAACTACCAGGTAGAGCGATAAATGCATCAGCTTCTTCAGCCATTGCAGCTTTACGCTCATGCATATCTGAAACAATTCTCACTTCTCCAACTGGTTCACCAGATATCTGTCAAAATAGCCAATTACAACTTACTAATAAACAACAGATTCTCTCTCAACTAAGCCATTAAGTAAAAGAAGTGAAGTGCTATTAAGGGCTTATTTGGATATAAGCTAGAACTGCTTTTAAGAGCCTCTCAAACAAGAAATATAGGACTTTTTTTTTCAGTAGAGAAGCTCTCTGAAAAGTTGAAAACCATTTTAACTTTGTGTCCAAACAGACTCTAAGAAAACTAAGCTTAGCACACAATAATAACCCCACCTCTCCAAAAATAAAAGAACTTTTTTCTAAGTTCTTTGAATCCAATTCAGATTATTTTTTCAAAAAAGATGGTATCTTTGACTTCAAATCATCACATTAATACCAAACATAAACTAATATGAAACATGAAGCAGTTCATTTCCAATGCTCAATTTAACTGTACACAAGTAATCTGACACAGAATATTAAACTTAACAGTTGAACAGGTAGTAGCACAAATACCTCATGAGGCATGAGAGCTTTTGGAATAACGCTGTGTATATAGCAAATAAACAAAGAGTGAGACAAAATGATTAAACCAATAACAACAAGCTTGCATAGTGAATGAATAGAGAGCATCCATGATAGACACTACAAAACAAAGCATGTTGCTTTAGCATACCCAAGAACATGGCAGCCTCCATCATACATTCTCTGGGATATTAAGCCCATCAGCCCAATACTTCCCCCACCATACACCAAGTCAATGTTCCTCTTAACCTGTAATCCACTCCATAGAATAAAACACAAAAACACAGATAAAGAGAAAAGTGAAGCTCAATTATTCCCTCCACATATTAGAAAACAAAAGAACCAAATTTAGAACATCACACTGTCATTATTATGTGACACACCAAAAGTCAAGCACACTTAAGAAAAGCTCACAAAACTAACAACCTTTTGATCAAAATTGAAGTTTTACTTCTGTAATATATATTGACCCGTATAGATTGTTGAACTTTCAATTTTGATAGGCAAAAAAGTACTGAGTTTTTTTATTTTATGAAATGCCTCAAGTTTTATCTTTTTATGAAACCAATAATCCATAGCAATAAATGTACCTGCAGAAGGTTGTAATCAAGAAAAATATGGGAAAAAGAAGAAAAAAACATTTTCTGACAACTACGTACCCAAATGGCTTTATGGCAAAAGATGTGTTTTTGATGACAAAAAGAGGAAGATAAGAAGAAAAAGAATGTTACAAAAGAAAGCTGACCAGTTCATTGGCCAATTCAATGGTGGCGTCACTGAAAACTTGGCGGTTACCAGCGTTGCTGCCGCAGAAGACACATAGCTTCTTGAACATGTTTTTGGGGAAACCTTGTTCCATTTATTTCTCTGTTAATTTGAAGATGGAGATGATGATGATTTTGTTTCAGAGGAAATCCAAAAGTACTGGAACAACAAAGAAGAAAGACAACAATTGTTTACAACAAAAAGAAATACATTAGTTCATATTTTTATATAGTAGTAAAAATAGATAATTTGTTTAAATAATGATAAAATAAAATAAAAGAAAATAAAAAATATTAGTTGTAGTTGCGTTTAGTATAGGTAAGAGATTGAAACTTTTTTAAGCTAAGTAATCATGCCATTATTCAACGGTTGTGATAGATACTGTATTAGTTTAAAATTTTAAAATTGATGGTTGGTGCTATTTAAAAACCATGATATTTGCTTTTTAATTAAATATGTTTTTGGTCTTAATAACTCATGGAATTTGCTATTATTTCCTTATGTTCTGTGAATTATGTAATCTCTAGTAAATTTTTTGCTTTTTTTTTTTATGTTAAAAGTTGTTTAGATAAATTTTGAAATATGAAATAAAATGTTTTAGATAATGCTCTAGGATAAAAACAATAAAATAAATAATTTATTAAGAGTGAAAAAGTTCAAAAAAATATCAACGAAAAGTAAATTTTAAAGACCAAAAAAATATTGAATTCTTGTTTTTTATTGATATTTTTAAAAATTTGTTCAATTAAAAATAAATTTAAATGGTATTTTAAATATAATCGTTATAGAAATTAATATTTTTACTGTAGATGATAGATTGATAATTAATTAATACTGTAAATTTTAAATCTATTAACATTTTTTTTAATTATTCACATATGATTTTATCTTTATTGAATTTGTTATATTTATGTAATCTATTATAATTAATAAAAATATTATTTTCAATAATTTTCACTACAAGAAAATCATGAAATAAAAATCAATATTTTTATATATCAAAATAATTAGTTACAATAATAACTAAATTAGAAACCATTTTAAAAACTAAAAAAAATATTTTTAAATTAGTTTCTATTATTATTAAATAATTTCTAAATTGGTATCTAATTAGCAACCAAGTTTTAACTACCAATTATTTAGTTTCTAAATTTGGTAGAAAAATCTTGATTGCTAAATACCAATTTAAAAACTATTTAACAATAATAGAAACTAATTTAGAAACCAAAATTTGTTTTAGTTTCTAAAATGGTGTCTAATTTAGTTACTATTGCAACTAATTATTTTGTTATCTAAAAATTGGTTTCTATTTTATGATTTTTTAAATATTTTTTTTACAATATTTTCTTACTATTTTATGTTAAAGTTTTGCATTTTTAATGTAGGAAATTATTAATAATCTGACTGTAATAACAGATACAAATGTGTGATTTACTGGTAAAAAGTTACTTTCTTTCTTTGTTAATTATTATAATAAGAAAAAAAATTAAAAAATGTAAAACTAACTTTGCACAGAGGAAGAGATAATTAAGATAAAAGTATCTAAAAAAGTAAATAAAATAAATTTTTATTATTATTATTATAAAAAATATGAACACACTTCATCGTGTTGTATATGCTTTTACTACATAAAACAAATTACATATAATAAAACTTCATTAAATATTTCTCTTTATTTAGAGAAGATATTATTGTTTTTAGTATAATATGCAAATCTCTAGAATTTATACAACAATGACATAACTACTCAGTGTAAGAAGTACATAAATAAGCTAAAGTAAATAAATTAAAGAAATAAATAAATAGAATGAATAAAAATAGAAAAAATGTCATATTTTATTCAAAAGAAATACAAAAATAAGAAAAAAAATAAAACTATTCAATAATTAATAAGCTATTAGTAAGGTTTTGGCTTTATTATGTAGTTTTTTTATAAAAACTTAAAATAAGTAATTTTTTTTTCTTGTACCAAACATTCTTTTTAATACTTTTATCACATTTTTTAATATTTTTATTTTTTAAATAAATTAATCTAATTACAAATATATATATATATATATATATATATATATTATGGGAGTATAAATCTCATTTTACCATTTAATTTTAAAAATTGAATTAGTATAAATTCACTTTTTAATATGATTTTTAATATGATATATTCCATTTGTCATACATATTATGTCACTTATTGTTTACTCATACATAAAGTGTGTAATCATTAATGTGAGGAGGTTTAAACATCTGCATGACTAAATAAAATCTATTATAATAAGTTTGGTAAACCACTTGTTATCATCTCACTATTATAATTCCTACAAATATTTAATCTAAAGTATGTTTAGTCTTAAGCATGAATCGTGTTAGAAATCTTATATTGTTTATAAGTATAACTAAAATAAAGTAGTTAAGTGATTCCAAATCTTAAATTAAAAAAAAAATGTCAAACTTAATGTTAATATACATGATTTTACTATTAAGAGATAAGAATATTATTATAACTCTAATTAGATTAATTGAAAAAATTGTTACTTTTACAAGTAAAATTATTACAATCAATTATTGATAGAAGTCACTCATTTTATAAGTTGAAGAAAAATGTTTAAGTTAATTAGAGAATGCATATTTTATTATTTAAAAGTTATATACAGTATAAAAAATAATTTTTTTTATTTATCTAAAACGTTTCATATTTCTTAGTATATAAAATTTTGAGTTTTGTCTAAATTTCCAAAGTCATTTTCTTTCCTTTCTTTAGTAGAGTGTACACTAGAGGGTATCAAAGTAGATCACAGTTTGACCTAATCATAGATTTTAATTTTGAGTCAATTTTTATTTTTCCTCATATTTTTAGTTTTCCTAGTTTTTCTATCTCTAGTTGCTTTTGTATGTGTTTTTTTAAAGTTGTGTGTTTGGAGGTCAAATTTTAAATATGTGATGTAAATGATTGTTTTTCTACTAGTAGTGATTGATATTAAATAAAAAAAAATGGTTGATTTTATGAATTAGGTAATATCAGGGTAGATAAAGATATTTTTGATAATATAGTGTAAGGTTTTAAGTTGCACTGATAATCTTAATCATATAGATGAAGGTATCAAGTAGTGAGGAGTGATGATGATTTATGCTATAACCATGTGAGATTGAGAAAAGTCTCTATGAGGGTTTTTAGAACCTACCATGTTGGTAATCTAGATTGTCAATAGGTATCAGAATGAAATGTCAACTAATAATCAAACATACCAGTAGATTATATATGTATTGATCTTGGATGTACTTAATGTAATCTTTCGAAAGTCGTCTATGTTTATGTAAATAGTGTTGAATTAAAGAAATGAGTTAGATGAATATTATTGATAGAGTGAATATGAATGATTGCTTATTTTGTGTTAGCTTATCCAATATATTATTTGTGTGATCTTTTGATATATTATTTACAATGATTGTCAATTGACACATATGGTATGGTGCATGATATGAGGAACATTAATAAACTTATAGAGAGATTGTCCAAATAAATTTACAAAGGAATCGTGCAAATATTTATGTGGGGATACTTTTAAAAAGTTTTTCTTTTTATTTTTGAATGTAATATATTTAAATAATTTTGTTAATATTATGGAATTATATTGGTTGTATATCTTTACTAATATCATATTGACTTATAATGTAATGAGAATTGCCAACTTTGGTAAAATTGACAAATGAAAATATAAAAGATTAAATTTTCACACGTGCAACATACTTACTTCACACGATTAAAATATAGAGGAGTAAAATTACACAATTAATTAAACATATTTTTTTTTTAAATTATCAGAGGTGAATGGACGAAAGATGGGGGAAATAAATAGAAGATGCGAAGAAAAAAAAAAATTAATATAAAAAGAAGATTATTTTGAATGGGTAAATATGAACACCATTATTTTATTAAAAACTGAAACATAGCCATGACGTAATCTGAAATTTGTTTTTGTCAACTATGGAGGACCCCTTTTGTAGTATTTGCAACTTTTCAAAAGCATTGGAATGTTGACTTATTTATTAATAGAAAAATTAACTTAAGTTATCGATTAAAATCTACTTAAGAATAAAGCAATAAAAGTGGACAAATGTGCTCTAAAAAAATATAGTTATATATTTCACTCTACTTATAAGGTTTATAAGGTTTGTATCTATTTATATACTATGAAATGTTCTCATCTCTAGTTGATATGAAATCCCGAACACACATCTTTCATGTTGAGACCATCTAACTCGTGTGTAAGACTATATATTTATGGATCCCATAACAGGTGATAATAGACCTAACAAACTTTTATTATGGTAGACTTTAAAATGACTCTGATATCATATTAAAAAGTGAACTTTAAATATAACTTAGTCTTATAAAACCGACTTATAAGGTTCATGGGAGGTGGCCTCATAAATCAAATATACACTCTCACTAAGTTAGACTTTAAATGACTCTGATACCATATTAAGAAATGAACTTTAAGTCTAATTTAATCTTATAAAACCGATTATGAGATGAAATTTACACTCATCTATATATTATGAAATATCCTTATTGTTACTCTTAAGGGAAATTTCAATTCTAACATATTTATATGTATAATTTGAGAATATTATTTACACAGTGTGAATAAAAGAGTACAAAATGCAAGTTATGAATGGTACAAGAACTAAGAGAGTTGAATTTTATTTTGAATATTAATAGAAATTAGACTAAACCTAAACCAATGAAAGAAACTTTCCATGTTTAGTCTTTGTCTTTTCATTTTCATTTCTTTCCCTTCAATTCCTATATTCAAGCAATCATATTCGGTTTTCCTCAACCAGACCAATGAAAAACAAAGTAGCTAGACATTTCATTTCATGAATTCTATTTCTGTGTATGAACTTCCTGTATCACAGTAGTTCCTCTACAACATATGGCAAGAAACAAATCATTATTATCATCATGGACGAAGAGAGCATAAGAGCATAGATCACAGTGATCTAGTGGAAGAAGAAATCTCAGATCAAATTCCAAAGTTATGGGAAGAAGACTCCCTAATGAGAATAACATCACATTGACAGATCCATTTCTTTATTTTTCATTCTGCATGGTTGGATTTGCCACAAGCATTACTATAATCACAGCTTTGTGCATTGTAAGGATTCGGAAAAAATCATCACCACCTACCTCAATGTCTGACAATGGTTTAGATAAAGTGGAAAATGTTTTGAATGAATCTACTATCCCACCAACAACAACCTTAGAACATGAACATCCTAGTACCTCAGAGGGATTGGAGAAGACAGCAGAAACACAAAACAATGAGATGTTGGTGAAGGAGTTACCTCTTCCCCCAGCACTGCAGCAGCACCCTCAAGTGAACCCTACATTTGTGAAAAGAGCAACTTCTGAACGTAGGTTGTCTTTTAATCTGAGCAGGAAGGTACCAAGGAGTTTATCAGTGGCAAGAAACTGGGATCAGGGGGGCAATGGTGGATGGAAGAAAGGGACGTTGAAAAGTGATGATCAACCTATGGGGATGAAGACAAAAGAGAAGTTGAAAGCAGATGATTCTGTGTGGATGAAGACCAAAGAGAAGTTGAAAAGAGATGATTCTGTGTGGATGAAAACGATTATACTTGGGGGAAAGTGTGTTCCTGATGAAGAAGATGATGTTGTGATCTATGAAGACAAAGGGAAGAAAATCTCAGCATATCATCCTAGAAAGTCTACCACTGTCTCACTTTCTAGACAGTCTTCTTACCTTAATCCTGCTAATCCTGATGCCCTCTCTGTACACAAATCCTCCGAAGAAATAATCAATAAGACATGTGAGGAGGAAACAATAAAATTATGAATCTCTTTCTCTTTCAAGTTCTTCATCTTATTATTATGTCTTTTATGCTATGTTTGTATTGTTAGGGGAAATTTTTCTTTGTTTATCCGAGTCTTTTGTTATGTGAAGGTCACATTTGACATTGATTAAGTCCAAAGTGCATGGTTAGAATGAATTTTGCAGCACAAATCAAGACATTCCATGTTTATCAGAAGCAACAACAAGATGTTTCTGTGTCATTTAAGGTTATTGACGTAGTTTCTGTGTCATTTAAGTAATTATTGGCTTAAAAAGAAAAGATAAAAAGAAAACTGTTACAAAAAAATTAGTTAACAAAATAAAAATAATAGTTAACACATCAGTTTTTATAAGAAAAACAGTTATTGTGGGTTTATGACTCACCTTTACCGTTATCTTGGCATAAATGGGAGGTTAATTGCCACAATCAATTGCAATCAATAGGAGGTTAATTGCCGCAATCAATTGCAATCAATGGGAGATTAATT
>Ga0123342_1002256_pt1 | contig 32109 bp, 22 predicted proteins | sample Turbeawhitnodule_FD_89960 | JGI IMG/M metagenome (GOLD analysis project Ga0123342, IMG submission 89960) | Root nodule microbial communities of legume samples collected from Mexico - Turtle bean Mexico white nodule | ecosystem: Host-associated > Plants > Roots > Nodule | place: Mexico: Nepantla... | reverse complement strand
TAGGTCAAATGCTTATAAATACTTTTCAGTTAAATTTAAGGATCAAAATCATGATAAACAAGCATTACGAATAAAATGACAATATCAATTATCAATCAAGAAAACAATATTATATTTAAATATCACCTGAACACATAAGAGTTTGAACATATTACTCTCAATCCTATAGGGTAGAATTAGTCACTCGTGTTGGCCATTAGAAGCATGGAAAGCAAAAAAAAGAAGATCCATGATGTTTCTCCTTGACAACTGCCTTCTCTAGGGTTTTCTATCACTTTATATTCTCCCAATAATGTTTAGGATTGTGCATCACGCCTCATATTTAACCTAGTTGAGCTTGGGCTAATTGACTTCTCGCATGAGTGTGATTGAGCTTGCCTAGGCGAGTTGAACGAGAAAAAACCTGACTTATCTGGAGTGATCTCGCCTGATGAGATCGGGCTTGCTTGGGCTAGTTCCTCTAGAGTGCTTCTGACTTAGGCGAGTTTTGAGTGTTCCAACCTTTCCTTTTCATTTTGTTTATTTTCCTTTAGCCCTTTCACCTCCATTTTCCCCTAGAATCCTGAAATTAACACAAATTTAAGAATAAATTGTTCTTATTCATATTATAAACACAAAATATGTACACAAGTTTAATTTACAAATTAGGGGGTTAAGTTATAACTATTTTTATCAATAAATTTCCATAAGTGTATGTATTTTAGTATGAAATATTCCTGAATATTACACTTATCACGCTCCCCTTCGATCCAAGGGTGTCAATATTATGGCTTTTTGCAAACATCTTCTCTTTGCTTGCATCCAACAACTCATTCATTGTCAGGGCCTTCACCATATAAAATATTGGAAGTTCGTAATATGATATTTTTTTTATCTGGATTCACCAATCCGAAATTCAAAACTAGGTTCCAGATGGGCCATTCTCGAATACTTTTTTTCCTTTATTGGATTTCCTATTTTGGGAAAAGTTTACTTACGGAATACCCCTTTCCATAATTCATTAACACTGCCCTTTGAAATAAAACTCAGAAGGCTAGTTTCGATATTTTGAAAATTGTAGAAGTGCAGGAAGAAACACCCATAATTAAATGGTGGCCAATAACAATGTAAGGAGTGAAAAAAAATAAAAAAGAAAGAAGCATAATGACAAACCCAATTTGAAACACATATGCATGAGTCACTTCTTGACCAAGGAGTAGTCAAGATTGGCTACGAAAGCATGTTCATGGAAAGGATGAAAATCATTTGCAAGCATGGAGTGCACCTACAAATTTGTCCAAGAGATCTCATTTTATTCTTTTTTAAATTTGATTTTTTTTCCTCCATTTTGTCTTTTGGACAAGAATGCAACAAGTATTCTATCAAATCACTCTCTTTCTAAACATAACTTGAAGCTTGATCATTTAGTAATCAAGACAAGATTATTGAATAAAATTGTATGAAACATGAGTTGTTGAATGTGAAATAAGTGTAGAACCTTTTCCTTAACATATAATAATAATAATAATAATAATAATAATAATAATAATAATAATATAAAGATATTTTTTTTATTGTATACATTTTATATTTCTATTTTATCTTTAATTTTATTTTAGAATTAAAAAATGAAAATAAACTATCGAGGTGCTAAATTAATTTCACATATTACTTAGATGTTTAAAGAATTCAATATACTACAAATCATTTACTATGAATTCTATACACTACAAATCACTTACTATCTTTTTTTTATCTAATCACCATTATTAACTTTATTTTAAAAAAAATATAAAGGCATCAAGTATCTAGATTAAATTATAAATGATAGTTAATTAAGTGATAATCATTCTAATTTTAAAAATCTATAACAATTAATAAAATGATATAATAAAAATAATCTATAATAATCTATAATAAGATACTTTACATATTTTATATCTCTATTTTTTCCATAATTATATTTTAAAATTTCAATATTTTGAATCTGTTATTATTTTATTACATATACACCAATAAATAAAAGAATTCATTTTTTGTGTGGAGATAAAATCTTCACCTACTTTAAATAACTACACAAACATTGCTCCACATTATAATTAAGTTAATTTTCTCTTTCGTACAAATTCCTAACCTATATATAGATTAAGTATAAAAATGCAATATATATATATATATATATATATTAAATAAATATATAAATTAAAATTGATAAAAATATTAAACTTTAACCATAAGATAGAATGAAAAAAACGCGGACTAATTATTATAATATCACTTCGTGATTTTTGAGATTAAATTAATAATTTTTTTTAATTAAAAATCAAAATTCAAATCCACTTTAAAATACAAAAACCTAATTTTGAAAATTGGTTTTGAAAATTAGTATAAAGTGGGAGGAAAGAAGCACTACTAGCACTCTCGGGCCAACTCACCCTTCCACTCACACCTTGTTAACCTCCAAACTTAGTCCCATATAAATACAGAGAGTCCATACCCTTCCTTTCACTTCTCTAATCACTATCATATTCTAGGGTTTTAGAATTCACTCAAAAACATTCCTCATGGCAGAAGGGGCTGCACCCGAAGTCGCCGATCCCAACGCCGTCGCCGCCGTAGACATGGACGTCGAGAAAGTCGTGGCCGATGACAACGGCACCGACTCTAACCAGAAGCGTGCCAGGGAGGACGAGGCGCCCCTGCCCGACGACGTTTCGAAGAAGCAGAAGGTGGACGAGGAAAAGTCCGTAGAGGAGCAACGGCTGGAGAAGAGCAATGGTCAGGAAGAAAAGGAAAAGGAAGCAGAGGAAGATAAAAATGCAGAAGCAGAAGAAAAAGAAGACGCAAGTGTTTCCGTGAAGTTGGGACCCAAGAGTTTCGGTTCTTCCTCGGAGATGTTCCATTACTTCTACAACTTTCTTCATAACTGGCCTCAGTATCTCAATGTTAACAAGGTATTTTTAATAACCCATACATTTTTCTCTCATATTTTTTGATTTTTTTTATGTCTATTACGGGCATTTGTGTCCCTTGAGTTCCTAGAATGTACCTAATTGAATTTCTGATTCCTCTTTTGTAACCTACCTGTAGTTTGTACTGGTTCATGTCGACTGTTATTGTTGTTGTTTCCTTTACTATGATTATGATTTCATAACCCTTTTATCTCATTGTGTGCAAATGGTTGACATTTGCTTTTTTGTGATTATAATTTCATAAACCTCTTATATTTCATTTGGGATTATTGATACCTTATTTGTGTGTTTATGATTTCATAAATCCTTTATCTTTTTTTGGGCAATATTGATATTTGGGTTTTATGATTATGATCTCATAAATCGTTTATCTCTTGTGCATTGTATTGATGGACATTTTATTTTCTATGGTTATGATTTTCATTTAAGTTTATAACTTTGATGGTGCCTTCTTGTTGTGGGCAGAATGTGTGCAGGCCATCTTAGGTGCAAATTATCTACATATTGCTATCAATAATGTAGTTTCATTGCAAGGGCTTTCAAAACTGCATTGAAGTTAGTTGTTTTAATTCGTGGCATTTTAAATCACTTTTCTGTGCAAAAAAAGTGTTTTATGACACTCTTTTGCTGCATATTGGCTGCTCCTGTTGACTTATTGAACCGTGTAACAAAACTTATTGTTAACTGCAAAATGCCTTCAAATGTTTAAATGAGACTTGACACGGTTCTGTTTTAGTATGCTCTGTTTTTTCGGCAATCTGTTTCTTTCTTGGTGTTGCAATAACTGCAACCAGAATTTACTTACTGTGAATCCCCATTGATTTGTGTTGTATGGCAGTATGAACATGCAATGTTGTTGGAGTTGCTTAAGAACGGCCATGCAGAGCCTGAGAAAAAGATTGGTGGAGGGGTTCGTGCTTTCCAAGTTCGCAAGCATCCTACATACAAAAGTAGGTGCTTTTTCCTCATCAGGGAGGATGACTCTGCTGATGATTTTAGCTTCAGGAAGTGTGTGGATCACATTCTTCCCTTACCAGAAGATATGCATTTGAAATCTGACGCGAACAAGGCATTAGGTAGTGATGGTGGTGGGGGAGGAAAGCATCGTGGACATGGAGGAAAGGGTGGCAGAGGGTGGGGTGGAAGAGGAGGTGGGCGTGGTGGTCATGGGAGAGGAGGAAAGTGGAGACATTAAATATGATAGTTTTCTGCTGGTCTGAGTTTTATTCTGATATCTAAAATGCTTTTTTTTTGTATGTTTGGCCCGCTTAATTTCATGTTTCTTGCAATTCAGATTTTGATGTTACAGTTATTTAGAAGTTATGAAGCTTTTTGGGCTATACCATGGCTTATTTTGATTATGTATAGAACCAAAATAGAACAATGTCTAGTTTGGTTTGACTTCTAAGAAAAAATATATTTTAAAATTTCAGTTGAGACGGATTTTGACTTAAACGAGTATGGAATCAAGTGCCTTTTTCAATAAGAACTTGTTAATCATCTGGTACACATTATTTTAAAGAAATTTATATTTAGTTATGCTTCAATGATAAAGAAATCCCATAAAGTTTAAAAACTCATTTTTTTATTTGATTTAGGTATGCCTTAAATAAACGTTAGGAATATGTTTAGTTTTTACTTAAAAATCTGTGTTTTAATTCTGAAAAAACTAATATACAAGAATTTTGTTGTAAATAAATTAAAGTTGTTTGGGTTGTTTCTTATTTTTCTTTTAGTAGTCGGAGCATTACCGTGTTTGGTTCGGGTGGACAAATGTATGATTTATTTGATTGAATCAGCATACATTGGTAAATTTTTTTTACTATATTTCCAAAATTGTTTTTGAATGTGCTTTTTAAAATATAAATATTATTTTTAAAAATAAAAATAAATTATTTTTTAAAAATTATTAATGATTTAAAATATTTTTTTAAATTTGATAATAATTATAAAAAATTTAATTTTTTTAATAAATAAAATTATTTTAAGAAAATCAAATAATGGTAAATTTTTTTTACTATATTTCCAAAATTGTTTTTTAATGTGCTTTTTAAAATATAAATATTATTTTTAAAAATAAAAATAAATTATTTTTAAAAAATTATTAATGATTTAAAATATTTTTTTAAATTTGATAATAATTATAAAAAATTTAATTTTTTTAATAAATAAAATTATTTTAAGAAAATCAAATATTGGATATATAAAAGAATGATAACTGATAGAAGGGAAAATTGATAATTAACAAAATAGTTTTCATAAATCTCCAACTTTCTTCTCATTTCAAACATAATTTTCTCACCCAACTTTCATTTTATAAGGTAGGTGAAATCATTTACACAAATACCAATAATCTTTGTAGTATAGATACGGATACTGATACGACATGAACATCGAGATAAATATAATTTTTAGAATGTAGGACAAGAGGATATAAATCTATACATTATATAATTATGAATATTATATAAATTGACAATAAAGATTTATGTGCACATGTATGTTTCAACTTTTTTTAACATAAATATGTTTTTTATAACTGGTTCAAAAAATTTTGTTTCTTATTTTTATAATCATACTAAAAGTTGATACAATAAATTTGAGATTTTAAAAAATTAATGTATTTCTTCTTTTTTAAATTATGTTTGACTCGTGCTAGAATTGTCAGAAATCCAATAAATACTTTTTAAATTAAATACTTCACCGATACGTGTCCTACCACGTGTGTCCGACACAGACACAAGAAAAGTGTCTCGGGTTCACAAATAAACTTAAACTTATTGTGGTATAGTAACTTATATGAGAAAAGTAATTTACATTTAAAGAAAAGGGAAAATAAAAATATTGAGATCCAACAAAATTCAAAAATGAAAAAAAAAATTAAATAAAAGTAAAAAAAACATAAAAAACTAGGAAAAATATGCATGCATGTTTTAATAGGAAATGTTTCACTTATGAAAAAAAAAAGGTAGATAGATTTTTGATGTCCATAAATTGGATTATTTGAACGGGGAACTTTGATTTGAGATTTTTTAAAATATTCTTTCTATCTTCAAGTTGAGAATATGAGTTACATGAATATAAAAAATAGGGTAAAAAAAAGGGATATATAATAGATTGAAAAATGTTACTTTAACAATTCTACAATGAAAAAGATATTAAATTACAATTGTAATGTGACACAATGCAATTTTAAAATTATTCAATCCCTTCACACGAGATTCACATTTCAGCAAAAAATTATTTCTTTTTTCAATCAACATATCAACACTCTAATAGATATAGATTTTCCTCACATGGCATTGTTTGTCAAAAGTATTAGGAAAAAGATGATTTGACAACTATACAACCACTCACAACTTGCTTTTAAGGTAATGTGTTAATTAAAGTAAACTTTTGTAATTATAAAAAAAAGGACAATAAAATAGTGGGTGTCAGGTGATTGTCTAAATATGTTGGATTATTAAGATATCATTGTCCAAAGTATTATTCAGATATTATTTATGAAACTAACACGATTTTGTAACTCAACCACAATTCAATATCAGGGAGTGACTTCTCATTGCCCTTTTTGTTAAGATTCAAATGGCATAATCCCTTTAAAATTGTTTTTACAATTACAATAACATGTATAAAAAGTGATATATGTAATATATTCTATGAACCTTCTAGCATGTGTTTTTGTTCAATTTGTAACTAATGTATAATGATCATTTTCAAATGATAGACACTACATAGTTTATATATAATAATAATAATAGCTAATCACAAATGATTTCTATAATTAAAAAAGAATAAGTGGTAAAACGAAACACATGAAAATTGTGTTTTACAACTTAACATTCGTATCATAACTCTAAAAAGAACAAAAAATCGCCCTGCAATTTAATTAAATTGATATATCATTCCCTTATTGCACAAATTCGAACCGTTACCATGTTAAACCTTACAAAATCAAATAAACTTCAAACCTTCTAGTTTTGTCTATAATCAACGCAAATCAAGGATTGCAAAGATGACTCTATATAATTGATGAAGATTGATTTCAATGGTTTAACTTGAAGTTTGAACACAACAATGGTAATTTTCATCATGCCTATAAGAATAATCAAGTTCCGAGAGAAGAACATAAAAGTCATTTTCAAAATTCAAAGTTTACATTAAGCTTTTTATGTGTTCTAAGTTTTTATGGGAGTTATAACCTTTGTATTCTTCACAAACTTATGAACCTAAGTTGCAAATTTTGCGAATATTTGTAGCTCATCAACAATAGTCGCTTGTTCTACTCTTTCTTCTTTGTTAGAAGCTCCCTTTGAGCTTGTGAATATCACTTCTCTATAACGTGAGCCAAGCTGACGATCAACATATTTTCTTTATAAATAATAAATAGTAATAATGTTATAAACTATTGTCAATCACACCAATGCTAAAAATATCAACTAAAATGTAGAACTTAATATTAGCCTAGTTCACACTCACATCCGCTATCATACTAAAAATTAAAATAATAAAAATTTAACTTAACTCGATTCATCCAACATAATACTTTTTCTTAATAGAAAAGTGATAATTATTTAGAATATAATTAAAGTCTACTAAGCTCACATAATACTTTTTATTTTATAATATTATCTTATATCTAGCATTTTAGACAAACCGACACAAATATTCTACATGTACAAAAATATTTGTAATAAATATACGACTTTTAAGTTAATATTATTAATTTTAAATCTCTTGTATTGTTGTAAGGTCGACGGTCAACTAAATCGACACGGATTAAGTCTCATTTTTGTCAATACTATTTTTTGGAAGTTAATTCCTTCTTTTCTTCTAGTGTTATGAGTTTTGGACTATAAAAATAAAAAATTAGTTTAATTTATTGGATGTATTTAGGATTTAGGGTTTAATAATCAAACCTAAATAAGGTATAATAATCAAGCCATTACACTTGTACAACACGCAAAATAAAAAATAATAATAAAGATGTTGAAGTTCTTAGAATTATTAAAAAAGGAGTCTCACTAGTCATATTTTAAAAAATATATTATTATAAGAAAAAAAAGTTCATGAAACATTTGATACTTTTTAACAAGAGTTCAAAGAAGACTAAAAGGTGATAACACTCCAACTTCAATCCCTCATTCCCTCAACTTCAATTTCACACGAAAGAGATTGATGATAAAAAAATGAAAGAAAAGTAAAATAATGTATTAGATGATGAATTCATCTAAATATGATTTGTGCATTATTTTAGTAATGTTTTTAAAACTTACCCACTCAGTAAATTTTAAACAAAACTACACAATTTTCTTAAAAAAATCTTATATTCTTGTGATAGCTCATGAATCCTTGCATTTTGAGGGCTTTACATTCTACACCTCTATTTGCACTTCCATATTATTTATGAAAAAACCAAATAACTCTTATAGAGTAGTTTTTAAATTAGTATTTAACCATTAGTTATCAAAATTTTAGTTACTAATATTTTAGATTCTAAATTAGTCTCTAAAAGACTAAATGAGACTAATTTAGAATATAAAATATTAGTAACTAAAACCTTAGTAGGTAATTTATATATCAATTTAGAAACCATTTTATAAATTTGTATTAATAATAGAAACCACTTTAGATACAAATAATGTTTTAGTCTCTAAAATTATATCTAATTTAGTTAATATAGTAACTAATTATTTTTGTTTTCTAAATTTAATTACTATGTAATGATTTTTTTTATCGTGATATGAGATATTATTATTACTTATTTTATTGTTTCTATTAACTTTTTTTGTATTTAAAATTCAAAAATAACGTAATCTTTAAAATAAATAAATTATATTCAAAATTAATTCAAATAAATTATAAATACATTTTAAAAAATTTAAAAGTAATGTATTATGGATTGTACATTCCAAAATATAAAAATACGTATTGTATTCTAAAATATATCTTATGCATTCCTAAATATATAAAAAAAATGTATTTCAAAATATACCCTACAAAAAAATATAAGATGTATTTCGAATTGTACTTTCCATAGAATTTGAAAATTCCATATAATTTGAAAAGAGAAAATAGATTTTCAAATTATAGGTGCAGTGTAAATTTGTGGAGGTGCAAGTCCTATAGATTACAAGATCCAAGTGGCCAAAACTTGCCTAGATCCACTGGGGAGGAGAAAGCCAACTCAAAAAAACCCTTCCCAATATAAACAATAATTAATATGGCAGTTTCCCAATGGTCTCCAAAGGTTATTTTGAGACACAATGTAATAAACGTTTGTCAGCTTGGATAAGAAAATTCTTGAAGTTATCTGAACCAATCTCATATTCATCTTCTGAAATCTACACCACAATATGGCATTCATTCCAAAAGATTTTCTTAAATTACTCTAAGGCTCTAATTGTTTTTCAATTTTACCCATTTTTTTTCTTTATTTTAGAAATATTACATTGTTAATTTTTTTATGCACCCCTTAAATTTTAGGAATATTACACTTGCACTCCTTAATAATTTAATTAGAGAGATAATTGTAATACTAAAACAAGTAGGATATATAGTTGTAGTTTGATAAAATTTCAAAGGAATATTATTGTCACATAGATGGGAGTTCAAAGCTCATGCTTATTAGTCATATTTTGTTGGGGGCACATTTTTTTGATATAAGTGTGAAATTGATTATCACATTGTAATTTGAGGATGTGTAGTGGGTACACAAAGGGAGTTGTCACACTCATCTACATGTATGATTAACCGGAGATGCTTGCTTTCTGTAGAAAAAGTAGTCAAGAAGTTATGTCACATTGTTATAGGTAGATAATACATATAATTTGAATAATTTAGATTTATTTTCAATTAAATATATGAATAATATTTAGTTCATAATGGATCAGACGTGAATATATGAACACTTCCTACGAATAAGATTCATGGATATCACTCCCATATATTAGGAGCTACTCCTCTGGACGTGTCATTATGCCATCAGACACCATATATGTACGGTTGATGCTGTGCGATCCAAATCGACAATCTTACCCATGTTGTAGTGCTTTGTAGTCCTTATTATGACCATCAACCTAGTTTATCACTTGAGGTGATAGCCATATTCTTTGGATATATCTGGCTTGAGACGTGCTCACAACGCCATTTGTTTGAGAGTATTATGTGTCAGTTTGGGTACAAAAAGACGATTCATTGGCTTCCATCACCTATCAAAGGAGGTGTAGTTGTTGTCATTGATGACCGGTGATTGCACTTTGTACCATCTTGTTACCGGTGTGATATTGACTTTACATCCTTTAGCATGTGTATTTAGATATATGAACTAGTTCATATCAGTACCTCTACATACTTCCTTGGGCGGACGATGATGGTATGTACTATTGCATTGAGCACATAATTAAGATGATGGTCAGGACACCATCGTCGTCACAGTATGAGCATGCTTGTCTGATGAGTTATTTCTATTATTATGTTACATTGATTTTTTGTTTTAATTTTTCAAATGGATAATGCACCAGTTCAATGATCAACTGTGGACATGTGACAAAAAGTACTCCAATGTGGGACAAACTCCAATGCATTGCAGTTAGTTCATAATGTCATAGATGTGAGAGTCGTTTATACCAGACGTCTACGTGCTATTCAGAGGTGACAAAAATATAATTCTAATACTTAGATTTTGTGTTTTTAAATTTAACAATAATATTATACAAATTTTTTGATCTTTAATATAAGAGATATTATCATCATTTATTTTATTTACTTTTAATGAATATTGTTTCTATCAATTTTTTTTAATAAATAATTTTTTTTTATTTAAAATACAAAAATAAGGTACTCTTTAAAATAAATAAATTATATTTAAATTAATTAAAATAAAATATAAATACATTTAAAAATTTAAAATAATTTATTATGAATTGTACGATTCAGAAAACATTGTATTCTAGAATATACCATATAAAATATACTTATGCATTTCTAAATATGAAAAAGATATATTTCAAAATGTACTATTCAAAATATACAAGATGTATTTCGAATTGTAGTTTTCATAATACAAAATTTTCGAATTGTAATTTTCATAATACAATTTTAAAAGGAAAAGCAGATTTTCAAATTATATGGAGGTGCAGTGTAAATTTGTGGAGGTGCAAGTCCTATAGATTTTATGATCCAAGTGACAAAAACTTACCTAGATCCACTGGAGAGGAGAAAGCCAACTCAGAAAAACCCTTCCCGACAGAAACAATTAATATGGCAGTTTCCCAATGCTCTTCAAAGGTTATTTTGAGACACAATGGGATAAACGTTTGTCAGCTTTGATAAGAAAATTCTTGAAGTTATCTAAACCAATCCCATACTCATCTTCTGAAATCTACACCACAATATACCATTCATTCCAAAAGATTTTCTTAACTTTTTACTCTAAGACTCTAATTGTTTTTCAATTTTACAATATTTTTTTTCTTTATTTTAGAAACGTTACATTGTTAATTTTTTTATCCACCCCTTAAATTTTAAGAATTTTACACTTTCACTCCTTAATAATTTAATTAGAAAGATAATTGTAAAAGTAAAACAAGTAGGATATATAGCTGTAATTTGATAAATTTTCAAAGGAATATCATTAAAAATATGATAAGTTAACTGTTATAAGAACTAAAGGAATAATATAGTTTATATACTACTTTATTTTATGTAGAGAGGAAATAACTGTCTTATCTTGATAGTTTCAATAGTTATTTTAAGAATTTTGTTAAAAATATAAAAAGCGGATTTAAAGAAAATTTACTCATTGTTTTAATAACATTAAATGTTAATTTAATGTAATTAAGTATATTAAATTTAATTAAGTCTGATCAAATGGCCATAGAAAAATCATGTTTCTAAGAACCGTTATAAATTTACAATATAATATATATATATAAAAGATAATGTAGAATTAATACTCAGGTATATCTTGGTAATTGAATTCATCTTGTAACTCATAGTAGTGCACACGTTAAACAATAAACCATTCAGCCGCCCATTCTCCTAAAATTAATTACCACACTAGTTTCATTCATTAATCATCATCATTACCATCAAATTTAAATATAAATTGCCAGTTTCTCTGCTCATTTCACACTGTACTATGGTGTCATGGAGAATCAGCAACTCACCTTTTGGAATTCTAATTATGAAATTGATGAAAACCCATTTGCTCCAACGTGCCAATTTTCTTCATATGATTATTTCAGGTTAAAAAGCTTCTCTGCTTCCCTCTAATTTCTCTGCACTTCTCAGTTTCCATGTAAGAAAAAGAAAAAGTTTTAACTTGTTAGTATCTTTAATTTCTCCAGGGGTAATGCTTGTGATGGGTTTCATTGGCCCTATGAATTTCCTCTGCAAGATAGCTATCTTGATGTTGTCCCATTCATGAATTGTTATTATCCTCATGACATTTTATTTGAAACTTTTCCGCTTGAACCAGCTCCACTAAGTTTTCATGGTTGTAAGTATCAACATGAGTTTGTTTTTTTCAAACTATTCATTGTTCAGTCCTTTTTTTGATTTAGTACGTATATCTTCTAAATTGCTGTTACAGACTATGACTTCAGTGATGTTAAAAATGTGCTTTCTGCGTGGAAAGAAGTTGACTGTTCAGATCACAAACCAGCGTTTTCGTCAAGCAACGATGGTGAAAGTGTGAATGCAATGAGGAAAGAAATGAAGGGTAAACACCGCAGAGAAGAGAGAATTAGTAACAGTGCGAGAATGTTGTCAAGGAAAACCGTTTCTCAGTACTTCTACATGCCAATATCACAAGCTGCTAAAGAGCTTAATGTTGGTCTCACACACTTGAAGAAAAGGTGTAGGGAATTAGGTATTCAAAGGTGGCCACATAGGAAGCTAATGAGTCTTCAAACCCTTATAAGGAATATGCAAGTAAGTTCTCAGTGTCTGAATAAATATACATGCATATATATACATATAGATATATAAACTGAGTGCAAGGTTTTAGTCTGCAGTATTTTGTTGCAAGTACTTACAGATACATGTGAATAAAGTAACCATATTGTAGCCATGTTAGGGTGGTAAAAACTAAAAAAAAAAACATAATTTTATGCTCAAAACTAGACCTATTTCTTAAACTATATATGGTTGTTCTATTGAGAAGATGATTTATACATGTTGACTATAAAGTTGAAGTTCATTATTATTAGTGAATTGGGTGGGTGATGCAGGAGCAAGGACAGGGTGAGGGACCTCAAAATGATGAAAAAATAAGAACTGCCATTGAGATGTTGGAGAAAGAAAAAAGCTTGGTGGAGGAAAGGCCAGATTTGGAACTTGAAGATAAAACAAGAAGGCTTAGACAAGCCTGTTTCAAGGCTAACTACAAGAAGAGGAAACTCATGGGCATGAGGTTCATGGAACCTCAATCTTCCCTTGATGGCTTATCCGACAAGTATTGACAAAAGGGATAAATCAAATTATCATGAACCATATATATATATATTTATATATTTATAAACTGGATATCAACTATATCTTTAGTTTCTCCTTCTAGTTTGGGTGCAATATTATATGTATGCTGTGACTTTTCATGCTGTTTATTTTCCTGCCCTTTCATTTTTATTTTTATTTTTATTTCAGCCAGGTTTTCATTCCTGAGTTTTTTTCCTATTCTAGTATTACGTGCTTCTTCGAGTACAATCAAATTTCTATAATCATTCAGAAGTTTTTCTGCATTAAAACAGAAAAAAAATATTTTTTCAATCTTTTTAACTCTAAACCTCTCTGATTTCCTACGCAATTCAGTTTGGAGGCATATCTTGAAGATAAGGAATAATTTTGCAGTGTTTTAAAGAACTGTAGCTATTCTTGAATTGCCTTAATCCAGCTGTTAGCATTTACGATTGAGTTGTGATGTGACTGTATTTAATTGTATATAGTACTATAATACTATTAAAAGTCTCAACTTTTGCCATTAAAATCATAGTTTAAAACTTTTAATTAAATGTTGATTCAATAATCGGATTGATTGATATAAAATCCTCATAGACGTATGTGATGATTTCATTTTACTTCTTTTTTCATAATTTAGATTGTGTTAATCTCAGTTACGTGTTGAGTGCATTGATGTGAGCTTGATGATTATGAATTACTTGTTTATTCTGCCTATGTTTTTCCTTTATTATAATAATAATAATAATAGAAAAGAGAATTCTTTATTGTATACATTTTATATATCTATTTTATCTTTAATTATATTTTAAAATTTAAAAAATAAAATAAACTATTAAGGTGTTAAATTAATTTCACATATTAGAAATCACTTACATGTTCAAAGAACTCAATATGCTACAAATCATTTACTATGAATTCTATACACTACAAATCACTTACTATTTTTTTTTATCTAATCTCCATTATTAATTTTATTTTAAAAAAAATATAAAGACACAAAGTATCTAGATTAAATTATAAATGATAGTTAATTAAGTGATAATCATTATAATTTTAAAAATCTATACCAATTAATAAAATGATATAATGAAAATAATCTATAATAATATATAATAAGGTACTTTCACGATATTATAATATAATAAGGTACTTTACATATTTTATATCTCTATTTTTTTAATAATTATATTTTAAAATTTGAATATTTTGGATTTGTTATTATTTGAGTGCACATACAACAATAAACAAATGATTTTGTGTGTGGAGATAAACTATTCACCTATTTTAAATAACTGCACAACATTGCTCCACATTATAATTAACTTTTTTTCTCTCTCTCTCTTTCGTACAAATTCATAATACTTTTCAAATATCATGTTTATTCTAATTAATTACGGAATAAGTATAAAATGCAATTATATATATATATATAATTTAAACAAATTAATATAAATTAAAATTAATAAAAATATAAAAAAGCTGACTAATTATTATAATAACACTTCATGATTTTTTAGAATAAATTAATAATTTATTTAATTAAAAATCAAAATTCAAATCCACTTTAAAAATACAAAAACCCAAATTGAAATTGGTTTTGAAAATTAGTATAAAGTGGGAAGGTTAGAAAGAAGCACGACTAACACTCTTGGGCCAGCTCACCTTCCACTCACACCTTGTTAACCTCCAAACTTAGTACCATATAAATAATAATAATAATAATATAATAGTAAGTTTTGTTAGAAAAAAATAAAGTAATGGAGTTATTTAGAAATTTTTTATACAGAAGGCCATTAGAGGTTGTTGAACTGAGTTGATTCGAATGAGTTGAAATTTGTAAATTGGTATTTATAAAAAAGTTGATGAGTTATTTATAGTTTTATTATTTTTTTTATATATTATTACTATTTTAAATTTTAAATATATTATTATTATTTTATAGTTTTTTTTTATATTACTAATTTATTTTATTTTATTATTATTATATAAATAGTTTTATATTATTTTTATATAAATTATTTCTTTTATTATTACTATTATATTTATTTATATTATAATAATTAATTATATATAATATAATTAATTACGTTATAGATTTCTTATTATAATAGATTATACTACAAATTCTATAACATGATTATAATTAGTTATTTTATTTTTATTAAATATATAATTTTTATTTTTATTGTAATATATATAATATTTTTATTTTTATAATAGATATATTTAATATTTTTATTTTATTATATAATTAATTATTTTATATGTGTATAAAGAAATAATTCTGGTAATTATAACTTTCTAATACATATTAAGTAAGTTTTTTAAACGTGGTCTTCTTCACATTGTGTAGGGTGCTGATTTTGTTCTTCACCTGCAACGTTTTAATTTTCGGATCTAAACGAAATCAAACACTATTAGAGCCTTTCTATCTGAGTATTCACTCCAATCCAAAGTCAACATGCATGTTTACATCCTTCGACTTTTATACATTTATGAGGTTCGATGTTACATTAATTATAGTAAGATATGATAAAACAAAAAGTAGATAACAGAAAAAAATAGGAAAAAATAGGGTGGAAACAGTTTATAAAAAACTAAAATATTTGTTTATGATTACTGAAATGCAATTTCAGAAAGTGATGGCAGAGTTAGGTGTACTTACCACAGCAATTCACTGGAATAATATCATATATGTTCATTGAAAATTGGACTAATAAGAATCACTTGTTTCAGAAATTCATATATGTTCAAACTATATTCAGCGAGAGTTCCACAGGATTTGAAGTTGAAACATTCACCAAATCATGGTTTGATCTCCAAAAAATAACTAAAAGCATGACTTCAGCTGCACATGTGTTCGTAAGTCACAAAGTTGTACCCTGTAACAGAGGTAGTTGCAGTAGGTTTGAATCAGTAATAGTTGGTTCATCGAACGATCTACTTCTCTCTGTTAACAATGCTACCAAACTAAAGCATAATCTCACCATTCTACATTTCAAAACTTCATAACTATTATTATATAAAAACCAACTAAAGTGCTTCAAGTCTTATTGGACCCTTTCTACTAGAGCCTTGAGGTGTGACTTAACTTGAAGAGATTATCACTTCATACTCAAACATGAAGTTCCATCTGTCTCTATTTGTTATAATAAGTATCATTTTGGGAATTAAGCTTGAAGGGTGCCGATGCAAGGTTGTGCAGTTCATTTTTGGAGACTCCCTCTCAGATGTTGGAAATAACAAGTACCTTTCTAAAAGCCTTGCTCAAGCAAGTTTACCTTGGTATGGTATTGATTTGGGCAATGGACTACCTAATGGTAGGTTCTCCAATGGTCGCACTGTTGCAGATATAATAGGTAAATCTTTCACTTTGTATATGCAGATCCAAATTATTCCCTGATACTGTAAGCACTGTAGTGAATAATTAATGTTTTATATAGTTACAGAAAAGTGTAGGGCTAAGGTGCTGAATGTTCACAATCTTGGGCTTATATGGAGAGTTACTTATGTTTTTATATAACATGCCTATAATATGCTGCTAGTGTGAGCTTGCAAGAATTTAACTCAAATTTGTATCTGCATGAGGTTGTTGAATTTTCCTGAAGTCCAGATATGGTTGCATGTTCCAACTTTCTTTTCATTTTAACCAAATCAAAGGTTTTTGATACCAGGTTGAGCAATTTGTGAATATATGTGAAATAAAAGTTTGTTGTGTTATTTAGAAATAAAAAGCATTTCTTTTGCATTGCTTCACTCTGTAATGATATTGATATGTTCAGGTGACAGCATGGGCCTTCCTAGGCCTCCAGCATTTCTTGATCCATCTTTAACTGAAGATGTTATATTGGAAAATGGGGTGAATTATGCTTCTGGGGGTGGAGGCATATTGAATGAAACTGGCAGTTATTTTGTAAGTTGTTTAGTGGAAACTTTCATGATAACTGTAATATAACTATTTAGCATATAAGCATGACTAGGCACTATTACATGAATAGGATCCTGTAAAGTAAACAATTTGTGAGTTACATTACACACTACATAAATGTGTTGGAACATTAATAGTTGAATCTGTAATAAGAATTGAGATCATTCACTTACATTTACCTACTTTAGAGGAACAAATCCATGACAGATATTTTGAATGAAAAATCATTCTCTTGCAGATTCAAAGGTTTTCTCTCTACAAACAAATTGAGCTGTTTCAGGGGACACAAGAACTGATCAGAAGCAGAATTGGAAAAGATGAGGCAGAAAAGATTTTTCAGGGAGCTCGATATGTTGTTGCTTTAGGCAGCAATGACTTCATCAACAACTATTTGATGCCTGTTTACAGTGATTCATGGAACTATAATGATGAAACCTTTGTGGATTACTTGATAGGAACTCTTAGAGAACAATTGAAGGTTTATTTATTAATCCACTCTAACACATCCATTTTGTTAAATATTAACAACACATTTAGCATATTCTACCCCTTTTTCATTACTACTTGAAACTATGCATTTTCACCTATTTATTTTTAAAATAGATAAATATTTTAAAAACTATCAAAATAAAAACTATCAAAATAGGTAAGTTGTGTCAACGTGAGATGACTGATGACTTCAATGTATTTGAATTGAATTCGTACTTCAATATAATTAAATTTTAACTGAAGTCGTATCACTTTAACATAACTTATTATTTTGATAATTTTTTAAAATTTTACCTATTGTCTCGATTCTTATTTCATACATTTTACATCTGATGTTGTGCTCCATTATTTTTTTATGTTTGATTTTAGCTTCTAACAATTTTTCAATTATGACACTTTACTATTTAGCTACTTCATGGCCTAGGAGCAAGGCAGTTGATGGTATTTGGGCTGGGCCCAATGGGCTGCATTCCCCTTCAAAGAGTGCTTAGTACATCTGGTGAGTGTCAAGATAGAACAAACAAGTTAGCTATTAGGTTTAACAAAGGTGGAAGCAAGTTAATAGATGAGTTGGAAAAACAACTTCCCAATTCAAGCTTCAGATTCGGAGATGCATATGATGTTGTGAATGATGTGATTAGCAACCCAAACAAATATGGTAAGTATATATAACTCATACATAGATCATTATCTGAAACTTAAAGCATTTGCAACATTGAATGTTGAAAGGAATTTGATATATTATTCTTGATTTGAATGTAGGGTTCCAAAACTCAGATTCACCATGCTGCTCCTTCGGGAACATTCGACCAGCTCTTACATGTATACCTGCATCAAAACTGTGCAAAGATAGAAGCAAGTACGTTTTCTGGGATGAGTACCATCCCTCAGACAGAGCCAATGAACTAATTGCCAAAGAGCTAATCAAGAAATTTGGGTTTATAACTGTTCACCAAACAAATCCTCCTTCACCATCACCTACTCTTGCTCCATCTTCAAACCATTAATCATGCATGCCAAGGTTTTATTCTTCTTTTTAAGTTGGTTTCAACTAGTTTCTTATATATAATTTTTCTCTTGTCTTTATGAAAAATTTCATCCACTCTTTTAAATTTGTAATTTGTTGTATTAACAGAAATTTTATATATTTACAATATGGATATATTATTGTATCACTAACAGATTTTAAATTCAAAGGAAACAACTAGTCTTTCCATGCTACGAGATGTAGTTTTATTGGATATATTTTTTTAATTCTCACTAAATTTAAATGTATTTAATTGAATCATTTTGATTTTAATTTTTTTTATTAGGATAAGATAATTCAAGTTTATTGAATTTTAATTTTTTTGTCTGGATATAATATTTTAACTTACAATCAAATACAAAATTGAAAATATAAAAATTATTACTTAAACATGGATTCAGAATAACCACTTCAAACTTTAATTAAAAAAATATGATTGACATTAATTGAAAATAGTCTTATGATGTTGATTTAGAAATCCCTAAACCCTAAACTTTGCCGATAAAAAAAATAAAAAAAATAAAATAATAATAATAATAATAATAATGTTTAACTTAAAAAATCGGATAAGTCTACACAGAAAAATATCTCAACAGTGTTAACTAGAAAATAAATTATTTTAATATCCACTAAAATGTCTGACTTACATCAGTTGAAAAAATAGTTTAATTGCCATTGATAAAAGTCTTAACTAACATCATTTGAAAAGTTTTGGCCAATGTTAATTAAGAAATCTCTTATTGACGTTAGTTAACAAATAAATCTGACCTACATTATAATCAAATTGGTCGAAAATAATTCTGACTATAATAAACTAAAAATAATATATGTTGATATTAACTAAAGAAAATCATGTTTGATATTAATAAAAAAATATTGGTAATGTTGATAAAAAAATTCTAACTAATGCAAGATGAGACAACTGAAAAATAATTATAATTAATTTTAAATAAAATAAATATTATCAAAAAATTATGATTCGAGATCATAGTTGAGTCAACAAGACTGAGATTGAACTGGAAAATAATATAAAAATATAAACATAAATTTTTAAAAAAATCCAAATTGTTACCTTTTATAAATAAATTTAAAAGGATGAAGAACAATATTATTATTAAATATATTTGTCATTTGAGTGTCTTAATAAGTAAATTTTAAGTCTAAACCAATATTAGAAAAATGGCTTGGGTGATCTGAGATAAGTTCAATAAACTTCTACCAGAATAAGCTCTAGATGACTGTGATACCATATTAATAAATGAACTTTAAGCCTAACTCAATCTTACAAAACCGATTTGTAAGGTGAAATTTGCACCCTATAAACTATGAATTGACATTATCTTTAGTTGATATGAGATCTCTAAAACATACATCATCTTGTGTGATCAAGAGTTGATAAGACTGGTATTCTCTTGTGTTTTATATCCTCTTAAAAGTGTTCAAGGGTTGATTTTGGTTGTTTTGAGTTTTTAATTGCGGAGAGCTTTGTACAAACTTATTGAAGATAATGGAATTTGTTATTCCAAGGTTGAATAACTAAGATTGGATGTAAGATCATGGGGTCTGAATCCGTATAAAATTTCTTAACAATCTTTCTTTCATTTATCTTATTTTATTGTGTTGCATTTCAATCTTGTATCAATTTCAATTTCAAATATAATTTTATTCATTTTTTCAAATTGAAAAGAGTTTTTTTAAAAGAACTTAAAAAAAGGTAAATATTTGTGAAAAAGTTTCAAAACTAATCCCCTGTCATAGTCCTCACCGCCCCCACTCTTAGTTTAGCTAAGCAACTAAGAGAAAACTTACAATGATATCCTAACAAACACACATCAACCTAAATCACTTCTAAATCTTCACTGATTATTGCAATTCTTCAAGAGTCTTCCCAAAAGTCTAAATGAATAATTGGATTCATTAAATGCTTGAATCATATATATATAACCAACTTTGTGAACAAGAACATTGTTGTGTTTCTTAACAACCTAAGAGTATTCTCAATCTTATATATGTCTTAAGATATTACCATCTATTAGTTAGCAAACCTATGATAATTTAGATCAATCTTTTGTGTAAACAAAGTGTTTAGCCAGGAGGTTGTTATCAAATGTTTATATGAATTTTTTTTTAAGAGTTTTAAATAAACAACTCAATTCTCCCTTCATGTGTATTTCACATGTTTTCAGAATTTTGAATGATGTATGGTGGAATAAAATTGCATATATTTTGGCTTTGACTAAGTATGTCCATAACATGCTTAAAACTTGTGAAACAGGTAGTCCTATACTTTTTTTTGTTCTTTGAGATGCTGGATACTATGATAGAGAAAGAGAACACCATTATAATAAGCAAGAAAAAAATTATACATTATCTTATGAAGTTGTTTATAATATACTAATAGTTAGGTGATCTAAAAAATACACACATTTGTATGACCCACTCTCTGAATCTTAGGTAAATGTATCCTATCAATACTTATTTTTTAATAATTTCTATGTAAATAATTAGAAAGTTACTAATTTTTATGATATAATTTATTCTCAATTTGTATTTATAGTTATTATAGTGATGAATGATTTTAAGAAGCTTCAAATAAAATCCCCTACATAAGGTTGAGAAGATTTATAGGGAAAAGAATAAGTGTTTGAAAAAGATTTTCATAACTAGTAACATCATAAAAATAAAAAAACTTTATTTCTTTTAAACTCAATTGAATATAGGTGGATATTATACACCCAAATTTTGGAGGCTGATTCATGGTTCTTATGTTCGTCTCCTTCAAAAGTTAGCATTGGAGCATTTTGTGCAACCACCCATCATCTTCTTATGAAAGAAATTGAAATGCATATTCATTCCATTACAACAAAATAATTAAATAGGAACTAACTTTAGATACGAAAAATAATTAGTTGATATAGTGACTAAATTAGATACTATTTTAGATACTAAAAAAATTATTTGTATCCACTAAAAAAAATAGTGTATTTCATCGGTAAAAAACGGATGAAAATGAACAAAAAACAATGAAAAAATGTTGAATTGCATCGGCCAACAAGTGGACAAAAATAAAGCGAAAGCAAAATTCATTTTGTGTCGGCAAGCACGATCGCAATAATTTGCGTGGGTCAAGCCGACGTGAGACGAACGCGAAGATTGTTGGCCAGGTCGACACAAATGTATCATAAGCGCCTCCATGCGTCGGTTTGGCTGATGAAAATACGGACGTAATATCATCGGCTGACTGTCGAAAAAGAAAAAAAAAAAGTGAAATCAGAGTTTGTGTCGGCCTGATCGACGCAAAACTAAAATAAAAAGAAAAAAAAACCTTGCATGGGACTGACTCACGAATAAATGGAAGTTGGAAAAAAAAATATTTGCGTGAACTTGACAGACACATAAATGCTAAAAAGAAATTATTTTATTTTTCTAGCCATTTTCACCTTAATAAGTTTCAGAATAACATATCCAAATAAGAAAAAAATCATTCACAACAGAAAAATCATCCAAATAGAAAAAAAAAAACATTTCTGACAATTTCAACCATCCCAATCATTCAAATATTCAAATAACTTTTAGTCAAAGTGAATATTAATACATAAAATAGAACTTAGAATTAAAATAAACCATACAATAAAATTATAATTTAGAAATTAACAAAAGTGCTAGAACTTAAAATGTACGATAATACAATTATATAAAATGAGTACAAATAAAAATATAAAATGCGTCCCATGAACTTAAAATGCGTCCCAAATAAAAATAGTAGTGATCCATAAAAACCTGTAAAAAAATGCAAACAATGTGAATAACTAAAATATTTAGAATATAAAAAACCGTGAAATAATTAAACTTATAGTTTAAGATGCATTTCAAGGAAGGGGCTGATCATCATGCTCTAGAGCATATTGGCAGTGGAATTGACTTGTGCTAGTGGAAGCATTATCACATTTCAACACTGAGATAAGGTGTTCATTTATTTGCTTCATTTTGTTCTCCAAGTGTGCATATTTTTGACCCCACATACTAAGTTCTGCACGAAGTTGTTGATTTTCAGTCAACGGATCAGATTGAGAAGCGCCAAAAGTAGAGGAGGGTTGAGTGAGAGAAGAGACTCCTTGGCGAAAGTTACTAGTTAAGTCTGGCGTACCATAAACTCGACCTCTACTCTTTCCTCCAACAACTTCCTTTCAAGTCTGAAGCTTTGTTATTGGATCAACTTAATGGACATTAGTGCTAGAGTCTTGAGAACTATTTACTTGAAGGGTCCTCAAGCACTCATGATAGTTTTCCTACACAAGTCATTGGGAGATGGAAATGTTACGAAATTAAAATAAATTTTTTAAAAAACTAAGAATAATAACTTACATAAGTTTCACGAGCATGAGTATCAACCCAATCACCATTCTTGGTTGTGCGAGTAGCCATAAATAATTCATCAGGTTCAGGGGGACGAGCATATTGACGTTCCTAATAATGTTAATTAGAAGTGGTATATGTTGCAGATGTAAAATGAATTACATGTAAGACAATGACGAGTACTTACCAAGGTCACTACAATATCTGAATGTGATTTTTGACATGTGGAGTGCAATGCTCCACCATAATTTGAAGCCCTATTCACTTTATTCTAAGTTGATTTAACTTTGAACTTTTGAGTATCCCAATAGTTCAGAAGTTCAACTCATGCCTACTTGTCTATCCAAGTAGGTCAGACAACCTTTTCCATGGCTTTGGTTAACATGTCACAAATTCGTTTTTTGACTTTAAACTCGTAGACCTCTTTAATCTGCCACTCATCCTAAGGTGCATAAGTGACTCTACTTTGTTAAAAAGAAGAAAATATTTCGTTTCAATTTTCCCATTTTGGTTGATTTGTACGATATTGTAGTTAAAAATTAAAATTACCTTAAATTCAGTCCATCATTTTAGTTTGTCATCCTCAGTCATGGGATCATAATGATGATATGAACCTCTAAATTGAGACCAAATGCAATGTCCAATGGCATCACTAGCATAATGAATTGGTGTCCAACTACAATACAAACAAATCAAATTACAGAAATTTGTAATATGAAGATAAAAATAAATATAAATTTATGATAACTTACGCTTTACCAATAAGTCTGAATGATGACCTTACTAGTAGGGTCACGCTGAACATCCTCAGGGGGAGGTCGTGCTCTGAAGCAGTAGCGGCGCCATGGTCAACATGGTCAGGAAGGCCTTACACAGAGGCAATAGTGGTAATGTGGACAAAGGGAAAATATGTGGTTTGGACAATGGGATAAGGAGTAGTCTGCATAAAATTATCAGGGGTGGGTTGCACAAATGTACTAGGGGTGGGTTGGCCAAATGGAAAATGAGTGGGCTGGAGTGGAAAACTCCAAGTCTGGTGGAGTGGTGTAGGGACATTGTGATGGTAAGTCGAAACAGGGAATGACGACCCTAATGGTAGTGGAACACTAGAAGGGTGTGAAGATGATGAAATATGTGTGTGATGAGGTGATATAGTGGAGTGTAGATAAGCATACCGAAATTGTCCATGGCCGGAGGAGGATGGGGTGGAGGAAGACGGGCTAGAAGATGATGTTGAGGAAGGGGATGAAAGATGTGGGCTACTAGCATTAGATGCTGGTAAAATACCAGAATAAGGGATGCTTCCTAGGTCTATAGCTAGCTTACCATGCATCGATGTAGAAACTCCACGTCTCGGCTGGCCACGCCTAACAATGGAACTACCCCTCCCTCTAGTTCTAACCATTTTTCTCGAAAAATGTTCGTTGATAATATTAGTATAATTACCTAATGATGATATTTTTTTTATAGTTTATTGAAAGTAATATACGTTAGTCATCATTGCTATCAAACTCTGAATCATCATTGTCTATGTGATTTTTCAAATAATCTTCATTTAAAAGGTCAAAATCTTCATCTTCCTCATGATTATGTGCTGCAATATCATCATCATCATCAAGTACTTCGACATTAGATGTGTCAGCTAAACATTCTAAATGTTCAACTCTTGTAACTGGTAAGACATTAGACGTCTCATCAGCTTGATATGGTAATTCATCGTTAATGTTATCAATTGCACATGTCCTTGGGGTTTTGTTTTAATTGGCACGCACATCCACGAAGGTTTTGTATTTGTAAATCCTAGACGAATAGGATACAATAATATTCGAGCTAAATATAATACAATAATTCATACATCATCATTCATACATCGTAATTTTAGTTAACGCGTACGCATAAACATCATGTTTTCATTTAACACATGTATAAATACCGTAATTCATACATCATAATTTCATACAACACGTATGTATAAACATCGTAACTCATACATCATAATTTCATTTAACGCGTACGTATAATAATACATATATTGTGATTTCATTTAACACGTATGTATAAACACTGTAATTCACACATCATAATTCATATATCATAATTTCACTCAATGCGTACATATAAGAACTAATAAAATTTACTCTCTTAATTCATTATTTATCTATCACAAGTTTTAAAATATTTTAGTTAGTTGAAACTTGAAAGTTAGTTTAAAGTCATATGTAATAAAGCAACATGTTTTGAAAAACTTGTCATGCCCATGACTTTTAGTCTATACAGCTCCTATTTATTTTATACACCCACCACATCACTATTTGCAACATTTTCTTGAAAAACATGGGTCCATTCTGCTGCCCATAACTTTTACTCCATGCAACCCTTATTTATTTTCTACACCCACCACTTCACTATTTGCAACATCTTCTTGAAAAACATGGGCCCATTCTGCTGCCCGTGACTTTTAGCCTATGCAGTCCCTATTTATCTACACCCACCACATCACTATTGGCAACATTTTCTTGAAAAACTTGGGTCCATTCAGCTGCCCTTGACTTTTACCGTATGCAGCCCCTATTTATTTTCTACACCCATTACATCACTATTTTTCTTCTTGAAAAAATTGGGCCCATTCCACTGCCCATGGCTTTTACTCTATGCAGTCCCTCTTTATTTTCTACACTACCACTTCACTATTTGCAACATATTCTTGAAAATCATGGGCCATTCTGCAGCCCATGACTTTTACTCTATGCAACCCCTATTTATTTTCTATGCAGCCCATGAAAATAGGAGAAGACTTGGTTTATGATACTAATTTGAGACTTTTGACTAGGAAAAGTGAAGAATATAACCAAGGTACTTCTAAGATGTGGAAATAGAAATGCATGAGATGAGATGACTTTGATTATATTGAAAACTTTATAATGATAATATTATTTCTTGATGAACCAAATATGTATCCTTTCTTATTTATATTGTGTTTGGATCCACTAATGGAGTGACAACGTGGATGAGCGAGTGAGAGGATCCCTTGTTTGGATCAACATGTTTGGAGGTGAGGGTGCAGACAAGGGAGCGGATTACATGAATTTTTCTTTTCTCTCACATATGCAAAGTTTAGGAGGATGTCCACGTTGGATAAGAGTGTTCTACGTTAATATCCATAAAATATAACTTTGCAACAGTACATGAAATGATATTGGTCTGCACCACGATGAAGTTGTATGAAATGATATTGGTTTGCACCACTGTGAAGCTGCATGAAATGATATTGGTCTGCACCACTGTGAAGAAGGAATCCATGTTACAGTGCACCACACAGACTATGCTACACACTGCACCACCAGAGAGACTTTGAGGAATCTTTTGACTGGTTTGATTTTTTTCTTCAAAAGCTTCCTGCCATGAGTAGTAGTGTGATTTTTTTTCATTCATTTGAGTGTTTGTGTTCTGAGAAATAGGAGTCTTGTGAGAGTTCTGCAGTAAGTGAGAGTGATATTGAAGTTTTTTGTTGTGTTGAGAACGAACAAAGAAGAGATAAGAGGTAATGCATTCACTGTTTTTGGACTAGAATTGATTTTCTGTTGATTAATACTGTTGTGAGAATTGATTCTCATCCTTTTGTAAAAGAAAACGGCATAATCGATTTTGTAAACTTACTTTTTACACCTTTAAAATAATTTCTAAATTATCTTCTAACTATCACATCACTTACAAATTTCAATAAATCATCTTCATAAATCTATTATATAATCTCTTAATCCAAACAACCTCATATATCCACTTCCTCTCCTCCCACAAATCTGCACCTCATCCAAACAGAGCATTAGAGGTGGTATTAAGAAAGAGATGAAATATTACTATTTCAATTCTAAGCAATAGACCATTAATAATTTGCAACTTTTATTTTATATCTTACAATATTTATAACTATAATTTATCAGTTCTAGTTATATATACATTTGTGGTACGATGGTATGATTTAAGAAATGTACAATAGCATTTATTTATTTTATTTTATGAATTAAATATACATACTTTAAAATGTATCATATCCTATATTTTATAAGATAAGATAAATTTTTGTATATCCAATACGTATCATATCTAATATGTGTGTATGCGATACGTGTATCGTATTCTAATATTATAGAAAAACACCACTCATTGACTTGTGAGTGTTTATTGGAGTACTGAAAACGTTGTTGGTAGTTTTGGTCATATAAAAGTGCAATTGAGGTGAAGAGGCTTAAATCATCCCTTATTTCTCACTAAAGACGTGTGTCTTGGAACAAAGATCAAGCTTTAACGCAACCATAATTATCTAATTTTTTTTTATTTTACGTTTTATTAAATTCACTTGCACTAATTCAGATTTTATAGTGATACCTAGCATAAATGAAATTTTATTAAAAAAATTCACTTCCACTAAGGGAGATGAACTCTATATAAATCTTTTATAATAAATTCATTTGTGAATTTGAGTAATACCTCTCTCTGTGTAATGTATTCTCTAACTAACCATTAGCATATTTGATATTAAGTTGCTTTTACATTTGATGAATATTGCGAATATGATTGGACTTGATAATTGCTTTATTATTCTTCAAGCAAGATTGATTTTTCTTTTTTAAAAGATAATTATGGAAAGCACTAGAAATAAGAGAAAGCTGGAAAATTATCCAAGTTTGGTTTGTATTTAATGAAGAGGTTTTTGAGTCAATATTGGTTAAGAATTTCGTTCTTATTTTAAGAATTGATTTTTTTTTTATCAAAAATATATTTGGAGCTGCTTTAAAAAATCATATTTAACACGAGTTTTATGGAAGGAAGAGAAAATTAAAAAAAAAAGTCAGCAATACCACGGAATTAAGTTCAACACGCAAATACAACTCTAATGTGTTTCTTGAATATATGGATGGCTTTATTTATTTTTTTGTTTCATCAGTTTAATAGGAACAAATATAAATTTTGACAAGAGCTTTTTATAAAAACTTCTAAAAAGAAGTATTAAAAGATAAAACTAATTTTAATTTTGAGTTTAAAGAAATTATTTTTTTATTTTTTATTTTTCTACAAAATTCTTAAATATGATATCTTTACATTCCGATTTTTTATGATGTAATTTTACACATTAATTATTAAAAAAATTAATTATGTAGTTAATACTATTTGGATAATTAACGTATGAAGTTGTGATGTTTAATAAAAAAATGGTGACATTTGAGTAGGAATTTCCCCGAAGTTGACTATTATTTTGCTTTCCAAAAGTAGGCAGACATAAAGCAGTGAGTTAACCTAGGTTGGTTTGATGCTGTTTTTGTCTTTGGAAAAGAAAGTGTGAATACAAGCAAAATCCACTTTCTCAATTTACTATCTTCCAATAAAGTACCCATGAATTTCTCAGAAGTTGACTATATTTATTAACACAACCTTCTCTTCCTTGCATGTGTTATTAACTTTCTTTTAGCCAATAACAACCATTTCACATTTCATAATTAAAATGATTTTCATATAATTAATCTTTGAAATAAGGAAATTAAACTTTTGGAGTAACATTCTCTAATGCTTGGTGTTGATGATTAGAGTTGCTAAATTGTCCTATATGCTATAATGGAGAAAAGTATTGTTCCCACACTCGCAATAACATGCATGAGCCGAACTTGAATATTCATGCTTTTTCAAGTATTGAATACGACTTCCACCATCTCAAATTAACGTGCAATTAGCACCCATCAGAGGTACAACAACCTTTTTGTTTATCTGCAACCTAAACACTCTTTACCCTCATAATTTACATCTTCTCAAACTTAGGCCACACGACACCATCAGAAACAAAATATATGTACCACACAGTAACATAGAAAAACACATCATTGTTTAAAGTTGCACTTGATATAGAGAATAAAAAAATGTAACCTTCTTGCTTTGTGTTGTTGCTGAGATATTGTCATACTATCAATGAGTTATAAACTAATTTATATAAGAGAATATGTGATCCTATTTTTAATTCAAAACATTAAGATAATAATTTTATAGATTTTTCTCCATATATTGTTCATATTCACTTAATTATTTGAGACTTTTAACTCACGTTTGAGTTCCTAAATTTTTCCTTAAAGTGTGAGTTCTTTCAACACATTGCAAACTCTTTCTCAAATCAAAGATTTTACCTACAAGTACCTTATTCGTCTAATACTCTTGACATACGACGTCAATTGTTGAGTTTATACAACAATAACAAGATACAAAAGTAAGAATGAAAGAAATTAGTAAAAGACTTTATGCACAAAGAATACGTTACAGCACAATGAACTCCAAAAAATATAACATGCCTCTACTTATAGAATTATAATGAATAATAGAAAATCGTTAAGATAATTAAGACAAAACACCATATATAAAAAATACAAGTAATAGATAATAGATGGTTTAACTAAATTTAACACTACTAGACGTTCTTTAGTAGGTAGTCTTTTGTGTTTTTCTTAAGACGATAATGATTTAGAACCAATACATCACGATTTTTTTACCTTGACTTCCAAATTATGAAAGAACTTACATTACATTCTTTTATCCTCAAACAAAAAATCAATCTACCCAGGTAACATTTGAATCTCAATCTTGACAATGACTTTGTAAACATTTTTTGCATGATTATCCTCCAAAGCTACATTCACAATCGTAACCTCCTCAAACTCAACAATATCTATAATGAAGAGCATTCTAATGCCAATGTGTTTATTTATCTCAGTATATTTGATGATCAACTGGACGTATGACATTTTGACTTTCACAATAAAAGTCAAATAATCTTGCATAGTACTTGGTTCTCCTATCATTCCCTACAATCATAGAGCCTCCTTCATCCTGAGTAGGAGATAAAGTCACCACTTATTGCAAACTAACTTCTGAACAAATTGAAGTTCCAAACAATGTGAAAATATACTCAGAAATTAACTTTCTAGTGTTCATATTTTCTGCATAGTCTGCATCTACAAACCCTTTTATACTTTCTCCACCAAAGGTAGATTGTTTATATACTAGTTTGAATGACACTATTATGTTCAAATATCTCAACATCCACTTCAAAGTTTTCCAATAAGCATGTCCTAGATTCACTATAAACTTGCCAACCACACTAACAACATGATCCAAATTTGGTTTGATACACACCATCCCATATATATTGCTCCCTACTCAATTGGAACATGAAATAGTTTTCATCTTCATTCTCTCTTTCTTAAAACTAGGAGATTGGGTAATTGAGAGTTTCGTATGATGACCCAAAGGAGTACCTACATAGTTTTCATATACAAACCCTTATATAACTTTTCTACCAAAGGCAAATTCTCGATATATTAGTCTAAATAACACTATTTTGTTCAAATATCTCAACACCCACTTCAAAATTTCCTAATGAGCATGTCCAAGATTCATTATAAACCTACTAACCATACAAACTGTATGAGCTTCGTCTAGTTTTCTACACATCATCCTATATATGATGCTCCTTATTCCATTAGAATATGAAATATTCTTCATCTTCCTTAAAATTAGGAGCTTAGGTAATAGAGAACTTTGTATGATGCCCAAAGGTGTACCTACAAGTTTAGATTCATGCATCCTAAATATTTGAACAACATTATTCAAATATCATTATTGAAATAGATGCAACACTCCAACTTTCTAACCTCTATATATATCTTTCCCTAGAATTCAGTTCATGGAACCAATATCTTTCATCACAAATTTTGAGCTTAATTTTTCTTTGAGTTTTTTTCTCTCATTTTTATCATTTTTATGATGGTTAATAATATCGTCTAAATATAAAAGCAAGAACAACACATTACTTTCTTCTCTTTTCAAAATATGGACGGAATTATCATAACTAATCCTCTAAAACAACATCTACCTGAGGAAATCATTAAACCTCTTGTACCACTATCGTGAACTACGTCTCAAGTCATACAATGATTTATGCATGAGACATGCCTTTACTTGATCTTCAACAAACCCATAAGGTTCTTATATAAAAAACATATTCTTCTAAGTTTTCATGTAGAAAAGTTATTTTAACATCCAATTTTTCCAACATCAGATTATATTGATTAACAATTAACATCAAAATCGTTATTAAGTAGTATTTTATCACAAGTGAGAAAATTCATTATAAATTAGTTCCTCCACTTGTGTTAAACCTTTTATCACTAGTCTTTGAATCTTTATTTTTTCACACTTGGTATTCCTTTTTATTCTTGAACCACTTACATCCAACCATGTTTTTATTTCTAGGCAGATCCACAAGCGCCCATGAGTGATTTCTCTCCCTTCTTCCATGACACACTTTGTTGACCTTCTACATTTCCTCTAACCTTTATGAAGCTTTTAGTTTCTAAACCTTTTATCTCTAGAATTGCAATGAAAGTGTAGCAATAACATATCGAAATCGTTGTGTTGGTTTGATTGTATTCCTTTTCCTGTCAGGCATAAGTTGAAATTTGAAATCCAAATTTGTTGTTTCTGACCTTCCTAAATGAGGAGTAAAAGGTTGATTCTCATCATTGTCAATACCCTTTAGGTGGTTAGATCGAAAGGCAAAACACTCCACCTCAACAAGAGCTTTCTTCTTTTATTTATTTGGATCTCCACACATCATAACCATTATACCCTTTCATTCTTTCAGCGCATCCAATGACTTATATTTACCAAATAAGCAATTATGTTAGAACTTCTCCATAAAAGAACTTAAACAAACCAACACCCAGTAACATACACCTTCACTAGTACAAAAAGGTAAATTAACGACGGTTAAAATCGACATTTAAAGACGGTTCCAGAACCGTCGTTATTACAGGCGTCGTTAAAAGATATGAATTTTTAACGACGGTTCTGGGAAC
>Ga0123342_1002255_pt1 | contig 32124 bp, 13 predicted proteins | sample Turbeawhitnodule_FD_89960 | JGI IMG/M metagenome (GOLD analysis project Ga0123342, IMG submission 89960) | Root nodule microbial communities of legume samples collected from Mexico - Turtle bean Mexico white nodule | ecosystem: Host-associated > Plants > Roots > Nodule | place: Mexico: Nepantla... | reverse complement strand
GAGAAAGACTTACAGAGAAGGGAACCAATAGAGTGGAAGAGAAGCATGATGAGTGTGGAAGGCAGAGTGATAAACAGAGTGGAAGAGAAGGTGATGCAAGGAGTGTGGAAAGGATGGTTTGAGCAGTTTGAGAGAGACAAGGTGGCGCCATATGAGTGAAGGGTGGTTGTCGGAGTGGGAGTGGGAGGGATAGTGAGAGAGAATATCCCTCAAAACGCCGTAGAGTTCATTGGCTTGTGCTAGTGTCAACCCTGCATTCACCAAATCTTCCACTTCCAATTCCCTCACGCTCTTCACCATCGCTTTCTCTCCTCTTTCAACCCTCCAACTTGAATCAAAATTTGCAGAGGGGTTCTTCAGTTCTTGAATTTGATCATGCAGTCTCTTCACACCACCTAACACTTCCAACCCATTATTGTTAGAAAAAAAAGTATGTTGACAAGCTTGACTTCCCTGTATTACACCTACCCACATACCAATTTAAGGGATTTTTTTGTTGTCATAATAGAGTAATTTTATATGGATAATTTTTAAAATATTATTAAAATATTTAATATTTATTAAGTTGATATAATTTTATTGTGAAAAAATTATAACAAAATAACACCAATTTAATATATTTAACACGGTTTTAATATAATTAGTTGTCAACTCAAATAATGTAAGACACTATAATATGTCAAACTAACATCACTTTTGATCAATTTTTTAATTTTACCTATTTTATTAAGTAATCTATAAAATTATGTTAATTTAGTAAAAAACTGATTTAACGGATAAGAGTACCTGTATTAGGTAAATAAGTCAGTGTTCAGTTAATAATTAAATTGATTGACTCAAATATATATTAAAAAAAAATTACAAAACTAACATAGAATTAATTTTAAAAGTAAAATATATTTTTATTATAAAATAATTTATATTAAAATAAAAATAATGATAAGAATAATAGAAAGATTTGGATGAAATGCTTGAGTTGAGAGCATTCTGGAAAAGATAACGAACCAAATGTGGAAGCTATTAAAAAGGTTAGTTAAAATGCGGTTGGTGAGTTTGAGGTCCCAAAGTTGACCACAAGGTAGCACTGTAGTAGGTGATGCCTCTCCTCACAACCAGCCAACCACATTTTTTGAAAAGCAGAAATAAAAAATCTTAACATATATTTTATATAAAGAATGCCTAAGATACTAGGAATTATAAATGAAGAGCAAATATAACATTTAAATTAATGTTTATACAAATATATAAATAAATTAGCTTTTCAATATAGTGTTGAACAATTTTGTTACTAGTCATGATTTTAAAACAGTTAGTTTATAAAAATATATTTAAAGAAACAAAAGTAAAATATATACTAATACAGGATAGAGTTCTTATCTCTTACTGCATCTCAATTTCCAAAAGTTTTCAAATACATGGCCATTCTTACTTTTCATGGATATATCAAATTGGATTAAATAGAATCCATAACTTCGTAAAAAATCTAAAATTCCCAAAATTAAATTTAAAAGGCATGTTCATTTTTTTTACTTAACAAAAGACATGTTTATAAGTCTTTGTTGGTGTTACCCCAGATTTAGTTAAACAAACAAATTTAATATAACAAAATAAATAAAAACAAGAACAGAGAAAATAATTAAAAGCATGTGATGATAAATAACCATTTTCCAGGTACAACTATGAAGAATCAACTAAGACACTCTCTGGAACAAGCAGCAAGGAGGAGTTGCTATAGAATTATTAACTATCATTCTCATTTACATAAATAGTGGAACAGAAAGGACACTTGAACCACATTCACTTGGCAAATCGAACAGTCCACTCTGCAGCAATACCATCATGTTTTGCTCTGTCTCCCGAATACAAGTGAGCAATGCCAGGGACAACAGTATTATCTGCAACAAAGATGACAACTTTACACTCCAAGATCGTAAATGCCTGCTTGGTATGTTGATTGAAAGTGTTGGAGTTATTAATATTAGATGTTTGACCTACATAGTCATATCAATGTGTATTTTTTTAAGAGGTTGGAAGAACTTACAATGATCAGGATTTGTGAAAATTGATCTAACTGCAAGTAGCACCTTAGCAATTGTTAGTGCTGGACTCCAATCATCCTTCAATATTCCCATACTTACAAGGCCGTCAGGGTCTACATTGCAGTGGTAAATGCGTGTTTTGAATACCACCTGCAATCTCATTTCTTTAATTTAAGACAGTAAAACACTGAAATTACTTCAACAGCTTTATACATTATTTTCTGGTTTGTCTGCATATCGCTCATTTGTTTCCAAAACCATTACCACTCTTGCTAGATCAGGGAAAGTTTATGAAAATCAAGAACAGGAGTATAATTTAGGCTCTTCATACGGAATGTTTGTGCATGATTTGAAAATAAAGGGGGTATACTTTTAAAAAATGCAAAAATAGAAGAGGTAACAGTGACATACTCAAAAAGGAAAAGAAAACAAAAGTAAACTGCTCCAAATTTCAATTTAAAAAACTAGAATTGAAAAAGCAGCTGGGAGTTCACGCTGACCCAGTCAACAGCACAGCCAGACAGATAACTTTCCCTGTCTGTGCCAAATCGAAAGCCAAAAATATGTGCATTCAAGCAAATGAAAAACCTTTTTCCAATAATATTTATCAAATACTTACAAAAATGAGCATCTAGTGACTATATATCTTGGAATCTTGGACAACCCTCCTACTCTTGGAAAGGAAAGGTGACACAAACATTCAACTTTCTTTATTTTCCAAGAATTATACGCCATATCCTTATTTGCACAACGGTGATGCATAGCTGAATGGTCTTAGAATTAATTTGCTTTTTTGCTGAAGGTATTGTCTTGTCTCTAAGATTTCCTACTCAAGCCCATGAGAAAACCCACCCCGTAAGACTGGTCTATTAAGTGAGAGAACACTCTAGCTAACCAATCATTGAATGACTTTCATTCTAACTCGTCAAGCACATGTATAATGTACGTATTTCCCTGGCCGCTTCTTTTAAAGCACCCTTCCACATCAATTATTTCTCAATGAACGGGCAAGTTATTATAAGCATTCATCCCATAAATTAGCCTGTTGGGTGAAGAGCCCCCATGGCTCAAGTGCCATATTGAGCCCCTATACTCAATATGGAACGTAATAATCAGAGAGAGACAAGTTCATCCCTTGCAAAACTGAACTAAACTGATGGAGCAAGTCATCTGTACTGTCTGCTTAAATTATTCAAGTGATTGGGAAAATCACGGTCCAAATGTGCACCCCATGTACACATTGGTCAAGTCCACTACTAGAAAATCATTAAATAGAAACTAATTTTAAGGACAAAAAATAATTAGTTACTATATTGACTAAAATATATAGTATTTTAGATATTAAAAAATTATTGATATCTAAAGTCGTTTCTATTATTAATAGAATTTATAAACTAGTTTCTAAATTATATAATTAACTACTAAGATTTTAGCTATCAATTAGTTTCTATTTAATGATTTTCTTGTAGTAGCCCGTCTTGATCCACATCCAATCCAATACTATTAAGTAAATATCAACACTATCCATACAAGAACAACTTTATTCGGTTAACAATGAGCATGGATTTCAAGGAATTCAATCCAATTATGTATAAAATACAGCTCCATGCCAAGCATGTATACAACAGGTCAGCATGTGCATTTGTGCTTAAGAGTAACCTTTCCTCTACCTAAAATCCTAGTCTCGATCTAAACCCCTTAGTTCCTTACGGCTTACTGTCTAGATTGTCAAACAGTCTCTAGCGCTCCTGATTCTTGATTCGCCTTGCATGCACACCGGTAAACTCTGCTAAAGAGCTGACAGAACCAAAACTGTGCCAGATCTCACCAAGTTCAATGTACTGGAAGAATTTCTCTTTGGATAATAGCTACTGTAGCTGGTATTACCGTGATCAGTTTAATTGGTATTTTCTTCTATGCTTCATACTCTAGATTGGGCTTATCGCTGTAGTAATCATATTCTAGTTGGGTTTTTGAAATGAAAGCATGAGATCTCAACAGGGATCCACTCTTTCTTGAACGAATGCAAGTAGACCCCCCTTTGAGTTCTTAATTCAATGACAAAATGACAGATAAAACCGCATACCCAACTTGACAGATATCTCTTCATTAAATGAAGAGATATTTCAAAAACTACACATATCATCTTCTGATCAGAAAAAGACAGCCTATAGACTGTAGTTCTTAAAAGAAAATAAAAACCAATGTCTAAAGATTCATACACACCCACACGCATGCAAATTCATGTAAATCATTCACCTTTACTTATGAAAAGGAAGAAAACCCCACGTTCTAAAATATTGCTATAGAATGCTCTATAAATTAAAGGGAAAAAGTTAGAACATAGTCGATATTTTATTTAGCCACTTCATACACCTTTCTGGTTGTATAACTATATAACCTACAGAATAAAGGACAGAAGCAACAACTATCACAACTAGCAACAAAATTATGAGATCTAGTCCCGCGACTGCTAGCAAAATTCCTCCACATGCCAATGCAAACACTAAATTATGAGAAAGAAACATTGACTGAAAAAAAATGTTACCACTAGCTAAATAATTTGTCACACTTACGAATAAGTCAGGTAGAGGTTAATGCGGCTGTTTGGATAAATTTCTTAATTAGAAGAAAAAGAATAAGGAAAAATGAAAACAACACTAGTTCAAAGTGAGTTAACTTTGCAAATACGTGCCCCTAAAACAAAATAACAAACTAATATAGCGGAATACAGGGGAAATTGAAACATTTTTCACACTGAAAAAGATGAACCGGATTACTCAAAAGAAGTACATGTTCACTCCTTGGTAGAAAACACAAAAAAGAACGGTGCAAGCAATATGGAGAATGTACCTGGGGAGGCTTGAAGGGATAATCACTGGGAAATTTGATGTCAAGGAAAAAGATTCCACCTTGGTAGGGTGTTCCTACATAGAAGAAGTTGATAAAGGAAAAATCAAATTTGGGAAGATGATAGGACAGTGATAGGGTTAATAAATAGAATTGGGAATGTGTAGCTACCTGGGGTTCCAATAATTGTGGCAATCCAGTGATAGAGGTTATCGCCCTTAGGGCCAGCGGAGCAATCAGGAGGAGGGTCGTTGTTGAGTTCCACCATTTCCCTCTGAATCCTCTTTCCCGATGCCGACACGGAGGTTGTGGGTACCCATGACGATGTTGAAGAACTCCACGATGATCTTCCTCCCCCTCCTGATATCTTCATCAATCTCTCAAACCCCAAACAAATTCAACAACTTTCTTCTTCTTCGTCTTCAAACTTTCCACAATCAAGGACCAAGGTGTTTCACTTCATCTTCTCCCATCTTCGCTTCTCATTACCACTACGTCCTTAAACTTCATTCATCGTTATTAACTAACTAAACTAAAGTTGCTAATGCATCCATTTTTTCACTATTGGAAGGTGGGTATCCCAGATTTTATCTCAGGAATTTCAATTCAATGCTATTTGGATTAATATGATGTTAGTTTCTATACTTTTATATTATAATATTTTAATAAGTAATCTTCTCGTTGATCAAAATGGATTGCTTTTAAATGTTTTAAATAATTTTTTAAACCTTTTGTTAATAGAATTGATAGAAGAAAATTAGTGAAAAAATCTTGCCAGTTTTCTTTCGTATAATTCTTTTTTACAAAAGTTGGTGATAGAATATCATATATGGCTTTCGACGTCTTACAAATTTCTGTCAAGTTGGGGGATTACTGATATTTTTGCTGTCAATTTAAATGAAATTAATTAAAAATATAGAATTAATTTAATTATTTATTGAGTTCCATCATTTCAGAACAAATCACGTGTATTCTCAAGAGTCATTTAAAATCTATGAGACTCGAACGACGTATCCATGTCGACAATCGTAGGACACTTATAAGTGAAGTGTTTAATTCAAAAAATATTTGTTGGATTTTTGAAAATTCTAGTACGATTCTAACACAATTTTAAAAAGTATAAATACAATAATTTTCTAAAAACTCAAATTTATTGTATAAATTTTTATTATGATTATAAAAGTAAGGAACAAATTCTTTTGAACTCATCATGAAAAATATCTTCATGCTCCCAAAAGAATCTCAAACATATTTTTGCACATAAATATTTATATAATATATAGATTTGTGTACCCGTGTCCTACATTTTAAAGATTATACATATTTTCGTGTCTGTATCCATGTCGTGTCAGTGTCCTAGTTTAAAACCTTCGCATTTATTTATTAAATTATGCTATTTTACTTTATTTTTTATAAAAAGCTATCATATTAGGTTAAACATTGAACATATTTTTTTAGCCTGTATTTAATTAGGTTTCTTTCCGATAATCATTTTGTTGATAATCACCTTGTTTTTAATATTTGTAACAATTTCTTTGCATGTACACAATATTACATTTTTCAAAAGAAAAACCAAGAAAAAAAGTTATCACAATAAATTTGACAAAATCTTAAAAAATGTCAATAAAATTTACTTTATCCTTTTGCTAATGGAAACACACGCATCTATTATGTACATGTGTATCCACCTTTTTATGATAACTAAATATTAAATATTATAAAATTTATTAAAATGAAATATTATTATTAAAGTTATAAAAACAGTGGTATAGAAAGAATAATTATAAAAATATACATACTTTTGTTAACTTTTATGATATTATAATTTCATGCCACTTGAGGATAATTTTTATGTATCATTAGTAGTTTTTTATAAATAATAAAATCAATAAAATGAATTGTATTCACAATAGTATAAACTAAAAAACGCTTAAAAAATAAATCTTCTTTATAGATTATCCATAGATTATATATGAATAAACACAACTCCCCCACTGCTGTTTTCCTTTTGTTTTTAAACATCACTAGCTGGTGCATCGCATGTCATGCTGTGTTATTGGATGGGCAGCAGTACTCAAATGTAATATCATTTTTACATTGATGCTGTAATGAATGAATTCATAGAAGAAATGGAGAGCTAGTTCGATCAGCAAGAAAACTTGTAGTTGCAGATGAATTTTGAACATTCATAAATGTAGCAGATAGAACCTTGAGATCATAATACAAATCTAAATTTAAAAAAGGAGCCATAGAATAGTGGAACAAAAAGTTGCTTGCGGCAAATAACTGCCTGAACCTGAATGACATATAACAAGAGTTATTAAACCAGCGAAGGCAAGAAGTGTTTTTTCTGTGTTTGTTTCATGTGAAGTGAACTGCCCTCGAAACTATCTAACTTTGCTACTCCTGATATTTCCATGTTCTAGTCCAAAATGCGCTTCCATGCAGCTGCAGATGCTAGCCTCCGTCTTCAACAAGCAAGCCTAAAAAGGTATCATGCTGAACTCTAACACCTAATCTGTGCTAACCTTCTCCTCAATACTTGAGTTGCTAAGTATTACTACACCAATTATTATAAGTATGGCACCTGCAAACCACTGTGGAACAGTTTTTGCATCAGAAAATGCACAAATGAATAAGTTTTTTGGCGGTTTAGTTATTTAGCACTGTCAGCATCAGTAACAAAGAAGAAAAGCCAAGTATCATCCCTCTACCCTGTTAGCACAACAAAAGAAGGAGCAGGACAACATTTAAGGGTCATCTGTTTGGTGCCCCTTGAAAATTAAGTGTGTCTTGGGGAGCTTTTGTAAAATTGATTTTAAAGAGAAGAGATTTATGTTTGGATATTTTTATTCTAAAATCAAGTTAGTAGAAAAACTCCATAACTGTTTTATTGCAACATATAAGCTATTTTAAAAAAAATTAACTCAATCAATCTGGACAACAAAATCAATTCATCGACATGAGCCAAACATGTGAATATTTACCTAAAATTACATTAAATGGTATTTCAACGTGATCTTATATCTCATGTGAATCCAAAACACACTAAAACCCAAAGAAAGATAGACTTGATGTGTAGAAGTGCATCAAAAACTCTAGATCATCCCGGAATAGTTCAGCTCAATTTAACGGGGAACCAAACTGACTCTAGCCCACAGCCACAATAACTCTGAAGCATCTAGAAGGTTAACCTGATTAATTCTTAATCCAAAAACAATTCCAAGTCCCAAGTAGGGGTTGATGGAAGAAGGTTTGGCTTCCAAGTTCCAACCAGAGAGAATAGTTCAAAAATGGTGTATGTGAAGGTTCCATGGATTTTAAAGGCAGACCAAAGCACTTGTTTCTCCCTGAATATTGCTGTTGCGAAGCTACCCACAATTAGAGTGTGATTCTAAATCACATGAAATGGAGCGGCAAGTCACAACAGAGTTTCAACACCATTGTGTGTTACTTTGTCGAAAAAATATTCAAACTTCAATCTTTTACTCCAAGTGTTGTAGTGTGGAATGTTTCCGAAATGTGGGAGTGGGAGGGTATTTAATGGTTTAAAATGATGAAATGTCTTAAAATGAATAAAATTCTATGCAGTTTTATAAATAAAAGCTATACTAATAATTATAATAACTATAAAAAATTGCCGCAGTATCCACACCTGCAATTTAGAACCATGGAAGGTCTAAAGTCTGACTAATAACAAAATGGTTCGGAGATAGTTTAAAATGACCACGTTAGATGCAAATGGAGTAGACCTTCTAACTTCAACAGCCAAGTTAAAACCTTCAAAATTAACCAAACTTCATAAGGTGTTTTAATTGGAAGCCAAAGTGATAACATTGTGACAAATATGAACAAGAAAAGAAGTAATTAACTTTTCTATAAATTAAAATTAGTTTATGCACAGGTCAAAAAAATAAAATTTTTAATTATATAAAAAAAATTCTTCTAATTAACTTATATATGAGCTAATTTGAACTTATGAAAGGTTATTTTCACTTTTTCTTCTAATTTTTCTTTATTATAAGTGTTCTTGAGAAATTATTTCAAACATGGACACAGAAAGGGTTGTGTATAAATTGCAATTACAGTATTGACAAGAGAAAGGGTACCTGGAAAGAGAGTGATTCCCTAAAGAAGAGGAAACCTGCTAAACCGGAAGAGATGAAATTGGTAGCGAAATTGGTGACAGTTGCTTGAAGAGAGGAGAGAGCTTTAAGGCTATTGACATAAGAAGCCCACATCGTTACATTGAACAATAACACCATCCCGTATCTGAGAAACTGTTCCGTTCGCAATGAGTAACAAAGCTCGAAGGAAAGAGAAGTGATAATAATATGAAATACAAAAGTGTAACCTAACCTAACCTGGTGAAGAGGAAGCTTTACGGAAATGGCTGCAAGAGCGGCGTTGAATCCAGCAGAAACTGCCCACGCGTATCCTTTTCCGTTAGTGCCTGAACCGGAATCTCTCTCCATGCTCCGATTCGATCGATCACAATTTTTATTGTTGGATTTGTTCTTCTGCAGAGGAAGCTCCTAATTTGGTAACAGGTTATGTTGCTGCACTTTTCTTGTGAGACTCGTTTATTCAAAAATATCATAATAAAATGCTTAAACAAAATTACTCTTTTCACTTTACTGCAATTTTTAAACTTGAATATCATCCCTTCTCTTATGAGAAACAAAACTCACTTTATTTTTTGTACAAGTTTTTTCATCTCGACATGAGTATTTTAAACATTCGTTCTTATTATTTAATATATTAGTATACTGATTTATTTATCAAGATAAATATTTATTTGATTTAAATATGTTTTATTTTTTCTAAAATTAACGAGTCTTGATTATGTTCTATATAAAGAAAAAAAAATCAGTAGTAGAAAAAAATAAATATTAAAAAATATAAAAGTAGTTAAAATAAAATTTAAGATACATGGGTTCTAAAAATTTGCATTGTTTTATTAGACCAGTATTCTAATGTATCTAATTTATGTTTATGCAATTTAATATAGTTTCTTTTAATTGAACAAGATTTTACTTGATATTGGTTCTTTAATATTTTGTTCTTTTATCTATGAATTGTTTTTATTTTGCATGTCTCTTCTTAAGATTTTTGTCTTGTATAGTAGTTCTTCAACAAGATTTAGTTCAACCTTAAATGTTTATCAATACAGTGATGGTTCACTCCTCTTAATTAGGACCAGACATCCTATTTCATAGGTGAGGTTTATAAAATCTTTTATGTGATGATTTTAGAGTATATTTCTATGCTACAATGTTTTTAACAACTATTCAACTCATTTTTCTCATTTTTTTTTGTTGCTCTCAATCTTTTTATGGAATTCAAACAATCGTAGTTTCTCCTTGCCGAATTGTTTTAGGAGTATTCCACAAGATAGTCCAATGTTGCATGTCAAATTCTTGGTAAAATTATGTGAAACCTTTGTCAATGAATGTCAATGGTAATAATTAGAGAACTACATATTGACATATTTTGTTTTTCTACATTAATTTTTGTCTTTGTTAGACTATTATCTTTATTGAAGGTTTGGTTTTGATCCATTTTAACGAGGAATTTGCATTATCTCGTAAATGGTAGAAAATGTTTGTTAATATTTATCTCCCAAGTGGTGAAAGTTCAAGGTGAGGTGATTTGATGAAACATTTTCAATGCAAATGTGTATTAGATTTTCATGTTGTTTACACCTTAGATGTTTCTTGGTATATTCAACACAATCTCTCCTTTTTCAAAGTTGGTCAATAACAATCAGAGCATAAAACTCGTGTCACCGTCGTTTTTTATCCCTAAGTGTAGTCTTCATATCCTCCTATGTAGCTTTTTCATCATGTATTTGGCTCGTGTATGGGTAATTCATCTCACGAGTGATGTTGAAAATCCATGTTTAAAGGATTTGTTCCTTACTAGTATGAATCAAGATGTCTTCTTATTGAATGTTTTTTCTTCCTTGTTGTTGTGACATGTCCTTAAGTGAAGATATATTATAGGGGTGTAATCCAATTGGATTCTTGACTTATTGGTGTTCAATGAAGTATAATGGGTAAAGTATAGACAATGTTGTTCTTGGGACTTTGATTAAAGTTTGATCTTTTGTGAGTTTGTCTCAATTGGTACTTAGTTGTGAAAGTCTTTCAACTCTTCAAATTACATGAACTTGATAACCTCAAAGAATGGATATAGTTTGAGTATCATGACCATGTGGTGTAACATCACCGCGAAGTTTAGATTTCTTATGTTCATCGCTACCTTGTTGAATATTTTCATGAATTTCTTTAGTGAATCTCTTTTTCTTTCCTAATGTTAACATGAGTAGCGAAGGTCATGTGATGTGTTTGCCACAAATTACATGTTGAACTTAGTCACAAATGTGTTTTAGTATTGAAATAATCTATAGAGGAAGTGGGTAACTTATGAACTAGCCCAAAGTTGCTCCTTTGAGAAAGATGGATAATATTAGACAAAAGATATCATTAATTGAAGTGTACATGCTAACTCGAGTGAAATATATATGTATTTGTATTCATTTGATTCTTTGTATCATCATATGCCCCCGTGAATCAGAAGAAACACTAATACAGAAAAAATCTTGACCTAACCCAAATTTAATTGAAACATTAACATTAATATTATTCTTGCCCGTAGCTCGTTCTTACAAACTCTTGGCAGTTCCATGAAAGTGACTAAATAATTCACTGGTGTCATGCTCATTGTTGTTAGTAATTCAGCGAACTCACCTTTTCATAATAGTTCAAAAAAATTGCATGCGTATTTCTTCATTAACATTAAGCCTAAGAAACCAATGGATGGATGGAAAAAATGCTACTTTAAATTTTTATGATCACGAGAAGTGCATAATTTCTAAGGGTATTCGGTTCGTTTCTTCTGGCTAAAGCACTGGATTAAATAACTACCTATCTTAAGAGTGATGAATTACAATGATCCCAAATGCACTAGATGGGACACATGAAGAATAACATGGACAAAAGAAAAGTTAGAAAAAACAAAAATCGATGATGACCACATTAGACGAATCATTAAATGAGCATTTATAGAGCCAAAAATACAGCAATTGCAGATATCAAATACTTAAGGCTACACACTTGCAGGTTCGTACTTCCACTAAAGGGGCTTGATGGTCCAAGTGCCGTTGGAGGTATACTCAATCCACCACTCGAGTTTGAACTGATGAAAAAAAATCCATGAACATATAAGAAATTTAAAACGTACCAATTAATTCTTGGGTCTATTTGGAACTCTTTTTTTTTCCATAAATAGTTCTAGGAGACAAAAAAAGGAAAAATAAAATTCATTTATACATGAGTTAATTTGTGTACCTTATTTCTTAAAGCTTATCCAAAATCTGATTTGTAATTCGTAGATAAACTAATTTTAGTTTATAAAAAAAATCTTCTTTTTCTCTATTAGAAGTGTTTACAGAAAAAAAAAAATCACCAACAGACCTTAAGTCTAATAATCTAATGTATCAAGGATGTATAAAGATTAAGATTCTATACCTTCCAGTAAATATACAAGACGAGGAACCTGAAACAAAGTCCACAGAATCAATTGGTTAAGTAACTTCCTACAATTCCTCAACACAAAGATATGACAATACTCACAAGGAAATGTTTCAGTGGCACCCATATTTATAAGATGCATGTTTGAAAAAGTCCACACCAGTAGTTTCTCAATTATGCAATTATTGGTTTTAGCTTTTCAGGTTACAATGAGATATTTATAGTAGCCTATTAGGTAGAGCTCATGAAGCTTCAACAGGTTTTATATCTGGGCCCTGAGGATCATAAATACTGCTATCATATTGCCAAACCAAAAGAACAAACTTCTGAAACTCTATCAAACATCAAAGAGGTGAGTGGTCTGGACATTGAGCCTTACAGAAAAGAGACCAGCCACTATGACATCTTTACCAGAAACTAGGAATAGAATCAGCACAAAGGCAAAGATACGCACCCAGTCAATAGTAATACTGCTACAGACCCAATTACCTAGGCTGAGGCATTTCTACATAACAAGATAATAGACAACTGAAGTGCAACTTACAGACATTGTCACTCTAATTCAGTAACTACTATTATCAAGCAATGAGACTGGAGCCAAGAGATGATGCTGTATTACACTACGATCAAAGAAGTAAGGGATACATAATTTATTTGAATATTCTACAGAGTAGTGGCTCTATGCTTTTGAGGTGATGCCAATGATGGTAATTAAATTCAATTTGAACTGTACAAACCTAAAACTTTACATTGCTCTTACAATGATTCAAAGACTAACTTTTTATCTTGCTAAATTTATATAATAGTAGTAATAATAATAATAATATGAAAAATAGAGACAAGGTCACCAAACAAAGTTTTACTATCCCACTATGTTTTGCAGGGGGAATTAGAAGTATTTATTCAACTTCAACCTTAAGCTAAGCCATAGATGTGTGGTGGTGTAATTTGGAAAGCATGTTGGTATATATGCCTATAAATTGAATAGTTATAATATAATTGCTTTCTTGGTCCATTTGTCATTCAAATACATATGATACAATGACCAATGATGTTCTCAAATTTCCTACAACTGTTAGTGCGCAATTTGGGAAAAAATGGCTATATGAGATCCAAAGAAATAAGTTGAAGTATCACAAGAGAAAAATACCAGAATGAGTTAAAATAGAAATAAGAAACCATATAAACTTACTAGGATCCTTAGAAGTAATTGTAGCGGTACCATCAAAGTCGCAAGTTCCACCACCATTATGCTTTTTCTGATAATAATCATTATAAGCATAAGAGGCATGACTTTTCACATTATTGGGGAGATAGCATGGCTGGCCCTGTTGAATTGCAGCACAATTTGCTCCTCCTTGTCCACATGCCCAGCTCAGGCCAGCTTGCAGCTTATCAGTGTCTGCTCCGTCTTTAGCCACACAAAAAACTCCTGAAGAATTTCCAGTAATCTGGTCAGAAGCACCAAAACTCAAAGGAAAAACGGTACTCCCATTGGTATAAAAGATGCCCCAATTTTTTTCGGATACAGGCCCATTCCTCTTGTCCTCATTAAACAATTCATATATATATGTATTGATGGCTATGTTTGGCTGACTAGGAGGACCTGAATCATTCATGACCCGCTGAATCATGTTATTAATGTAGAGTTCAGCATTTTCTTCAGTAGCATCTGGTTCATTGGCCCCACCAAATGATGGCCAGCCAGTCTCTGTGACTATAATGGGTATATTATTGAAATTTAAGGCTTCTATAGAGTAGTAGGTAGCATCCACCATAGCATCAAACATACTGTTATAATGAAACAGAGTGTTTGGGTCAACAATTTGCTTCACCGAAGGGAGAGGTCGGAAAAGAGCATATTCGATAGGGAAAATACCATCTCCTTTAGTGTATCCATAATAAGGGTAGGCATTTAACATGTAGGAGGAATTGGTATTCTTCAAAAACTGAAGGAGTTGATACATAGTACTGTTCCATGAAGAGTTAAAGCTGGCAGCAGAAGGAGGAAAAGGCTTAGGGATAATATCCATAGATTGAGGAGTTGAAACTTTGACCTGGAAGTTAAGGTTTGCAGCAACCAGGGCTTTGTGAAGAGAATTCATGGCAGGAACCAGAACAGGGGCGACATTTGGGATTGTGGAAAGAACCTCACTCCCAACTGCTATTGCTGTAATATTGGTGGAAGGGACATAAGCAACAACATTTTTATTAATCCAGGCTGCAGCTGCTGATGGAGATTCTCCAATCTTCAGTACCTCCTCATTAGTGACACCAACAATTACTTCAATACTAGTGTTAGAAAGTGCTTGTAGTAAGTGCACATTAGCATCATACAAACGCACATGGGTAATTTGATTAGCTTGTAGAATGTCAACTATATTTGAAGCAGATGGCATATCAGAAACATCAGTGCCAATGTTTACCCCCACCAATGCACCTGCAAGTTAAACAATTAGATCTAGCTTCAACTGAAAAATATAATAGACAATCAAAGCCGTACATCCACATCCCTAATCACTTCCCCTTCGGGTAACTATAACACATTTATTAAAATAAACAACCTGAACAACGTACAAGACATGTGGTCACTCTTTTATGTAAGAAAAACAGGACTCTTGACTGTAAAAATCCGTGCTTGTAACTATCAATCTCAATCCAACAATAGAGGAAACACCTCATCAATTGTAGTTAATAAATAATAAATGCAAATGCAAGCATAGGAGACTCAGGCCACTCGGAGTCAGCTTGATGAACTAATGACTTTGCGTGCAGAATCTGATAGACAATGAAAAGTACTAACAATAGCAATTAAGTTTCAAACAATTAAAAGATTGAACTGGGCCATAGATCCTGGTCTATGGCCAAAGTAGAATATATAAATCCAATGTCACAAAGCCAATGCCAAGATAAGTTTCACTTTATTTAGGGGAATGCATGACTATTGGCTAAGCTGTCCCCTAACATCCATTTCATTTAGACTTAAAAAACGTTTTACATATACTTTTATATAAGTAAAACAAAAAACTGTTGAAAAATTAAAACCTATCACATGATGGTGTGCCCAGAAACAATATTAAAAAAAAAAGTTCCAATACAAAATTAAATTGACACACAGTGCAACTGCTAAATCAGTCTGGACAATACAGTAAGTAGACTGCTCATAAGAACAAAAAGAGAGCAGAAAAGTCAATTTGAGATATTCAGAACAAACACACACAAAATAACAGAACAGGTATAAATTACCTAATGTAGTGGTGAGCATAGCAATAGTTAGCAACAAAACACTCGCAAACCATGTTTTAAGCGTCATCACATCCAACACAACCTCAGCCACGAAGCTCAGCCCAATATTGCTGCCCAGCAAGCCTTGCTACCAAACTTCAGCAAAGAAAAACATGAAATCACATTTTGAACAATTAAAATCACCAACAAAACACAGACAGGAAATTAACATATACAGAGACCAAAAGTTGGACAAAACAACAATAACCAATGTACAATCCCACATGCACTCTAGCACAAAACTGACCTACACAAAATCAAATCTAGTAAGAGCAAGCTTTCCAAATAGGTACATTGTGCACATCAATGCTCAGTCAAAAAATAAAGATTGTCTTTTTATAACATTTTCTAAAAATGGAAAAGAAAGAGAAGTGGGATTCCCCTTTTATTACGAAATAACCTAACCCTCCTAAAAGGGTTTGCAAAGAAAGCAAGAGAAATGCAGAGTATGGACCTGATTTTGTTAGAACCTGTAAAGTGGGTGTTGGGTAGCTACTATTCACAAGTTCAAAGGTGGGACAGAACAAAACAGACCAGAAAAAAGGCAACAGCTTTGAGCACAGTAGCACTTAGCAGAAACTGAAACAGTGAGAAAATTGAATTGGGAGATTTGGGTTGCAATGTGTAGGTGCTGTGAAGTATCCAACTAACTAGTGATTTTTGTGTTGGGAGAAGAAATGGGAATGATTTGGAGAAGAAAGGGAGAGAGAGGTGAAGGAAGAGGTAACAGCGCTCACTCACTCCCCACTGAGTTATTACTAACAGACAACATTACATCCACATCATTGCCTTCCATTTTGCCCTATGTTCTTCTTTACTTCTCTCTTCATTTACCCTTTTTTCACATTTTTTATGTATCTGCACATGCACCTTTTTATTTCTTTATTCATAAATTCATAAATAATGCATGCACTATAAAGCTTCTTTTTCATTCCTTTAATCAAATTATTATTCCCTCCTTAATATATCACATTTCTAACATAATAACACCTACTAATAAAACTAGCTAATTTAATTTAATTCATTTTTATTATTATTAATTTTTCAAAATGTCCTTTTTATTATTTATTAATACAAAACACAAATACTAATAATATTTAATATCAATAAATAATAAATCTAAATCTAAAGTTGTATACAAATTATAAAATCTTTTATGATAACATATACTTCTATTAAGAATGTTATCTAGTAGTTGCATTTAGATCCAATAAGACTGTTTCTTAAAAAAATATACCTAAAAAAAGAAGTTCAATATAATTGATATTTAATCCTAGAAGTTTCAAAGTTTGCTAAGTAGTTTATTGCATAAATAATTAGGAAAAAAAACTACATTCACCTCCTTTGAATTTACTTTTGAATGGCATTGAATTTTTTTAGTTTTCTTGAAAAAAAAATATTTATCTTGTGCATGCATAGGATAAATCTTTATTTTATCATAAATAAATCATTTTAAATTTATAAATTATATTTTCTATCTATGGTAAATAATTTAAATCATGATATAATTTTATTTTTAATATTCATAATTTTAAAAGTTCTTGTTTAAGATACTTTTTTAATATTCTAGATGGAAAAAATAACTCCTGAAAATAAGCTATTTGAGATCATGTTATTTTAAAAAATATAATTCTAAATTTTAATACAAGTGTGCATTGTGTAAGATGTGAAATATATACAAATATAAATTAAAATATTATTTAAAAAAATAGAAAGATCAATTATTAACTCATTCTATCACAATGATAGTGAAAATTAAAATATAAAAAAATTATTTGGAAAATATTTTTAAAACATATTTTCCCGTTTAAATATTACAGAATTTCCATCTTTTACATTTTGAAAGTTATTAATATGGTTCTTTTTTTAGGTGAATCCAAAATATGTTATTGGTTTTGCAACAGCTAAGGACAAAACCCGTGACCATGTTATTAATTAATACACTTCTTTTCTTTTCTTTTTTTCTTTTTTTTGACAGAATATTTTTTTCTTTCCCTATATAGTATCTCTCTTATTTTTCCATTTGTTTTATCCATCAAATAATATTTGTACTTACTTTTTATTTATTGAATATCATAAATTTAATAAAAAATATTTGTACTTACTTTTTTTATTGAATATCATAAATTTAATAAAAGGATTATGAACATCATAAATTTAATAAAAGGTTCAAATAATTTTGAAATAAAAAGTGTTACATAACAACAACAAAAACTAACAAAATAAAATTAAATCAGCGATAAAAAAAACAACAGAATTTTATGAAAAGTAAATAAAGATCTTAAAAATATTTCTATACTATAAATTACTACACGTATTTTTTTAAGTCAGATATAAACTCTTCCCTTTTTTTAATTACACCTTTTTATATTTATTTATTTAATTATGCATTTCACACATTGTTATATATAATATTCACACTTAATTGTTTCTTACTCTTAATTTATCTTATATTTTACTGTTCAATTTTTTTTTTTTTAAAGTTTAATAATTAAAAAATATTTTGTCGTAGTTTAAACTATTAATTTAAATCTTAAATAATATACATATATATAATTTTAGTTAAATGAAGGTCAAAATTTAGGGTTGAAATACTAATTAAAACTTCAATAAAATAATAAATGGATAAAACTTTGAGATGTTTAATTAAGTAAAAAACATATATTTAGATAAAGGTATTCGAAGAGTGATTTATAAGTAGTATTTCTCTTTATGATTATTTTTGCAGAAATTGTTAAAATATTCTTCTGAAAAATTATGTAAAATCTATAAAAAAAAAACATCAAATAATTTTTTTAACTGAAATGAAAAAGAAAAATAATAGTTGGCTATGGAAATAAGCGATTTAGCCAAAATATTGATTTGAATGGTGAGGATCCAATGCGTTCTTGCTTTTTTCATTACGGGATTTGTTATTCTCACACTCCCATGATGTTTTTATTATCACACTCCATTTTTTTTATATAAATTGAAAATTTTATTCAGCTAAAACACTCTTGTATCCTTAATTTTGATATTTATGAATAAAAATATTATGTTATAAAATGTTAATGTTTTTTATATGGTCAAATTGATTCTTAATGTAATATTGTTTTCGAACTTTATCATATGAATAAGTTTTTCGTTATAAAATATCTACAAAAATTTTAGTTAATGTATTTTCAAAAGCTAAATCTCAAATATTGAAGTGAAAATTATAGAGAAATGTATTGTTACAAGTTATATCAATTTACTAATTCCATTAAGATAAACAAAATATTTTATATACATCAAATTAGTAAAATATATTGAATAGACATGGACTTCAAGACAAAAAAATGTATATAAAAAAAAGTAAAAAAATAAAAACTCTATCATTAATTTATTGAGGGAGCTTAAAAATAACTACAAGCCTTTGAAAGTTGCATTTACAAGCTTTTGATATACTCATAATAATCTTATGAATTATTGCGTATTATATAATTAATTATTATCTGTTTAAATAATTAATTGTTTTGTTAAAAAAATAAAGCTAAAAAATGTAAAGCATTATTTTTAATATATATTTATCATTTACATAATTATTAAGAGATCAAAATTAACACATCCTTCTTGTTTCCAATTGTTATAACAATTTATTATTACATTACTAACTGAAAAATAAATTCACATAAAAGTTATATAATATTACTATTAGAAGATAATACTTCAATTCAAATCAATTTTATACTTATTTTTTTTATTATGCTTTTATATTTGTTTATTGACTTGAATGTTAAAAATGTAATGCACCTTCCTTTGATTCTTATCAATTGATATATCGTTTTGCAAATCTCTATATAAATTAGTCTCAGAGTTTGGTAGGTTGATACTTTGTTTTTTTTAAGACTGTAGTATTGTTCAACAATATTTGAATGATTTTTTATGCTTAATTTATTTGTTTGTCCAATTACATAAGTTAGGTTTTGATCTTTACGTACCATCTTTATAATATCACTTTCTAATTATAAATGTTTAGTAAAGCAGGTGAATATTAATGTTATAAAGAAATGAGTTGAGTGAATTCACTTTAATTATACGAAACAAGTTAAAAACAAAAAATGTTGAAATAAATCAACTCATTTAATCTATCATATAAATTCAAATTACAAAACTTTGTTGGCTTACCAAAAGATGAAGCAAATTGATTTATTTTTTTTAGGCCAAGCCGTGATGAAATAATCCACATAAGCGTGATTGACTCACTTCAACACTTCTATTTATAAATATATATTTAAAAACAACTAAATATATAATTTAAAAATACAATTAAATTTTTATTTTAAACAGTTTAAATTTTAAACATATTTTATTTACTTATATTTAATGTCGATATTAGCGACAATATAATATTTAATATTAATATTTTCTAAGCATTGTGTAAAGTTATATTAATAGTAGAATTAATGTTAAAAATTATACGTATACTAAAAATATGAATAAAACAATAAGGAACTTAAAATTATACAAGATAATGGTTTAAGTAATCTAGACTTGGTTTTTCTAAGAAAGAGGTTTTGAATTCAAATAACGGTTGGATACTTTTTTGTTTTGTTTTTTCTTTTATAACAATGATCATAACTAATTTTAAATAACATTAAAAATATAAATAATAATAAATTATATTATTAATAACAAATAAAATAATCTTATTTGTGACTAAAACTGGGGAACAACATTTGACTCCTACATAGCTGAGCAATCACAATTGTCCATGTAACAATAATTGATGTCTCTTGCAGGCATGTCAAATTTCAAAATGAAGGAGGTGATAATAGAAATTCTGGAAGTGGAAATAACAAGCTTATGATGTTAGTTGGGCCCATTGTTTAGCCCAATATAATTCACACTTACCTCAATCCAAAAAACCCTAGAATAGAGGCATTCTGTTGTAACTTCAAAACCCTAAACGCTGAAGCGCTTATATATACAACGCCATCCCCACCTTTTACAGCAAGAAAGCCAGTTCAGAGACAATGGCGGTGCCTCTCCTCTCGAAGAAGGTCGTCAAGAAGAGAGTGAAGAGGTTCAAGAGGCCTCAATGTGACCGCAAGATTTCCGTCAAGGTACTCATTTTTCCTTTTAAATACTCTGTTTCTTCAAGTTTACATGTCTTGTTTGGACAAGTGATGGTTCTTGATATCTCACCGTGATTTGAATTGAACTGGTGTGGTGTTTGTAAAGGATGTGATGATAGTAATTTGTCGCCCCAGTCTTAATTTGCACCACAAGGTGTAAGATGGTGATTGACGTTTTATCTGATCCTTCTACGTTGTTATTACTGTTAATTTTACTTTTCTAGGATTAAATCAATTTCAGTGCCAGTTTTTCTTTTTTATACTGCTATCCTCTACGATGTTTAATTTTATAGACCAATGGGATATGAGGATGATTTTTGACACCCAGTCTTACTATATATTTTTATGAGTGGTGAGAGATCGACTATCTGATCCCATTTTTGAGAATTGTGTTATGTGTTGTGTGATTGTTAGATCTAGCAGTTGTTTGATTTTCTGTTGTCTCATTATTGTCATGCTTTTGTTTTCTTTTCTAAACATGGGATATGATGACAACTTGTTGACACCCAGTCTTAGTGCTCCTATGGTGCACACTGGTGAATTATTACTTGTCTGATCCGTTCATGAATTTGTCTACTAAATGTATTCATTGCTCATTCACTTTGATTTTTAAGTTTTCAATTGAAATCGTTCCACTATTTTCTTGTTGAACAACCCTTTCTGCTTTTGTTATGTGAAATATGTCATCACGTTACCATTATTTTCCTCGTGGATGGTTTTCAAATTTTTCTCGTGAGATGTAAAGAGATATGATGATGTTTATCCATCTATTCTGCTGTTAAATGATGATTACTAACATGCACTACCATCTGATCTCTTACATTTTTCAATTTTTACTCGTTCATTATTTATTTTTTTCTTTCATCGTATTTTTAAGAACATTTTTCATTGCTCATGGTATCTGATGTCCAGAGTTCTTGCCTTTGGCTAGTTGTAGCTGGACATTTCGTTTTACAGGGCATACATAAATTTTTACAGGCCTTGCGACACTGTTGGCTTATTTAATAAGCCTTCTGTTACTATTTTCCTGTTTACATTGAATACGTAAATCCATGTTTCAAAAACCTTTGCATTCAAAATCTTTCTTTTTATAGTTTGTAACCAGAAGTTATTGATAGTTTCCGTTATTTATATCTGAAAGTTGTCTGAATTGCAATCAGTGATGTCAATTCCGTATTTGCTGATTATACGTGATTATTATCAACAATTTCACCATCTTTCGACTGAGATTGCAGAAGTGTTACATTGTGTTAGTTTCCTTTTGCCTATGGGGTGTTTAATGTTTGCTAATGGTTATTTTAGTTTAATTTTCTAATGACTTTTTCTGTTTATAATATATTTTCAACAGCCTAGCTGGCGTAGACCAAAGGGTATAGATTCCCGTGTTAGGAGAAAATTCAAAGGATGTGTTTTAATGCCAAACATTGGTTATGGGTCAGACAAGAGGACTCGTCACTATCTTCCTAACGGCTTCAAAAAATTTGTTGTTAGCAACGTTAAGGATTTGGAACTGCTCATGATGCACAACAGGTTTGTTTTGAATTTTATAGTTCCTTGTTTGTTTACTAATTTCCATTTCTTCAGTTGATGCCTTTGCAAATAAATCTTTTTTAACATTATTTTTTAATTTCAGGACTTACTGTGCCGAGATCGCACACAATGTATCGACAAGAAAGAGGAAGGAAATAGTTGAGAGAGCTGCGCAGCTTGATGTCGTTGTAACAAACAAAACTGCCAGATTACGCAGCCAGGAGGATGAGTAGTCAGTTGTGTATTTCAGTTATTGTATTGATACTTGTGATATCGGATTTTGGTCCTTGTTTTTTATTTGTTTGAAAAATTGTAGAATGGTGTACAATTAAATTATTAATGGATAAGAATTTTGTTTTTTGGGAAGTCGTATTAATTGTTGAATGAAGTTTATTAACGAAAAATTGCCGAACTGCGTGCTGCTTTTCTTCTTGAATTGTTAGTCACGTTCCCCCTTTTAATGTTAGTTCTGATATTGCACATTTCGAAGATTTGCAACGCTCCTAATAGCATGTAAATTCAAAGCATGTGCGAAAACAAATTTCATTCTCTTTTATTTCACATCCTCTTGCTTACTCTCTCGAGGATGATGTGAAGGATGATAAACATTCTCCTATTTTGAATTTGTATTGTTTTCATATATCTTGTTAATTGTCACTGAAATCATTAGCCCCTTTTGATTTTTGTTTATAATTAGTGTGCTTATGGACGGTCTTGTGCTGATTTGTTTTGCCATCAGCACAAAACATCAACCTAAGCTATATCTAATGCCTAGACTGTGAATGTTTTTGTTGTTTTCAGCTGTATGGGAATAACATTTTACAGTTTGGCATATATCGTGACATTATTCTGAGGCCTCGTGTTTGTTTCCCGATTAGTTTTATCGTCAGGAAAAAGCATCAAACTAAACTTCTATGGCTGCACCGTGATTGCTTTTTGTTTTAATTTATGATATACAAGATGGGGCAAATGTTATGGGATTATAGTTCTCTGGAACCATATTTGTATTGAGTTAATAAATTACACTCTGACTGTATGGTTGGTGTGTTGTGCGGGCCATATCACTTACGGTTGTGGGGTTTCACGGTTCTGGCCAATGCGGATTTGTTTGCTTATATAACCCAGTTTCAGCTGTAACTTGGGAAAATCGGTTCGGAGAATCCCAAAACCATTCATCGCAAATCTTATGTAGGTGACTTTACTAGAGGAAATTTCATCTCCAAATTTAATTATCGACTTTACCAGAGGGAATGTCACCTCCAAATTTAATTATTGATTTTCAAGGTCAACTATTCTGTCGTGTTTTTAATTTTTTTGTTTTCATGTGCGATGCTGGTCTCTATAGGCGTGGTGAAGTTAATGTGAAATGATGTTAAACAATCTTTGTAAAAGTTGTTGATGGATATCAGCGTGGTGAAGGTTGGTTCAGGGAGTGGCCGGAGAAACGGTAAAAAAATCAGTAAGTGAGAAAGTTTTCTCTAGTAAATGTTGTCTTGCACAGGAAACAATTCGAAGATGGATTAAGCCTTAAGCAATTCGAACATGGCTAATTAAGATATCAGTGATTATTATCGAAGTTGTTCGTACTATTAAATAAGGTTATATTGGTTATTAGTGATTATTAAATGAGGTTGCGTAACGGAGATTGAACGATAGATATTAATGTTGAAACCGGACATTACTGTTATTGATGCCTGCTTGGATTGTATTGACAGGTTTAAATTAATTTTTAATGATGAACTAACGAAAGCAGGTAAGAACATTCTAGCTAATAAACGGAGGATTGCCTGTGTAGTCTTTAAGCAATTCGTATATGCATGTTCTGTGTTAATATAACTTTATATTGGCATTCAACTCCTCTAAGCAATTGTTTTTTCATGTTAAATGGAACAAAAATGGCTTAGATGTGCGGGGTTTGATCCACACTCTGATGTGCAGAGACAAACATACTGGTAATGTCTAAGCCTGTCGTAGAACATTGGTTTGATCAATCATCTCACTTGCACCTGTGTCATGTATAAACAACCCAGATTACGATTCACAATGTAGTTAAAATGTAATTCATGGCAGAATTCAAACAAACGTTGAGGAAGGTATTATCTTGATCCATTTCATTTTCTTATAGACGGTTGTGTAATGTAAAATCCATAAGAAGTTTGCCCCATACAAGATCTATAGCAACTCATGCTCAATAATTCTGAACGATTTATGTTTCAGCATAAACATGAGGGAGATGCCACACTTTAGAAAGGGCACATGGTAATCTGTAATCTCGATAAAACAGACCTTTGAGGGGGATGTAGACATGCCACATGCAAGTCAAGAAAGATTCATACAAGTGATACAACCCATTGTTAATCTAGATTGGCTATGGCACGGAGTAAACGGGTATTCCTAGCAGTCAAAAAGGTTATTCGAAAGACATTTATACTGAAGTAAAGGAAGTATACATAGATGGTGTTAAAATTGGGTTAAAATAATTGGGCTATGCATAGAGCTTGTAGGAACGAGGTAAATTAGTTTGGTTGGAATTTCGTCAGGGCAACAGTGTGTTTAAAGATGAAGATTGCATATACTGTAGTATCCACTGTGACTTCAAATGCAAACATCAAAGACAATAAAATCTTAAAGGGCTTCAGCAAGCAAAGAACCCTTCTTAATTTTCAATACAGTGTGGTCATTCTGGAAACCGACATTCTAATGAGAAGAGAGAGAAAAAGAATAAGAATGATTTTAGCAGCTTGAGCCAATTGAAGGAAAGAGGAAAGCAGTGGACTCTATAGTATGTATACAAAATCATGATAAGCAACATAAATGAATACAATAAAAGAACAGGCAAGTACAACAAGAAGCTCATATTCATCCCAATGGTATGAATCTGAAACTGAATCCAAAGCAAGGCCCGAGTGTACCATGTATTCTGCATAAGCATCAAAATCAGTCGTGCCAACCTGATCAGCATGTATTGACCCCATCCTTGCAATCTTTAGTCAAATTATAGAATGTTTCCACACGTGTCTTACCACGGTAAAAGACCTCTGTATCCACTGCAACTCTCATGTACCCATCAAACTCGACAGGCTTTCCATTGTTGAGAAGAGTCGTCTCGTTATACCATTCACTCGTGTTTCCCCACATTTCCTTGTAATCATCGAGCAAATGGACCTTGTAATTTGACCTCAACTTGTCGAAGTAATTATAATAAGGCTCATTGGTGGCAACATACAAATGTCTCCAAGGTTGAACCATTCCTTTAAGCTTCTCAAGAAGAGCATCCGGCGACGTATCATAATCCAAATGAGGCCACAGCTCCTTGTTCTGAGCTTTCTCTCCCCGAACCACATGAACTGCATCAAAATCCCAGTCCAACCTTCCACTAATCTCAGTTACAATATTCATCAACCTCTTCGATTTCCACAAAGCATGCCATGGCCTCTCAATATACTTAGCAGCCTCACCTTCACAAACCCTGTACCAATAATTCTCAGGCTCAGGCGCATCGAACTGCCTCCATATAATCGTACTCTTGTCCTTCTTAAGCTGCATAGGAGTCACCTTGTGAGTGACAGCCTTCCTAACAGGAATCTTCTTCTTCTTCAAATGGGTTTTATCCCACTTCTTCCAATCCCTCAAGAACTCACCTTCCTCAACAATGGAAGCTGTCTCCTTCAAATGCTCAAAATCGAAATAGTACCTAAAATCCTTCCCTTCCTCATCCTTGTTACTAGGATTATAACTGGAAGCCAAACAAACACTCAAATCCATAACAAAAGTCCTATTCAAATACATAGCTTCCCCCAACCCACACAAGAAACTCCACAAATAATGATTCATCCCCTTGCAATAATCCCCACCACGCGAATAATACAAATACTTCCCACTCCTAAAGTTACTCTCCGACCCCAAAGTCGGAATCGTGTCATTGATCTCATCATCGCGGGCCGAAACCCGCGGCGGCATGGTCTTACCGCCCCTGCCGGCGCCGCTTCTCGTAAAATTTCGGCGAGCATTGGCGCCGGAGTGCCACCCACCAGCGTGCACCACCTTGTACCTGCAATCATCAGCGACGCTGATCTTGAAGCGGCGAAAATCGCGGTACTTGCGCCACGACCGCTCCCGCTTGTTCCGGAAGCGCCACGCGACATCACACTCGCCGGTGGAGGAGCCGTTCACCGGCGGCTGATAGTCGAAGAAGGCAATGGACTTGAAAGCGCGGAGGTTGAACCTCTGAACAGCAATAAGGATGCGAGGATCGGAGCAATTTAGGGTTAAGTCACAGTCGGCGGCAGAGGGGAGCGGCGGGTCTGTGGAGTTGGCAGTGGAATTTAGGATTCGCTCTTCGGTTTTCTCGATGACGGCTTCGGTTACGGCGGCGACAGAGGGCGGGCGAGGTAGGGGAGGGTCCTGAGGCGATGGGGCGAGGTCCTCGCCGGTTTTGATGACGGAGGAGTCGATTCGGAAGGTGGCATTTTGAGATTGGGTGAAGAGGTTGGTTAGGGCTGGGGTGGACTGGAGCCATGGGTCTGGGGGTTGGTAGGTTATGGCGATGACGGTGAAGATTAGGACAGAAAAGACGAAGACGGAGAAACAAAGATTGCTTATGAGTTTTATGATGTTTTGGGCAATGGGTTCGGTTCTGCTACTGTTGTTACTGGTGGTGGAGTCGGAGTCCTTCATTTTTAGGGTTTGGGATCTGAATCTGAGAAAGAGAAGGATGTAGGGTTAGGAAAAGAGGTTATTGGTGAGGATGACGATGACGACGATGATGATGATGATGGCGACGGTGGATCTGAATCTGGTGACCCGTCATTCAGTGGTGTAAGTATACTCTGTAAGTATTTACTAACCACTCTTCCTTTTCCGTTTACTTCTTTCTTTCTATTTACTTTCCCCTAACACACACACATAATAATTTAAGGATAAAATATAATAATTTAAGATAAATAATCTACAAAAATTAAAATTTTATTATTTTATTAGATGTCTTACAAATTATGTAACACTTTCCCTCTTGTGCCTTTTCCTTCTTCTCATTTCACTTATTCACTTTTCTTATTTATGTCTTATTTCTTATCGCGGGTGAAATTCATTTTAAAATTTTAATATAAATTAAATTACCTAATTTCTCAAACATTAAATTCAGATTTAAAAAAAACCTTTCATGAAATTGTTTTCTAAGAATGGTTGAGTTTTTTTAATTTTATTTTAAGTTGTAATTAATTAATATTTAAGTCATTTTGTGAGTAGATTAGATATTACAAATCCTTTTAAGTTTAAAATGACTCTAAATAAAGTTACTTTTAGCTTTAGACAATTTATATGAGTTGATACTTTTTAATGAGAATTATGAATAATATTTAAGTACTCAAACTTGAAATAATGTTCGAGCTTCAAGTAATTTTCTGTAATGGTAGTTATTGTATGAATATGTTTGCAAATTAGGTCCTATGTTCATATAATGATTTGATGTACTATTGTTTGTGAGATAATATTGAGTATTTTTATTGAAATTTTTTTACAAATTCCAAATAAATAAGAGTATTGAGTTTTCAATGTTACATGAAACATAAATGTCATGTTATTTCTGCATTAGTTAAAAATATATCATTTTTAGAGATTTAGGTGTGTTGTGAGGGGATTTGTGGGGAGGAAAAGAGAGGGAATTAGAGATTGATGTGTGAGGATAGTTGAGGTTTGGAGCGAGGGATAGTAGAGTGAATTTGTGAGTGAGATGTGATTTTAGAGGTTGGAAAGAAATTTAGAAATTATTTTAAAAATTAAAATGTATGTTTACACGTTTATCTTTGTTATTAAAATATATTTGAATAATAAATTGTGATATATTTTTTTGTGTAGGTTTGAATTAATTAATTTTTTTAATATATAATATTCATAATTACTTGTATTTTTAATAAAAAATAAAAATATAATAGAAAATATTTTGTGTTAAATTAAAAATAAATTTATTAAATATATTAAAATTTATGAAATAATATTTATTATTACATATATTTATTATTTTATATAACTATATATGTTTTTGTTGATATTATACTTTTATTTTATTATTTTTATTATTTATAATTATATGTTGTTATTAATAGTATAATGAAATATTTTTAAAATTATTAAATAAATTTATATAATATTTAATTTTGTATAATTTATATTATAATAAAATGCACCTAGGGGTTAAATGTAAGAATTTTATATGGAATCAACATAAATCTAATCCTCATATTTTTCCTCATGCACCCCCACTTTTAAAACCACTAAAACCACTGAAAAAAAAACATAAAAAACACAAAACACTTTGTCTTTCCTCTCTTCTCATTGGAAACAAACACAGTATTAGGGGTAAAATAAAATGTTACATTTTCTCCCATCACCTTTATAGAGTAGGCTTCATTATTTGACGAAGTCAATTATTATGCTTCTAGAATCTTAACTCCTAAAGTCATCCATGTTATTTGCCAAAATATTGTCATATTGAGACAAGTAAGGTCAATTGGATTGTTATGGGAGAGTTGCTCGGTAAGTGATATGCTAGAGGAAAATCAACTATAAAATGACTTCATCTTTGTGTATGATTATTTCTTCAATAGATGTCTTTTTACCATTTACAATGATAAATATTAACTATTCTCAATGTTGCACTAAGTCAACTTCACCATAATTGTTTAAAACTTTTCAAATGTTAAGTGATCAACTCCATATTGTTCAATAAATTCATACACTTTTATGAGTTGAAACGTGGTTGTGAAGTCAATTGAATATGAGAATATTTTTATTCGAGAACCAAATCTATATTTTTATATCTCTTTATTTGTTCGTGTGTTTAATGATATCGCATTTCTTGCTTTCAGCTAAAAAATTATTGGATGTATTCTATTTCCTCTTCTTAATTTTTCTATCATAATTCCAACAATATGCCTGAGTAGGGGAGAGAAAAAAAAAGATAATGCATTCAAATTTGAAAAAGCTGCATGCCTGTGTTTATTGGGAGGTAAGAATATTTGGTTCGCCAACTCTTTTTATGCATGATTTCTTTTGCATATCTCTTTTTCTGTTGTGGAGTGACATTTAGACTCCAAGTTTCTCCCTTTTGTGAGGCAGGTGGAAAGTATTTGTCTGTGTGAGAGATGATTTCAATGATGGTAAGTGCCTAAAGATGGAGGTTGTGAGTTCTTCAATCGTTGAAGTACTCATGATCTTCTCTTCATTGTCGGAGATTGGAGAACCAGAAAGGGAGATATCTCATCTCAAGAGTAAGTTAAAAAGTTTATGTTAAATAATTTGAACAGTAATTTCGCAGACCACTTTCTTAACTATAATTTCGAAGTGTATATTAACTTCTAAAATTATAAAAGTCAAACCAAGTGCCAGTGACTTATTCTTGTGGAGCTTCACTGTGTATATGCATATTTTTGGATATGCATCTCAGCGGAATGCATGGTCGTAGTCATGATAGCGAAAGTTTCTGTATATGAAATGAGCTAGCCAACGAGACAATGCAAATGATAGTACTGCTAACACAACCATTGAATTTCTTGTTGCCACTGACATTGTACCTTGCTTCATGGTTGCCACAATCCCTATTGAAACAACAGATATGATCTGCAGCATTACTTCAGCCACATTGAGGCTCTTATATGCAGAATTGCAACTCTTGCAATTCACTACATGGGACCAGTACCTGTACAAATTAATTTGTAACGAGAAATGTCAGGACCAGGGAAAAAACATCTTAAGAGGGGCTAAAGAGTTTTCCATTTTTGAATTAGTATATGTGTGTGATTTGTTCTTGAAAACCTTTTACATGCAGGGACCAAAGCAACACAAGTTGCCACATCCAAGAACAAAACACGTATACTAGCTCTAATACTCTTCACTTAAAACATATTGAAGGAAGAAACAAATCTATTTGAAATATACTAAATTGAAACTTCCATGTTGAAGTGCAATCTTATATGAGTACCTGTCCATAAGCTGTTCTCTCGGGGGTGTTGAAGGAAGAGCTCCACTATATTTTCCTCTCCAATCAACCTGACCACCTGCATACTTCTTTAACCACTTTCTATAACCAATAACAAGGGCATCTGACTTTGTTGGCACAAAACAGGCTTTTTGCCAATTGTTTGGACCAATATCCATTATTTTATGTTCCTATCAAAGTGAGGAGTCAAACTAAATTATTTTCCAGGGATATATTTCTTTTCTATGTCGACACCAAAGCTGAAGAAAGTAAAACAGGCAAGAAAAGAATAAATATAGGTACACTCAATTTTGGTTGCATGCAGAAAATAATACAGGTGGCAACTGGTTGTTAAGATATAAATTATTGAGTTTTGATCACTGATTTATTGAGTTTTGATCACTGATAAGTAAAATTGTTGACCCTTCTAAGGAATATTCAATCATAAAAGCTGAAGCAATGGAACTGTACAACAGCAGACTGTATTAAAGAGTTATTTCGTATGGGACAAAATCCCCCAAAAGTCCATTTGCTCGTCCAACGCTAAAAAACTGGACTGAGCATATTTTAAGTTAGAAGAATACATCTTTCATCAAGCCCAATTGGTGATACTGACCAAAACATAGGCAATTAATCCGTCATAATTAAAGAAACTAGTATATATATAGCATGCATTTGTAGTGAAAATGTCATCAACTAATACTTTGATCAAAATTTTCATTGGAAATGACCTTATAAGCTAATAAGGTCAAAGACAAGCCCACCAATCCAATCCAATCCAATCCCTTGAAACAATGGTAGATATTGAATTTTATACTATTACGATGTAAAAGTAACAATCAATACCTTTCTTTTATTGTTTTTATGAGCAAAAGAGGTAGATGTAAACCATAAGATTCAAGCTGTAAGAACGAAAGGGAAGAGTACCTTGGTATTGTGTGTGATAAAAAAAGGACCACTTGAACAAAAAGGAAAATTTTACTATACAACTAGAGCAATGTTTATGAAACTCAATTTTACTAGACAAGATAGGAATAGAAATGTATTAGCATCTTGGAAGGTAAATCTCTTAGCATAATGGGTCAAATTTAGTTGATCAATACGGTGATTACGGGAATTCTAGCATATAGCATTAATTTGTATAAATGGCATGTTTCTCTTCTTAAGCAAGTTGAGCAGTGGTGTCGAAATTTTATATGGACTAGAGATATTCTATGTAAGACATAGCTACTGTTAATTGGGATACGATTTGTTCTCCCCTTGAGAATGAAGGTTTGAAGATTATTAACCTTCACCATGAAAATAATGCATATCTTCTTAAGCTTGCTTGGAACTTTGCTTATAGCAACAAGTCTTGGTCTTTGCTCTTGAAAGTCAGGGTTCTTAAATCAAAATATGAGTTTAAAATGGTTTATAGATCCTCATATCTTGTGCCTGAAATTAAGCAATTTTATTCTACTATACTTAATTATACTTCTTGGACTGTTGGTACAAGTTCTTTTATTAATTTCTAGAATGATAAATGGTGTTCTACTACTCCTTTAGCACATATTGCAGGATTATCTGATGGTATTAACATTTCGGATACAATTTCTCAGTTTTGGACAGGTCGTGATTGGAATATTCCGTTGTCTTTATAGCAGATGCCTCATCTTTTTAGTTATATAATGGTTAGGGCGGATCAGGATGTTCCTAATTGGATTCTAGATGAGTCTGGTCGGTTCACTCTTAAAATGTCTAGGACTTTTTTTCTTGGAACCAGGAGTTCCCTGTGGTTGGGGTAAATTTATTTGGTCTTCAGATATCCCACCTTC
>Ga0123342_1002254_pt1 | contig 32127 bp, 21 predicted proteins | sample Turbeawhitnodule_FD_89960 | JGI IMG/M metagenome (GOLD analysis project Ga0123342, IMG submission 89960) | Root nodule microbial communities of legume samples collected from Mexico - Turtle bean Mexico white nodule | ecosystem: Host-associated > Plants > Roots > Nodule | place: Mexico: Nepantla... | reverse complement strand
TGAAAATTCATTCATTCTCTTTACCATATGTAACTTTTAATTACCGCTCTCCACTATTTTATTAACCTACTCTTTAACTGTATACTCTTTAACTTCTCATTTTAATGTTATTAAGAGAAATTGCTTTTGAAGAATAAAAAAATACTAAAGAAAGAGAAATAAAAAATGCGCATACACACTACTCTTTTAACTGTATACTCTTTAACTTATCATTTTAATGTTACTAAGAGAAATTATTTTTGAAAAATAAAAAAAATACTAAAGAAACATAAATAAAAAATGCGGATACACAGCCACACGGTAGTGTCTGTGTTCCAGCTAATAATAATAATAAACATAATACAATACGTACATAATAATAAAAAAAATGTAAATATATTCATAAAATTAAAACAGTAAACACATGACAAAAATAAAAAGTATAAATACATTTTTATAAATTAAGAACAGTAAACGCATAAAAAAAAAATAAGACACTAGACACCTAAAAATAATAAATACAATTAGTAAAATTAAAAACAATTAAAAAAATAGTACGCAGATATTTATATAAAACGTAAAAACAGTAAACACATAATAACAAAAAAAAATATAAATATATTTATAAAATTTAAAAACAATAAACACATAAAATAAAAAGTTAAACAAAAAAAACATAATAATAAAATATACAAAAACAGTAAGTACATAATAATAAAAAAATACTAATGTATTTATAAAATTAAAAAAACAGTAAACACATGACAAAAAATGTAAATAAATTTATAAATATTAAACAAAACAGTAAACACCTAAGAAAAAAATATAAATACAATTATTAAAATTAAAAAAAATAAACACAAAAAAATAAACAATAAACACATATTATAAAATATGTAAAACAGTAAAGACATAATAAAAAAATATAAATATATTTATAAAAATTAAAAAACAGTAAATACATAAAATAAAAAACTAAACAGTAAATATAATATTTAAAAAGTACAAATACAATAACATAAATGTAGATATATCTAAAATAAAATAAAAAACGTAAACACATGACATAAAAACGTGTAAATACATTTATAAAATTAAAAACAGGAAATACATAAAAAAATAAACAAAAAGTAAATACCTAAAAATAATGTAAAATAATTATTAAAATTAAGAACAATAAACACATAAAAAAATAAATAATAAACATATCAAGAAAATCATGAAATAGAAACCAATTTTTAGAGACAAAAAATAATTAATTGCATAGTGACCAAATTAAAGACTATTTTAAAGATTAAAAAATAATAATTTATAAATTAGTTTCTATTATAGTTAAATGATTTCTATATTTGGTATCTAATTAGCAGTCAAAGTTATGCTACCAAATTTAGAAATTAAATAATTGGTAGTTAAAACTTTGATTGCTAAAAACCATTTAACAATAATATAAATTAATTTAGAAATCAATTTCTTTTTTAAGTTTAAAAAGTAGTTTCTAATTTAGTTACTATAACAACTAATTATTTTTTATTTTTAAAATTGATTTTTATTTCATGTTTATTTTTAGGATATATTAATAAAAAATTAAAAGTATAAATACATAAAAGCATAAAACTGAACAATAAACAGTAAATGCATAATAATAACAAATATAAAATAATACGTATATAATAATAAAAAATGTAAATATATTTATAAAATTAAAACCGTAAACACATGACAAAAATAAAAAATATTAATACATTTATATAAATTAAAAATAGTAAACTAAAAAAAAGACAGTAAACACTTAACAAAATACAATTAGTAAAATTAAAAACAATAAAAAAAATAGTACACAGATATTTATAAAAAACGTTAAAACAGTAAACAAGTAATAACAAAAAAAAATATATTTATAAAATTAAAAAACAATAAACACATAAAATAAAAAGTTAAAAAAAAAACATAATAATAAAATATACAAAAGCATTAAGTACATAATAATAAAAAAATGCTAATGTATTTATAAAATTAAAAAAACAGTAAACACATGACAAAAATTGTAAATAAATTTATAAAAATTAAATATAAATAATAAACAAATAGTAAACACCTAAGAAAAAGAATATAAATACAATTATTAAAATTAAAAACAATAAACACATTAAAAAATAAACAATAAACACATAAAAAAATTAATAGAAAAACCATAATAATAAAATATATAAAAACAGTAAAAACATATTAATAAAAAAATGCAAATATATTTATAAAATTAAAAACAGTAAACACATGACAAAAAATGTAAAAAAAAAATATAAAAAAAAATATAAATAATTAAAAAAACAGTAAACACCTAACAAAAAGAATATAAATACAATTTATTAAAATTAAAAACAATTAACAAACAAAAAAAAACAATAAACACATATTAATAAAATATGTAAAACAGTAAAGACATAATAAAAATATATAAATATATTTATAAAAATTAAAAATAGTAAACAAATAAAATAAAAAAACTAAACAGTTAATATAATATTTAAAAAGTGAAAAACAATAAATGCATAATAATAACAAAAATGTTGATATATTTCTAAAATTAAAAAACGTAAACACATGACAAAACAAAGTGTAAATACATTTATAAAAATTAAAATCAGTAAGTACATAAAAAAAATAAACAAAACAGTAAATACCTAAACACAATGTAAATATAATTATTAAAATTAAGAGCAATAAACATATAAAAAAATAAACAGTAAACATATATTAATAAAAAAAATGTCAAAACAGTAAATACATAATAACAAAAAACTAAAGAGTAAAAAGTAAAAACATAATAATAAAAAATATAAAACAATACGTACATAATAAAAAAATGTAAATATATTTATAAAATTAAAACAGTAAATATATGACAAAAATAAAAAGTATAAATACATTTATATAAATTAAAAATAGTAAACACAAAAAAATAAGACAGTAAACACCTAAAAAAATAAATACAATTTAGTAATATTAAAACTAAAAACAAAAAAAAACTAGTACACTGATATTTTTAAAAAACTTTAAAACAAGAAACACAAAAGAACAAAAAAAAAGATTTATAAAAATTAAAAACATTAAACATATAAAATAAAAAATTAAACAAAAAAACATAATAATAAAATATATAAAAATAGTAAGTACATAATAATAAAAAAAATGCAAATATATTTATAAAATTAAAAACAGAAAACACATGACAAAAATGTAAATAAATTTATAAAAATTAAATATAAATAATAAAAAAACAGTAAAACCTAACAAAAATAATTTAAATTTAATTATTAAATTTTAAAAAAATAAAAATATATAAAAAAAACAGTGAACACATATTAATAAAAATTGTAAAAACAGAAACACATAGTATAAAAAATATAAATATATTTATAAAAATTAAAAACATTAAACACATAAAATAAAAACTAAATAGTAAATATAAAAGTAAACACTTAAAAAAATGTAAATACATTTATAAAATTTAAAAACATTTAACACAAAAAATAAACAAAACAATAAACACCTAATAAAAAAATTAAATACAACTATTAAAATTAACATAAAGAATTATACAGTAAACACATAATAATAAAAAAATGTAAAAATAATAAACACAAAAATAAACAAAATAGTAAAAAACTAAGAAAATTAAAAAAAATATTAAAATTAAAAACAATAAACATAATAATAAAAATCGTGAAAACAATAAACACAGTAAACACATGTTAAAAAAAAACTATATATTGAAATATGAGTTTTCTAAAGGGGTGAAATCTCAACCGGTTGAAATGTCGATTAAATTGGTTGTTTGACATTTAGTAGCTTTTAAAATGAATTTGAAAAGCTTGACTTTGTTTTGAGTTTGTTGTCAAACTGATTCAACCGATTGTTTCGATTTTTTATGAAAACCTTAACAAAATTATGTTAGGTGGATCCAATTTGTTTTAAATGATTCCAACTGCTTTTGGTTTTTTATTTAATTGCTTTGACCATTTGATTCGAGTATTAAAAAGGTTGTTTTACGCTCATATGCATTAATAAGAAAGAGAGATTAATCAAAAACAATTTTCAAGATTTGAAAGAGCTCTGGATCATCTCAAAAGTGCAATAGGATTGTCTTTTAATTCTAAACTTTAATCTTTAATTTACCCAGGTGTATTCTATTCCCTTCTTCTTTGAACATTGTATTTTTGTGTGTTTTGGTGTGGTGCAGTTTCAGAAGGTGCTTCTGGAAACTATGTGGTTTGCCAAAAGTGGTGTGTGTTCTTGAGGGGTTCAAGATCATCACGTTTGGTGTGTGTTTTGTAATCTAGGGTTGATTATATAGTGAATTCTTAGTGGTTAGCTGAGGACTGGATGTAGCTCTTGGTTAATAGTGAACCAGTATAAACATCTTGTGTGAATCTCTCTATCCCTTCACTCATTAAACTGATCTTTGCTTTTCAAATCTGCCAGTATAAACAACTGGTTGTTTCGAGAAAAAAACTGGTTGATTTTTTGGAATCAACTTAAAAATAATTTTCTATTTGGCTGAACAAATTTTAAATTGATTAATTCTTAATAGCTTTTCACTCTACCTTCAATACTTGCGAAAATCTTTTAAAAACAATTCACCCCCTCTTGTTTAAGGCCTCTAATTCTAACATGTTTTGTCCTTAGTCATCTGCTTATCGAGGAGATTTGTATCATGCCCCCAAGTTAGATAGAATTCGACCTCGAATTTAGAACTCCTGTAAATAGCATAGTTAGTTTGTTCACTTGATAGATAAAAACATTTCTAGCTGCGGGTGGTGAATCAAACTTATGTTCATGAAGCTTTGGGAGTTCGAATGGATGAGTTATAGATACATGCCATGTTTGTAGAGAATGTTTTGGGAGGAAATTATTTGTTTGTGAAAATCCTCTTAGAAGGTGAAAACCCCTAGGAGGTTTTTGAATATCATCCCTAAACTTCTTTATCAAAGATGGCAAGTATTTAGAAGGATTTGGTAATGAAAAAGATAAGGAATAAGAAGACCTTTGAGGTAAAGTTTGTATTTTCATACGGGTCAACATTATCATTTTTACTGCATGAGGTGAGGTGATGATACCCATTTTATCTTTTCTTTCTTCATCTTTTTCATTCTCTATGGTGAAAAGGGGTTTCTTTTGAGAAATTGGAAGGATAAGTTTTTGTAGAAACTTTGTTTTTATCCTTCCATGAAGATTTGTATAAGTCATCATTATGAGTATTTTTTAAAGTTGTTTTCTTCAAAATTTGTGATTTCACCTTGATGACTAGGTAAAACAATTTCTCTAAAGAACAGTACTCATATAATTCTACAATATCTTGAATTTCTCTCCTCAGACTACTTACAAATCTAACTATCTTTGACTCTTCACTATCATGCATATTAATCTTAGTCAAAGTAGTTTCCAAGTCTTTAAAGTATTCATCTACCGTTCTAGATCCTTGATGAAGCCGTTGGAGCTTCAACAAGAGTTCATTTCTATAATGAGGAGGAACAAATCGCACGTGCATGCATTCTTTAAAATCATACCAAGAGACCACAACTGACCTCTTATTCAAATCAATGTCCATTACAATTTGATGCCACCACTGCATGGCATAATCTAAAAACTCTAGGGAAGCTAACTTAACCTTTTGGTCCTCTTCAACCTCATACACATTAAAAATTTGTTCTACCTTAGCTTCCCATCCTAAATACAAGTTAGGGTCATTATCCCTCATAAAACTAGGTAACTTAACAAAAGGAAAATAAGTCTTTGGTGGTTGGTGTTGGTGGTGCCTAGTTTCCACATTTTGCACTCTCCATTATTATTATTCTTCTTCTTCTTCACTCCCATAGTGCATATGATACCTTCTAGTGCGTCTAGGTTCCCCCTCCTTTCTCTAGCTAGTCTCTTTTGAGTATCTTCTAGCCTTTGCATTCTCTCCACTAGTGGCCTCAACTCCTCTTCTTTGTGGGCCAAGGTCATATTGGCATCCGCAAGCTCCCCCAAAAGATGTGCCTTATGAAGAGACTGTGGCTTTGAAGACTCTCCCGAAGACAAATGAGCCATAATTTTGCATAAAAGAAAGCAAACAATTTAATGCCCTCACTCACGTGTATCACTCGGCTATTTAGTAAAGGATGGAAAAAAATTAATTCACTCAAGGAAGATTTGAACTCCAAAAGGTCTACACTTGGTAGCAACACTTCAAGTGAAAGAGGTCAAAGCTCTTAGCACTTGCTAACCAAAAGAATCCCAACAAAACTAAAGAAAGATTTGAAGACAAGCAAGAAAGATAAAAGAAAGAAAGCTAAACCAAATTAGAATTTAGAGGATGACAAAATTTTTAACAAGACAAACAGTAAAAGCACTTATGAAGGACTCAAAGAAACTTACTTAAACTTTTAACTATGAAGCTTTTAATTTTCTTAGAAAGTGTAAAGGTAAGAAAAATTAAGTTCCACAAATGTCAAAACAATTTGCCACATAAAAAGAATCCTCTTAATATTTTAATATTTTAATATTTTCATGTTATAGACAATAAAGAATAATATCGAGATTAACTGACCTCATTATATAATACAATACATGATCAAATGCCAAGACAACAACATGCCTCTTCCTTATCTCATTTCACGGATGATAGATGCGTTTGAAGTCGATTTATCACTAGAATCATGTCTCAAGCTCGGATGGTCCCACTTTTTTTAAAAAAATAAACAATGAAAAAGTTAAATACCCATAAAGTACATCGTGTGTGGCAGCATGGGAGGGATGACCAATATAATGATGGAGATGATGAAGTTGACATCGACCCAACCATTCCGAAGGAGAATGTTCATGACAGTGCGCCTCAGGCCCCAATCTATGATCACTCTGAAATGATACCACAATTTTGGAGTGGAATTTAAGAGTTGCAAGAATCGATCAGGACTATGAACCTCAACATGAACACACGTTTCGACAGGGTTCATAATTGAATTGATGACCTACAACAACTTCTTGACTTCCAAAAATATTTTGAATGATACATATTTCAATGTATCACTGTTATTATTTTTTGAGATATTATTATAATTTCAAGTTCTTTTTACATATATATATATATATATTTGTAATCTACTCTGTTTAATATTTATTATGCACACACTTTATCCATGAATTTTTCTTCAACATAAACAAATTTATTGCATTTCCAAATTTTCACATACACTTTTTTTTTTCCTTTACACAATTATAATTTTTTTAATTGAGTCAAATAAAATTTTTAAGTTCCAAATATTTAACATAATTCATATTTTTTTTAACTAAATAAAATTTCTGATAATCATAAATATATTATGAATATTTTACATAATTTGTATTTTTTCCAAAATTAGCTTTAACACGAAAATAATGTTTTAATTAACAAAAATAATATTTTAATTATAAATAATTATAATCCACAAATAAATAAATCAAATTCATTTTTAATCAATTTTAAATACAAATACAAATTTGTAAACTTACATTTTTATTATTTTAAATAAATTACAATTTCAATCACATCAAACATATTATTTACAAACTTTTTCTACACTTTTTACTCTATCTACTTAATACAAATAACCTTACTTCCTCCACATTTTTTTTTCAAATCCACTCTCTCAAATTTATTTAAAATCCAAACAAAGAATTAATCATATTATAATCTTTAAAGCATATAAATATATTATTATTTTTCTTTCCTGTTGCTATTTTTTAAAATAGTTGATCATGCATAATTTTATTTATAGAGTTATAGTAACATAAAAGGATAAAAAAATTACTACGTCCCTATATTCACTCTAAAAGATAAATATTCTTTAAAATGACAAAAAAATCATTTTAAGTGCTCACTCATTATATTCCACTGTAAATAATTATTTTAATATTTTTTTTCTCCAACTACTATATGATTTCTGTCACGAAGCTAGTTAATAGGACAAGTTAACTTCTAACTTAAAAAACTAGCTTATTATTAAATTAGAAGTGTGTAATAAATTTTCTGTTAAATGTAAAATGATATAATTATATAAATTTTAGTATATAAATGAAATTTATATTTTGTTTTGAAAAAAAATATTATTATGTAATTATAATTTAATTTTTTAAAATAACTAAGTTATTAAACCCTTTAGTACTTCTATTTATTTTTTAAAATTTGTATATTTTTTTATTTTAAAAATAAGTTTATTCAAATAAGTAGATTTAATGAATATTAATTAAATTAAACTTTTATTTATTTTTATAAATTTTTTATTTCTCAACTTAAATTTTATTTTAACATTGATTTTTTTATTGTATGTAATTTTTACATAACATCATATAACTAAACATTAGTTACTTCAATTTTTAATGTTAAATATTTTTAATTTGAACTGCATAAAAATTTAAAACAAATCTGATAAATATTAAAAGTTGTACAATAATTAATTGTTTCTAAAAAATTGAATACATAACAATAAGTAAAAAAATAAGAATAAAAAATGATTGTATTAAATATTAAGTTCAATAAATATAAGTTAAAAATAAGATGAAGTAAGTTACAATTGACTATAAACTAGAAACTCCTAAGATATATTAATTTAAGACAATTTATATATTTATGCTGACAAAACTAACTTGCAAACTAATAAAATAAACTAATAGTTACTTTATTAGTATGACCAAAGATATAAAGTTTTTAATAGTTTTTTAAAGAGAGTATTCCCCCACAAACAAGAGGTTTTAAGACGAATAAGAATTGGATAAATAGAGCAAGAAAAACTGTAAATGCACTGCCCGATTTCAATAACAATGAATGTATATATACATATTAAATAATTATTAATTATTAATAGTAGTATTAATTATTAACATTAATTATTGGTCATTAAAATTAATGAATAATGAATGATGCATGTTTTAATGTGTAGAACGGTCGTGTTGCTTCACAATCGTTAATAAAACAAGCATAAATGAACATTGTTCCTTCATATACCTTAACAAGTGGCTATTTACAAGTTACTACAACCCTAAGATATGTTCGGTTATGGCTTCAAGCAAATAATAGTAACAATTGAGTGAACTATTTAACAACATACACTTTTTCTTGTGTTATGGTCAAAACTAAGTGGGCCTTGACATAGGGGTTAATTGGGTTTGAACTTGGAATGTTTGATACAAATGTGAGAACTTCTTTAACCTACAATAGCCCAATAACCAAAATATATAAACTATTTTAACAACCAAACTAGAACTATAAGAATCCTCATCAATAGTAAATCAAAATATTCAAGCCACACAAAATGTAATATAATGTATTACCATAAGGATAAGGGCAATTAGGAAATGTTGTTTAATAAAATGGGGAATTACCCATTCTCTCACTATCTGTTAGACCTAATTTCATCATCATCATCCATCACTTAGAAGGAGTCTTGTAATACATTCTATTCACCAACAACTACTACTCACAAACTCATACCAAACAAAAAATAGAGGATATATATATATAATATAAATAATAAATAATATAAAAGAAAAAAAAAACTATCAACATTATTACCAAAAAACCCGATAGGCCATTGCATGAATTTCATAATTTACTTTTAAATAGTTACACAACAAGACAATCTCGCTATAGAATATCGATTTGCCCTAATTTAATTTCTGAAAACGTGTGTTAGGGAAAAGGATTAACCGCTTATAAGCGGTAAGAACTGCGGTGACCGGGAAATGAAGGTCAAATTTTACTACCGCCACGCCACCCTTATTTTCTCTTGTTCTTATATCACATCGTTAACTCTCTTTGGTTCTCTCTTTTATTTTCTCGTTGTCTCTTCTTTCTCTCGCTCTGTTTGCCCAGAAAATCAGAGAGAAAAAATAATCTTTTTTGAAATTCAAACTGAGAGAGAAAAAAAAGAGAAACTTCTCCTTGAAAAACCATGCTGTTCTCTTCACCACTTCAACGTTGACGCTTTCTGAGGAATCACAAAGGCTCCAGGAAAAAAGCTTTGTTACACAAAGCATTTTCGCTATTTATCTATTTTTTTTTTCTCTTTCGATTTTCTATCTTTTTTCTCGGGTCGCACTTCGGAGACTTGGCGATCACTCTGTAAATTTCGGTTTCCTTCGCTCTAATTCATCATCACGTTGCTTTACATTGAAGTAATGCGAATTTTGCTTGCGATTCTCTTTTTATTTCAGGATTTGGCTCCTCTGAGGTGATCTCTTCGCGAAGGTAGCGGTTAGGATTCTCGCTTCGCGTTGATTCTTCGCGGTTAGATCTGAAGTTTACTAATTACTCTTGTTTGAATGAGAAGCCTGAGGTTCTGGAATTTTGAATTCTTTCGGAGTTTGGAAATATGATTTGAAGTTGAAGAGGGAGAGTGTGCTGTTTCTACGCTTTGTTGTTGAAGATGAAGAGGTCTAGAGATGAAGTTTTCACGAGTTGTTCTCAACTCAAACGGCCTGTGGTGTCTGCTCGAGGAGAAGCGTAAGTTTTTTTTTTTTGTCTTCAATTTTTGTTAGACTGTGCTCGTGTTTTGATTTTGTTATTTTTCGTGCTTAATGAAGCGTTTGTATCTTCAATCGAGTGGTGAGGCTTTTCATTTTTCGGTGCGGTGAAATTTTGTGTTTTCGTCTTCTTATGTGAAGTCGAAGGAGTTTCAATAGTTGTTCTGCTTTGTAATCTGTTTTTGCAGGTTTAGGCTTTAGTGAAGCGTGTAGTTTTGTTTTCGTTGGATTGTTTGACGTTGTGAAATGAGATCGGATGTTTCTTGTCTGCGATAATGTTTGAATCGTTCTCATCATTAGTTGATTTTTAGGTTTTATTTGTGGCTTGAGTTACTGTTCTAAAAATTTTATGAAATTTTTTGAATGAAGGTCCGGGCAACCGCAGATGGCAAACGGAGGTGCTCAGAAATTGACAACTAATGATGCCCTAGCATATCTTAAAGCAGTAAAGGATATATTTCAAGATAAGAGGGACAAGTATGATGACTTTTTGGAGGTTATGAAAGATTTCAAGGCTCAAAGGTTTGATCATGTTGTAACATATTCTTTGTCCACCTCGCCTTCTGCTCAATTATTTGTTTTTTGTTTATATTGGGAGAGAGGATCTTGGTTTTGTTAGTGGAAATTGAGTTTTTTTTCCTTTGGATGCATTGTAGAATTGATACCGCAGGTGTCATTGCAAGAGTGAAGGAACTGTTTAAAGGCCATAGAGATCTTATATTAGGATTTAACACCTTCTTGCCTAAGGGGTATGAAATCACGCTTCCATCAGAGGATGAACAACCTGCTCCAAAGAAACCTGTTGAATTTGAAGAAGCTATAAATTTTGTAAACAAGATAAAGGTAAGTGCATGGTTGAGACTAATTAATTTTTCCTCTACTGATTTTATTTTCAACCAATGGATTGTTTTGCTTTTGAGCCTGATGTATTCTTTTCATGCAGACTCGTTTTCAAGGCGATGATCATGTGTACAAATCATTTCTTGACATATTGAATATGTACAGAAAGGAAAACAAGTCTATTACCGAGGTCTATCAGGAGGTATGTGTGTCTGCCTATGTTATGTGTTGTTATGCTATTGTCTGTAAATATGTTATGTTATCCCTTTTCTTTTCTTTATTTCCTCTGGTAATATTAATATTTCCTTTGATTCTCATTTTAATCATTTGTATTTCTTCAGGTTGCTGCTATTTTCCAGGACCACCCTGATCTTCTTGACGAGTTTACTCATTTTCTTCCAGACGCTTCTGCAGCTGCCTCTACTCATTATGCTTCTGCTCGTAATTCTATTCTTCGTGATAGGAGCTCAATGCCAACAGTACGCCCAATGCATGTTGAAAAGGTTTGTCTCGAATTCTTATGCCCCTCTGTTGTTGAAGGCATACCTAAGGTGAGGTGCCAGAAGGGGTCAGCAAACCTTTTGCACATTGAAGTGCTGCTCCTTCAGTGAGGTGCTTGCCTCTGGTGCATTTATGGTTCCAGTGAGGCACACACTTAATATATTACTCATAACTGAAAATAAATCTAAAATGCCAGCCATCTATTTTGCTAACTAGGACGTTAAATTGGGTAAAAGAGTTATGATGGAAAAAAAATCAACACTTGTTGATGTTTGGGACTCTTGTCAGCTGACTAGGGCTTGTAAAGTGAACATCTAAATCATTTGTTTTTTACTGAATATGTTATGCCTAATAGTCAGTCTTTGATGATTTGAGAGCCCACCTTTTGTCTTTGATGACCTTTGTGGCTTTGTACCTATGAGTTTTATAGTTGCTCATCAAGATAACATTCTACTCATCTGCATGCCAGCGAGAAAGGACCATGGTTTCACATGGGGATCATGACCCCAGTGGTGATCGTCCTGACCTAGATCACGACAGAGGTTTGTTAAGGATAGAAAAGGAGAGGAGACGTGTGGATAAGGAAAAGGAACGCAGAGAAGATAGAGACAAGAGAGAACGTGAAAAGGATGATAGAGATTATGAGCATGATAGGGAGCGATTTCCTCACAAACGGAATCGTAAGGTTGAAGACTCTGGAGCTGAACCATTGCTTGATGCAGATGAAAATTTTGTTATGCGTCCTATGTCATCCACTTGTGATGATAAAAATTCTCTGAAAAGTGAGTATGTCATTACTTTTGATCTTGAATTTACCAACTTATTTTTGTATATCTTTACCTTTTATGTAAATAATCTATGATTCACTAATTATGGAACGTGCTTTGTTGTTTAATCAGGTAAGAAATAAATCAACGAAAAAAATCCAAAAAACATGCAAACTTAACAGTTAATTAATGGATGCTAAAAGTTGTCATCACTTTTCTGTCTCATACAATGCTAAAATATTAAAATGGAAAAAATATTATTCCTTTTTGGTGATAGAATTATCCGTAATGAAAAAGTGCTTTGAATTTTATATTTATTATCCTGGGTAGTAAGCATTTTCCTTGGTTTATATACAAGGAAAATCCTAATTTATTCCAAATTTGTTTTTGTACTTTAAACTCATCCTTTCCTTTTGTGGTTTGTTATGTATCTTAAATTTTGTCATTTTAGGTATGTACAGTCAAGAGTTAGCTTTCTGCGAAAAAGTCAAAGAAAAATTACGAAATCCTGATGACTACCAGGAATTTTTGAAGTGCTTACATATTTACAGCAGGGAAATAATTACCCGACAAGAGTTGCAGTCATTGGTATGGTTTGCATATTTATTTTTATTAGATACTTGATTTTAATGATAAGATTCTGTCAAGATGGGTGATTTTAATTTGTCAATCTATGTTGTTTTGGCTGGCAATGAACATTGATTGACCTTAATTCCTTATAAATTTTGGTGTATTGTGAACTATCAATTGGATTATATTATTCTTGCTTAAACTGGAGAGTTTATTTACATGAAAGGAGTGGTGTGTTGTAAACTATGATTTTGGAGAATAAAGTTGGACCAGGCAAAATTTGGTTTGGGCCAGGGGGACAAAAAACTCAAGGGATAATGAAGTCCCGTGACTGATAGAATAAAAAAATTGAAGGAATAATCAAATTCCATGCAATAAATGTAAATACTATTAAGGAAATATGTTGAAGGAAGACCATTTTGAGCAGAATGTTGGAGTAGCTATGAAGGAAAGGACTTCAATGACTTTGAAGAAGTTTACAACGACAGTGAAAAATCTTTATAATTAGTTTCAATTTGCCTTAGTTAGTTTATCTTTATAATTATAACTGAGAGAGATGTTTGGTACCATTGTGCAAGATTGCTTTCTGATTTGGTGAGTGAAGTCAAGTAGCTTCAGAAGGAGCAGCTGGACTGGATAAACACCTTCCTCAAAAGTCCACAAAATTGGGGATTTCTGGATTTGGGATTGAGACTGTAATTGTTTGACACGAATTGGGCCAAAGGCTACTGTTCCTGTCTTGTAATTGTAACTGTAATGTAAATCTTGGGCTGTCAGTCAAATATTCAAATCCTCTGGCCCACAATGCAGTTATTAATCTTTCTTGCTAGATATGGGATGACCCACCTGGCTTGGGGCCAGACCAAATTTATTTTGAGTCTGTAAAATATGGCTGGGCCACACAGCTAATTGCAAGACAACATGAACTGTTAGAGTTAGCTTCCAATCACAATGTTTACATTAGATGCAATTGCTGTAGAATAAATTATGGTCATGTTATTTATGAAGTGAATAGTTGCTTTGGATGTAGTTTTAGTCTTTGGCCATTTATTCTTGACGGAGTTGGCAGACTGTTCCTTCCAAATCCTCTTTTTGTAAACTTGTCTATCTAGAAGTGCATTAAAATGAATTTTGGGCATTAAAGTATATATATTGTCAATGCTGCAGCTTGAACTTCAATAATTTGCTAAACTATGTTAACTGAATTTGTTTATGAAAAACTATAATAGACTAGTTCACTGATATCTTTCTGGAACTTCATTCCTCTCTCCTGAAAACTTGTATGAATAGAATATGATGTTAAAACATGAAGATAAATGGATTTTTCTCTTGGTCAATACGAGAACCAGCTCGACCTGCTTTCACTGTATTTCATACTGTAATATATATATTTCCCTGAATGTGTAGTCCTTATGCAATGCTATATGATTGACTCTTGGTCACTTTATTCTTCCAGGTGGGTGATTTACTGGGAAAGTATCCAGATCTTATGGAGGGCTTTAATGAATTTTTGCTACAATCTGAAAAAAATGGTATCATTCAAACTAATAATTTATTACTTTCCATGAAGTTAAATTTATAATTTATGTCTAATCATATCCTATGGTACAGATGGTGGATTCCTTGCTGGTGTTATGAATAAAAGTAAGATGTTTCAGTTTTCTGATATATGCTGCCCTTTTTAGTTTTATGTGAAATTACATGGGTTCACATGAACATTTGCAGTTTTATTGTCTGATCCCAAAATTTTCTCTTTTGTGTTTGTTAGAGTCCTTATGGAATGATGGACATGGACTGAAACAAATGAAGGGTGAAGACAGGGAAAGAGAACGGGATCGAGATAGAGACCGATATAGGGATGATGGGATGAAAGAAAGGGACCGTGAGTTCCGTGAACGGGATAAATCTACTGTGATTGCCAACAAGGATGTTTTAGGTTCTAAGATGTCTCTATATCCCAGCAAGGATAAGTATTTATCAAAACCTATAAATGAGCTGGACCTTTCTAACTGCGACCAGTGTACTCCTAGTTACCGGCTCTTACCAAAAAATGTATAGTTCTTTTATTTGTCTCTTTGTATGTTATCTTTTCTAATGGATTCTCTGAGATTCTCTTGCTGATTGTTTTGCATGTGTATTGTCTGTCCTTATGCAGTACCCAATACCTATAGCTAGCCAGAAAACAGAACTTGGTGCTGAAGTGTTGAATGATCACTGGGTGTCTGTCACTTCAGGAAGTGAGGATTACTCCTTCAAACATATGCGCAAAAATCAGTATGAAGAGAGCTTGTTTAGATGCGAAGATGACAGGTAAGAGCTTTCCAGTGATGTTTAAGTACATTTTAAAATACCTGTTTCGTTGATTAATCTTCTATGGCTGATCACTGTCACAGATGCCATATTATTGTAGTTTTTGTTTTTGCTATCATTGGGTTGATTAAAACATGATTTTTGTAAGTCGTCTATCACTTGCACTGCTGATATTATGTTAACTGCTATGGCAGGTTTGAACTTGACATGTTGTTAGAGTCTGTGAATGTGACAACCAAACGAGTAGAAGAGCTGTTAGACAAGATCAATAATAATACAATTAAAGGAGATATCCCAATTCGTATTGAGGAGCACTTAACAGGTATGTAGTCTTTTCAATTAATCAGGGGAATTGCTTAAAGCAGATATGCAGTGTGAAGTAATTTCTTGAATGTTTCCATATTTTGATGTAATTTTTCCTGTATGTTGTTTTAGCTATAAATCTTAGGTGTATCGAAAGATTATATGGTGATCATGGGCTTGATGTGATGGAAGTGTTAAGGAAAAATGCACCTCTAGCTTTGCCAGTGATATTAACACGCTTGAAGCAGAAACAGGAAGAATGGGCGAGGTGCCGTGCTGATTTTAGTAAAGTTTGGGCTGAAATATATGCGAAGAACTATCACAAATCTCTTGATCATCGTAGCTTCTACTTTAAGCAGCAAGATACGAAAAGCCTGAGCACCAAAGGTAATAAATAACGTTTCATTTCAATTAAGTTGAATTCTCAAATCTCTTAATGTTAGAATATTCTGTTATGTATGCAAATTTTTAATTATGAGATAATAATTTTGTTGATGTCAATCTAACACTATAGTGCTGTTGCACCGTGGGCCTTTCAGCTTTGGGCCACTCTGTTAAAGTCCATCATGTCACTGCTTGCTGTTGTGCCTGTAATGGCACAAATCACAGCCATATTTGGGCTATTTGTTGCATTATCATGCCCAACTTTGATAATGGTTGAAAGCCCTTGTTTAGCCATACAATACAATACTTAGCCATTTAAGGCTTATTTTGGGGGGCAATTTGTGAGTTTTCTTCCTTATTTGGGGTTTTAAATTGAAACCTATTGTATAACATTGAGTGCTCTTGTGTCTGTGAAGCACAGCCTACTATTCTCTGGTGCCATCTCCATCCATTTCTTACATTTTCTGGCACTTTCCTAGTATTTCCCATATAGTGCATTTGGATTGATTTTTTTTACTTCATATTAAGTGATCAAAACAAACCGTTCTTTGTCTGAAGTCTAGACACCATGTAAAACAAAATCAATGGTATGCGATTACTTGAATGCAGTAAAATTTTCAGTACATGTTGGTGGTAATGATACAGCAATTCTTTCCATTTTCTTGACACCTTTCTATTTTCTTGACACATTTCTTTTATCAAACATTTTACAGCCTTGCTGGCAGAAATAAAAGAAATCAGTGAAAAGAAACGCAAAGAAGATGATGTTCTTCTTGCTATTGCTGCTGGAAACAGATGGCCAATTCTACCAAACTTGGAGTTTAAGTATTCTGATCTAGATATTCATGAAGATTTGTATCAACTCATAAAATATTCCTGTGGTGAAATTTGCACAACCGAACACGTGGATAAAGTTATGAAGGTTTGGACAACATTTTTAGAGCCCATGCTTTGTGTTCCTTCTCGGCCCCAGGGTGCAGAGGATACAGAAGATGTTATCAAGACTAAGAATAGTAATGTCAAGAATGGCACTGCAAGTGTTGCTGAAAGTGATGGTAGCCCAATTGTGGGTGCTACCAGCATGAATCCAAAGCATATAAATGTTTCCAGAAATGGGGATGGTTGTATGCCAGAGCCAGTAGACCAATCAACTTCTAGTAAAGCATGGCAATCAAATGGTGATAGTGGGGTTAGAGAGGATAGGTATCTTGATGACCGTGCAATGCGTAAAACTGAAACTTTGGCAAGTAATTCACAGCATGGTAAAATGAATAATATTGCTTTCCCACCTAATGAACTATCAGGATTTAATAATAAGCAAGACCAGTCCAGTGAAAGGTTAGTGAATGCAAATGTCTCACCCGCATCTGGAATGGAGCAAAGCAATGGAAGAACAAACATAGATAATTTGTCAGGTTAGCGACTTCAACAACGATGCTATGTTACTTCTTGATTCTTACCCTTCCATTAATTGAATGTAATCTGTCACTAATTTTTCTCATAAATTACAATCTTCAACTGTTACTTTTTGACAATGTATGGAACTGAGATGCATTTTTTGTACAAGGACTAATTGCCACTCCAACTAGACCTGTTAATGCTTCTGCTGGGGGAGGACCTGATATACCACCTTTAGAGGTACGGATTAACTCGGTACAGCTTATGTCAGTCTCAATTTAAATTTTGCTTGTTCTACACTCATCATCAGGATACATTTTGAGTTTCTATCAATAAACTAACATACCCTGGTGCTAGAGACTTCTTGCTTTGTGAATGTAAGTGTGGGTCACTGTTTGCAGTCTTCCCCTTGCATTTGCAAAGAGTCTGTTTCAGGATTGGTATCCATGACTGACTGGTCACCCTCTTTGTTTTGCTGTTACTATGAAGGAATGTTTTTGCACTGTCAGTAAACCAATTGATGCCATGACACCTTCTGAAAAAAATGGTTAAAATACTTTCTAATGCAAGTGAAACATCTTTACTACTCCAATGATGCGACAACTGTTTCTGATATCATATAATTGTTCTGAGTAAGCATGTCTTCAGATCTAGTTAAAATGGCAGCATTGATATAATAGAAGTTATATTGTGGACTTGAAAGGGTATATGACTGACATTACTCACTGTCATTAGCATCAACGCCAATTGCCTTAGAAATCTTGAACCATTATATTGCAAACCAGATTTGTAGTAGGTGGAATTTTCTCTCCTATACTTTGGTTTGTCCTTTTAAAACTAGTAATTCTGTGACATTGTTGCTCATAATGTTTTAATTTTTATATACCAGGCATCATTCTGAATAATTTGGTGATTTTTTGTTTCTCTTTCATGGCTTAGGGTGGTGATTCTGCAAGACCGGGTACATCCTCAAATGGGGCCATCACTGGAGGCACCAAAGTCCTCCGATATCAAGAGGAATCAGTTCGACCCTTCAAAAGTGAAAGAGAAGAGGGTGAGTTATCTCCTAATGGAGACGTTGAAGAAGATAACTTTGAAGTTTATGGAGGTAATGGTTTGGATGCAGTGCATAAAGAAAAGGATGGTGGTATGAGTCGGCAATATCAAGATAGACATGGGGATGATGTTTGTGGTGAAACAAGAGGAGAAAACGATGTTGATGCTGATGATGAAGGTGAAGAAAGTCCTCACAGGTCATCAGAGGACAGTGAAAATGCATCTGAAAATGTTGATGTTTCTGGAAGTGAGTCTGCTGATGGTGAGGAATGTTCTCGAGAAGAGCATGAGGATGGGGAACATGATCACAAGGCTGAGAGTGAAGGTGAAGCTGAAGGAATAGCTGATGCTCATGACGTTGAAGGAGATGGAATGTCATTGCCATATTCTGAACGCTTTCTCCTAACTGTGAATCCACTAGCAAAGTATGTTCCTCCAATGTTACATGAGAAGGACAGGAATTCAAGAGTTTTCTATGGAAATGATTCCTTTTATGTGCTTTTTAGACTTCATCAGGTACAAAATATCTATTTAAAAATACACCCTCTCATTTTCATTACCTACACTGATGATCTCTTCAGTTTCAGCTGTACAAAACACCAAAGTTAATTTTTCATTTAGCATTATTATTACTCTCTGATATTCTATTATTCACAAGAAATTAAGAATAATTTGTCAGAAATGTACCATCTAAACTCTCTTATAGACTGGTTTTTGCTTCTCTGTTTTTTTTTTGTTTAATTCTTGCTACTATTGGGTATCTGTTACTAGTAGATTCATTTGAAAAAGTTTGAGTGGGGCCAGATGACTCTCTGGAAAGGGGTTGTTTGTACTAATTGAAATTTGAGGCAGTGAGAGGAACCTTTTATGTATGTTATGAAAAGCTGGTTGCGTGTGAATCTTGGGTTCAGTGCATATGGGTATGGTTTTGGACAAAATAGATGTTTTTTAGTTTATTAGATATTCATTTTTAGTATTTCCTTTTATTAAACTGAAATTGTATGCATATCTTTTCATTTTGTAATATTTCGTCTTATTTGTCTGACAGACATTGTATGAGAGGATACAATCAGCGAAGATTAACTCATCATCTGCTGATAGGAAGTGGAAGGCTTCGAGTGATACAAGCTCCACTGATCAATATGACAGGTGATAGACCTATGAAATGTATTATATTACAAATTACAATTTTTAAATATATGTGTGAATATCTATCTATGCAAAGACTGATGTGTCTCCTTTATGCTATAGATTCATGAATGCCCTTTACAGTTTGCTGGATGGTTCTTCTGATAATACAAAATTTGAGGATGATTGTCGAGCTATAGTTGGAATTCAGTCATATGTCTTATTCACATTAGACAAGCTGATATATAAACTTGTTAAACAGGTCACATACATAATTTCCTCTTTTTGTCGTTTGCACAGCTTACTATCTTTCCTACCATTAAAAGATATCTTATTTTATTTCAGCTTCAAGCTGTTGCTGCTGATGAGATGGATAGTAAGCTTCTACAACTATATGCATATGAGAAATCAAGAAAACCTGAAAAATTTGTCGACATAGTTTATCATGAAAATGCCCGAGTTCTTCTCCATGATGAGAATATATATCGCGTTGAATTTGTAAGCTTTTATTTTGCCTTCTTTTCTACACAAGTCTGCTCCTGAATGAAGTTTTAAATAGTGTTACTAGTTCTGTAGCGGTAACCTAGTTAATTCCGTTGCAGTCACCTGGACCAACGAAACTGTCTGTTCAACTGATGGACTCTGGACATGATAAACCTGAAGTGACTGCCGTTTCAATGGACCCAAATTTTTCAACCTATCTACTCAATGACTTCCTGTCTGTCGTCCCTGACAAAAAAGAGAAGTCAGGGATTTTCTTGAAGAGGTATTTGATTAGTCAGTAGAATTATTAGTGTAATTGCATACTCGTGTTTACTTTTGTAAATTTATTTTATTTTATTTATATTGTCAGGAACAAACGTAGATATGCTGGCAGTGATGAATTTTCAAGCCAGGCTATGGAAGGACTACAAATTATTAATGGTCTGGAGTGCAAGATAGCTTGCAGTTCATCGAAGGTATTAATATAATAAGATTTCATAGTTGGTTTTACCCATTTTATTATAGAGTATGATACCTATTGGATTGTGTTCCCGAATTTCCAGCCTTACATGTTCTCCTTGGAACCTGTTTGTCAGGTCTCTTACGTTTTAGATACTGAAGATTTTTTGTATCGGGTGAGAAGGAAACGAAGAATCTTGCATCCAAAGAGTTCAGGCACCCATAAACAGGCACAGTCCTCAAACATTCGTTCAAGAAGAGTACAACGATTCCGCAACTTGTTTTCCATTACATGAATTGTCCATTTTGAGCTGGGCATGGTATGCAAAATTCTACATATTGCTACATATATTATATTGCATGTGTCATGCTTTCAAACAGATGCAGAACTAATACTTCCATCCGATATCAATTGTTATGATTAATATCTCTTACTATCAATATAATGAAATGCAGCTAAAAGTTTGTCAGTCTTTTGTTCTTTTCTAGTTAGTGGGAATATGCAATAAACAAAAAATCTGATTGGTAATTGTTGTCTGGTTGTCCTTTTCAGTAAAACTTGTCAAATGTCATTCGCAGAGGCGCATGAAAACGGCACCCTATACAAGAAGTTGCTCTAGGGATGCTTATCAGAAATAATTTTTTCAAATTTTTTCTGAGCAACCTAATAAATCTTACAGAATGGGGGCGCGGCATTGAGAGGAGATTGTTGTATACTGTAATCTGATGGCTAATGATGGCTCACAATAATGTAAATAAAGGTAATTTGTGATGTAACTAGAGGACCTTTTATTTCATTCATCAATATTTTTGTTTATTTAGGTTTTATTTTCCCTTTCACTTTAGCTGCTACAAATATTGAGGTTATTGATCATGGAACATTCGGTGGCTGCAATTGGCCTGCCGTTTCAAATACAAAGTGTAGACTGAGAGTCTGCCCACATCCTTTTTCTTTTTGTTTCTCTTTTGGTATCATTTTAGCATGGAAATGCTATGCGCTATCAGATGTACATCGGACACTAAAGTAAAATCAGAAGAATGTAGCATACTGAGGGTATTTTTGCTTGTCTTGAAAGCTACTTATAATAGGGAGAGGCCGGTGGAATGATGAATTGAATTGGGCAACTTGACTAAAAAGAGTATTCTTTTTGGGGGAAAAAATGGTATATTTGGACTTTTTGGTAGTTAATATGGCTAGAAGGATACAAGATAGACTTTGAGTTGCACTATGAAAGGAGCTCAAAAGGAAATAAATTGTACTGTAGAAGTTTCATCATTTGTTAGAAGCGTGTGTGAGGGTGCAATGGAAGAATTGCAATTCATATACTTGTTTTTCTTAACATATTTATATTATTCTTTTTAAACAAACTATTTTGTCTCAGTTATATATTATTTAAGGGATGTTAAATGGATGTTTTATGAACTTGTGTAATGATAATTTCTCTGGTAAAAAAAGCCTTATAAAAAGGGTTATTCTCCTTGCACCATATCAATTTAGATATGCACCCACGCGAAATGTCTGTTGTCTTTAATGATTTAAAATTTTTTTCTCCCTGGATATTTATATTTATAAGTTAAATTAGAAAGTTCTGAATATATAAATGACAAAGTTATGGATATATAAATTCGAAGCTAATATGTCACTTATGAATTTTACCATTTGAAAGTTTATCTAGATAGATAAATTTTATCATTTGAAAGTTTATCTAGATAGATAAATGATCTTTTGGATATTAAAATCTGTAAACAAATATAAATGAGTATATAAATGAGTTTTGGATCTCAATGGGTACATTATCAACTCTGGATATATGAAAATTTGAGTTGATTATTATTCTGGATATATGAAAATTTGAAAATCAACTCAGGATATAATCATGGATTTTGAAATCTATGAAGGAAGCAATTGCCTATAAAAAAAGGCAATTGAAGCAGTACCATTATGAAATACGTTATGCCTGTCGCTTCTGCTTTTCCACTCAAATCACGGCTTTCTCTCTTTGCTTTTTTTCAATTGAAGGATGAAACACAACAGTAAAATTATATTTTATATTTTATTTTCTTATGGTGACTATTCAGTCAAGTTACTCAAGAAGTAAACACTTTCACAAAAATTCGTAATAAATATTAGATAGATATCTTTAATAAATATTCATGGCAAAATGTATCATGGTATCTAGCTCGTAGATATCTGCTACTCGTTAGTTAGTGTTAGTAAATTTTTCTATTTGCATATTTTAAAAAATCAAGTTTTTAAAATAAAATTATTGATGAAGAATTTTAATCATTAAAATTTGATTTTATATGTTTATATATTTTTTATTTAGACTCATAAAACTGAAGTTGCTTGTTTAGAAAATTGATTTTTAAAACTTAGTATTAAATTTATTTTTTAGAAAGATCGAATTTAGTTTGCACTAATATTTTATTATGCAATTTTATTTGAAATATACAATTTTTTTAATTATTTTTAAAAAATTTATTTAAAATAAAAAAATTATGTGTAGCAGGATAGGTAATAGTGCATATTTTTTTAAATGGGTCAAAAAAATTACTCGTACCCATCCCGCTCCATTGTTATATCTATTTGATATTTTTTGTCACTTTTTGTATGACCATATTTTACACAAGTTAATAAAAACATCAGTTAACTGTGTTATATTTGTCTTTTTTATTTCTTTTAATAGAATAAGTTTAAAATATGACTAAAATTATTAAATAATAATATTATTATTATTGAATTTTATTTCATTATTTTACATCTTAAATGTGTATTTTTGAAATATTAAATAACAGTTTATTTAAATTATTCTAAAAAATATTTTAAAATGATCAATTTTAGTAAAAACAAGATTCAAAAACATGTGACTAGATATATGATAAAATTATAATATAATAACCTCATTTTACTAATCCAATTTTATCGGATTAGATTAAGTTTAAATTATTTTTTTTAAGATTATATATATAATCTTATTCTTAATCAGTATGAAGTCTCGAATGTGTTCGGGCTACCACCAAATCTGTATGATTATGGAAGAACATACAAAAAAAATTCAAAACCATATATGATCATTGCAAATTCCTAGTTAAACCTTTCGGCCGAATTAATACCTTGGTCCCCATTTCAATTTGTTATGAATGATTTAATCATATCCTATTTGCACCCGTTTGTATTTTTTTTAATAATATACTAGTTTATAATTTAGATTTTAAGTGTCATGTTTACCATTTAAATTTGGTTTTAAGACTCTTATCTTCTAACAAGTTTTTTCGCTAATTTTTCTAGGTGTAGTTTTGTTGTATACAATTATTTTTTTTGTGGTTGATTCTCTCTGTAACCAACACACTTACATGAAATGTTTATTTTGTTTTTAATGATTTTAAATTTTTGTTTTTCAGATATTCATAAGTCAAATTACAAAGTTCCGGATATACAAATCCAGAACTAATATGTCACTTCTGGATTTCATCATCCGAAAGCTTATTTGAACAACATAAATGACCTTATGAATGTCAAGATCTATAAACAAACATAGATGAGTTTTGGATCTCAATCTCAGCATCATTTACAACACATAATTCCAAATATGAAAATTCAAAATTTATTATTTACTTTTGGATATGACCAGTTTAAATGAAATATGAAAATGACCTTCAAAATTTTGAAATCCAAAATGTAAAAAAATAAAAATAAATTGGATATTGAAATCCATTAACAAATGTGTAAATTTTTGTTGGTGGGAGTCAAAATTGATTGGCTGCAGGAACTAATTGCCTTAATTTGATAGGGCACATTATATAAAGTTCAAGCTATTTACAATAGTGAAACCATGTACTCCCGTGACTTTGTCAAAGGTGTTACTTAAGAGAATTAATAGGATAAATATGAAACATTTTAAAACATTAAAGGTAGAAAGTAGAATTTTTTTAAGACCACACTCCATTTTTCTTATACATGTTTGGGAACTTGAATTATAAAACACCTATGTGATTCAATTAAGAACATGACAGCGATCCTCAGGAATATTTTAATAAAATGTAAGAAATACGTCAACATTTTTTTAAATTCAAACGTCACTGTTTAATATGACTAAAATAAACTTTAGTTGATCAATGTAAAATAGTGGCAATATTAAAAATCCTTAGCCAAAATGGTATTAGAGTTTGAAAGATGTTGATACATCATCATTCAAATAAAACAAAGAGAAAAGAAAAGAAACTAAACCATGAATATTTTACACATCTACATCAAATAATAGGTATTTTAAAAAAACATATATTAATTTAATGGTTTAAAAAATTAAAAATAAGTTAATTATTAATTGTTGATATGAGTGTAATGATAAAAAAAATAAGTAAATAAGTGTATCAGTTTAATAAAAAGATAGGTATATAAATTATAATTTTAAAAATGAAAAAAATTAGTTAAATATAATAAAGTATAATAAGATATATTATGTAATAATATTTAGTTATAATTTTATATAAAAAAACATAAAAAGAAACAAAATACACGGTGAGGATTAAATAAAATGTAATTTATATATTAGTTAAATGTGGATGAAAGATAATATATAAAATTGAGATAAGATAAATATGTTAGCAATGAAAACACAATTAATTTAGAAAAGATTTGATGGTGTTGCCTTCAAGCACCTATAAAGAGGGTTGAAAATTTTGTAGCCAAAATTTGAAAATTCAAAATAAAACTCTCCATTGAGAAGGTGTTATGTGGAGTCATGCTTTCTACGTTGAGCTCACACCTTCCATGTTAAATTCTCTCTACTCCTAGGCTGCCATGTGGACGTCCATGTGCTCCATGCCAAGGTAATTTTCGTCCTCTAATATATCCTAGACGTTTTAGGATTATATTGGACTCAAAGAAACCCAATTGCTACCTTAATTAGTCACTTTTAAGCCTAACTAGACCTATTTTACTATTGGCAAAAAGACAAGCCCAAAAACCTATTCTACTTGGTCCAAATATTTTTTCCAACTATTTTATGCTACTAGGTTCACATGGGCCATGAAATCCTAAAAAACTTTATACAATTTATTTAAGTTAAAGCTTGTCCCAAAAATAATGTTGACTAGTCAGCAAAAAAACTCAGTCTTCTTGTGTTCTTATGACCAAAACTCTAATTTATGTTTTGATGACTTGGAGGTCTTCTTGGATATGTTTGTACATTTCTTTATCCTAGAGTTGTTCTTTTGATTGGGCCTACAAAAATAAACAAAAGCCCAATTAGACTCATGTGTAAATCTATAAATAACCTCTAAGTCTTCATCCTCCTTATTATGTGGATGTGTGTGGTTGAGGGTTCTGCCATCATCCCCTCCTTCTTGAGAGGATCTGTCCTTGGATCTACAGGGTTGATCTCGAACAACAGTCTTATTCATGCTTTGAAAACTATGCTCGTCCTCCAAGATCAAATGACTATTTTTTGGAGTCATCAAACAAATCAAATGAGTTAGTTTCAACAGTTGTATTAAATCAGTCTTATTAAGTTGTCATTCCTTTTGTTTTTCTATTGTTTTTGACAACTTTTCACAAGATTTCATTAGAGAGGAGTACATAATTTTCTTTTCCAAGTTTTTCCTCCCTTGTTTTAGATTTTTATTACTAGACCTTTTAGACACTACCTTTTGTTCTAGAAGAGCTAGTGATTTTCCAATTTTTATTTTCTGTTTTAATCTTATTTGATCATCTAACACCTGAGAAGGTGTTAAAGGATAAAAAGATATTTTTTTTTTCATGTGTGAAGGTAATCTCGTTGGTACAATCATTATGTGTGGAATTTTTAGCAAATTGTCATGGTCGTCTCAATAAGACATGACAAGTTTCCATAGGCCTATATCACATAAAATTTTATCGTTATAGATGCTTACAGATAACTCGACCTTCACTTGTTGGTTAACTGTCAATTCCCCTGTTAGCCACTAAAGCTTATAAAGTTTGGAATGGGGAATGATAGGAAGATTTAACTTTTCAACCAGTCTAGTACTGCAACAATTATAGCACGACCCGCCATCCACAATGAGAGAACAAATATTTTCTAAAATTTTACGTGTATGAAATACATTCTCTCTTTGTGAATCGGATAGAGGACTAGACTAATTGTTAGGGTTACGCTTAATCATGAGCAATCCACCCTCACAAGGATAGGTTTTTTTTACTTATTTTATCCTTATTTTCTCTTTTTAATTTCATCTGTACTTGGTCATTTACCACTTGTGAAGGCGTTAAAGGATAAAGTACAAACTTTTTTTCCTTGTGGGTAAAAGTTATCTCGTTGGTAAAACCACCATGGGTAGTTTTCTTGTCAAATTACCATGGTTTTCCCAATAAGATATGACAGGCTTCCATGGGTACTACATCACGTAAAACATCATCTTTGTAATTCCCCACACAAAGATTGAGTTTTACGTGCTTATCTACAGTTAAGTCCCCATTTTCATTAAGCCATTGAAATTTATAAGGTTTTAGGTGAGGTATAACTTGTACACCAAACTTTTCAACCAACCTAGTACTATAAAAGTTGCAGCAAGATCCATTATCCACAATGAGAGAACAAATGTTTTCTAAAATTTTACATCTTGTGTGAAGATGTTCTCTCTTTGTGTTTCATGTTTCATGCTAGGTTGATTTGTTGAAGGTTCTTTTGATCATCAATAATTCCCCCTCACATGGATATGCTCCCTCACTTTTCTCTTTTTCCTCTTCCCTGCTAGACTTATCCTCTTGGCTACTATATTCATCCTTACCTCTTAAGATCATGGTTCTCCTATTTGGGCATTGGGATGCTACATGGCCTCTACCAATACATTTAAAACATTGTATGTTTCTAGTGTGGGTTTGTGGGGTAGACACATCCTTTCCTAGGCTTTTGGGAGTTTCTTTAGATTTATCTTTTGAGAAACTATCCTCCCTTTTCTTTTTATACTCTTTCTTGGGATAAGAGTTAGAGTAAGAACTCTCCTTGCAACTTGACCATTTTCTCAAAATTTGTTGTTCAATTTTTATGCAAAGTTGGATAAAGTCATTCAAGTCCATATAAGGCAAGAGTTTCACTTTATCTCTTATCTCAAGATTGAGTCCACTAAGGAACCTAGCTATGGTGGTAGGTTCTTCCTCCCTAATAGAGGCTCTCATCATGTAAAGCTCCATCTTTTGCCTATACTCCTCTACACTCATGTTCTTTTGTTGGAGTCTTTGAAGCTTGTCCATTAACTCCCTATTATAGTAAGAAGGAATATGGCGGCATCTCAAGGCTCCCCTAAGGTCATTCCAATATTCTATGAGAGAGTCCTTGTGGAGGCGCATATCTCTCTCTAGGGTTGTCCACCAATACATAGCATTTCCTTGAAAGCTTAAAGTGGCTAAGGGTACCTTCCTCTCCTCACTAACATGATGGCAACCAAAAAGTTGTTCTACTTTCATTTCCCAATCTAGGTAAGTTTCAACATTTTCCTTTCCATAAAAATGAGGTAAGTCTACCTTAGTCTCCTTTTGGCTTTCTCTTCTAGTTCTTCTAGGAGGAGGTTGATAATATTCATTAACTCTAAGGATATGTTTGGATTAAGGAGGAGATTTGTGGGGATTTGAGGGAGTGGATGTGCGGGGATTTGAGAGGATGTGTGAGGATATATGAGGTTGTTTGGATTGAGGGATGTTAGAGTGGATTTGTGAGGATGGTTTATTGAAATTTGTGAGTGATGTGATGGTTGAAAGAGAATTATAATTTTTTTTAAAGGTGTAAAATGTAAATTTATAAAATATACCCTTGTGTTTTAAAATATTTGAATGATGAAATATGAGGTATTTTTTTAGATTTTAGTTTCAACTAAAAGATAAAATGATAATATTCATAATTCTGCTTCTACATATAGTGTATGAAAATTGATTGCATCACAACTGGAGAATCGATTTTGCAAATCAACAATTACACACAACAATCGATTCTCCCTTCCTTATAATAGCTATGCGAATCAATTCTCCATTCCTTATAACAACTATGAGAGTCATCTCTTTTCTCTCTCTCTTATAATAATTACGAAAATCGATTCTCCATTCACTGATATGCTTACAAAATCAATTTTGTTCAACAACAAAGCAAAACAAATTTATTTCACTCACCTACAGTGCTTTTCCTATGCTTTCTTCTTCCTCTTTCTCAACCTAACAACCTTCAACAAATTTAAGAACCTCTCACATGCACACACACTTGAATAAATAAGGGTATTACAGTAACTTTGAAGGGTATTACAGTAACTTTGAAGGGTATACATGTATGCACCCTCTCATCCGCGCTCATCCTTGCCTATGAGGGAAGAAAGAAAAAAAAAAGACTCACTCCCTCATCCGTCTGCACACTTTCCTTCACATCAGTTGATCCAAACATTCAAGTCACCCGCTCGCACGTTCGCTTCAAAAGTCGATCAGCGAATCCAAACAATGCATAAGACTCCCCTTAGCATGTGAGTCACTCGACCTAAAACTAGATGCATGTGGAGATTTTTTAAATTTTATTATGTATTCATCTTTCTCTCTTACAATTTTCAACTCTTCTTCCAATATTGCAAGATGGACATCTCTTTCTTTTTTTATCTTCCAAAATTTGAGTCTCATGTTGCAATTGTCTAAGTGATAGTGATTGAAAATATCTAGCCAATTGTTTTAAAAGAGATTTTGTGGATTTTCTATCACGTTCACTATGACTTGAAGAATGAGTAGACATGTTAGAGTTATGTGATAAAAGTAGTTTTCAAAAAGAAAGATAGGTGGAGTGAAGTAGGTAACTTCCCAGGAAAGGGAGGTGGATCACTAGGATCTCTTAAGTACCAAGCCTTTCCTTGTTAGATACTATCCCACAACATTTCTTTTTTGCTTAGAGCACAATCAAAGATGAAAGCAATTTTTTTTGCGAGAAAAATGCAAAGCAATAAAAAAATTGAAAGAAATTGCTAACTAGAAAGCTTTTAAACTAGACGTTTCCTATGGTGAGGCTTCTTGGAACTTTGAACCTTGAAGACACACTCACCGACTAAGATGAATTTAATCCACTAATTAATCAAAGTCTAGCAAATTACAATTCAAAGAAATACAAATAAAAAATTAGGTAAACAATTTTTTGTGCACAACAATTAAAGGCCTATTCTATGCACTCCTTCACTTGTAGCTCCTTTTGGTATTTGTGTATATTTTTGCGTGAGTTTGTTGTTGTCCCTTACTTTGCCTATTTAGGATATCCAACCTTCAGATATTCGATTTTTACCTTTTTAGTGATGTAACTTACACAAAAAAAATTCAGCTCCACAACTCACCAAAGCAAAATATGTCAGTTCCACCAAAAGAGGTCAAACAATTTCAAAGCAACAAAACTCAAATTTAAAATTAAGGACCACTTCAAATGGAATTGGTAATTGACATAACATGAAAGAGTGGTCAAGAAATTGACAAGCAAGAAATTAAAGTTCACAAGAAAATGTAGCACATAAAATGGAATCCTATTGAATGGAACTAGAAAAAATGAATAAAACCAAAACAACACTACAAAATTTTTTGTGTAAATTTTCTTTTAACTTGCCGAATTTATGCTTGACAGATTACTTAAAATTTGAATATTCAATTTTAACCACAGAAACTTCAATGTTTAAACTCAACATAGGCGCAGGAATTTCACAAAAATAATGTGCCAAATAATTGCAATAATTGTTTCAAATTCATTGCTGATTCAAATTTTCCAGAGCCAGATTTTTTTTGCACTCTGCCCGTTTTTCATTTACCATTTTTTTTTCTATTTTGAATTTTGATATATTTATTTTTTTTCACTTTCTCTTAACACATCAAACTACTCAAATCTAGAATTTCAAAAATTTTCACCAACACAATTAATTGTGATAAACATTTTCAGCCAGCACAAGAACTGTGAAACAGAGGAAAACCTATACTGGAATTAAAAACAACATTGGAAACTTCAAAAACATAATAGAATTGGATGAAAAATGAACTTGTATGAAACTAACAACAAGTATGAACTCGAATCTGGAAAAAATAAAAGGCACCAAAGCTTCAAATTCAGAATATAACTTGTACTCAAATTAAAATCAAGCAACCAAAATTAACAACAAAAGTACTACATAGAATTGATGACAAATTGGATGAACATGACTTAGACATTACTTGAATTAATTCAAAAATTAAAAAGACTTAACCACAACAATTTGAACCGATTGAATTAACAATAAGACTAAAATAAAAACAAAAACATATCAATTTACTCCATGAAACCTAAAACAAATTGATACCGAAATGCTCAAGAACAAATTGAACAAAATGCAGCGAACAAAATTTTAAAACAGCAACATGAACATAAAATTGAAATTAAAAACAACAAGACAACCAAAACATATGATGAACAACACGGAAATGAAGAACACACAAAAATAAAATGAAGAGAAGACACTTATCTCTTGAAGAACCAAAGCTCTAGATACCAAATGATGGTGTTGCCTTCATGACCAATTGATTTCCTTGGAATTTTGAGATGAATGGTGGAAGCAAATGGATGAAGTAAACAAGGATGACTCCAATAGAGCTATGATTTGCTTGAATGTGCATGAGAGGTAGGGAGAGTGATTGATTGGGCCATATCACTTGGAGAGGTGAAGAAGAAGATCAAGGTGTCTATCTTAGAGAGTCTAGACAAGGGAGTGAGAAAGCTTGCAAACTTGGGCAACAATTTCACTCGTATATTGATCTCAGTAATTCATGAGCCAAAGAAATCAATTTATAGGAGAGAGGGTTGAACATTTTGGAGCCAAAATTTTAAAATTCAAAATAAAACTCTCTAATGAAAATGTGTCATGTGGAGTCATGCTTTCCATGTTGAGCTCACACCTTCCATGCTAAATCCTCTCCACTCCTAGGCTGCCATGTGGACGTCCATGTGCTCCATGCCAAGGTAATTTTTGTTCTCCAATATACCCTAGACGTTTTAGGGTTACATTGGGATCAAAGAAGCCCAAATGTTATACTAATTAGTCACTTTTAAGCCTGACTAGACCTATTTTACTATTGGCAAAAATACAAGCTCAAAAACCTATGCTACTTGGTCCAAATATATTGTCCAATTATTTTTATGCTACTAGGCCCAATACATGGCCCATGAAATTCTAAAAAACATTATACAATTTATTTAAGCTAAAGCTTGACCCAAAAATAATGTTGATTAGTTAGCAGAAACTCAGTCTTCTTGTGTTCTTATGACCAATGCTCTAGTTTATGTGATGGAGATCAAGCTCAAGTGGACATGGAGGCCAATCATCAAGAGCAAGAAGAGGTTGAGGCTCAAGTGGAGGACGCCCATGGAGGTCAAAGCCCACCTCAAAGGCTTACAAGAAGCAT
>Ga0123342_1002253_pt1 | contig 32130 bp, 22 predicted proteins | sample Turbeawhitnodule_FD_89960 | JGI IMG/M metagenome (GOLD analysis project Ga0123342, IMG submission 89960) | Root nodule microbial communities of legume samples collected from Mexico - Turtle bean Mexico white nodule | ecosystem: Host-associated > Plants > Roots > Nodule | place: Mexico: Nepantla... | reverse complement strand
TTTTTTTTTTTGTCTTTTTTTTTTTATTTTCGTTTGTTTTTTCTATTCCCCCCAAGTTTTGCACAAAACCTCTTTAAAAAAAATAACCCCCCCCCCCCCCCCCCTCTCTCGTTTGAGGCCATATTTTATAACAGAAAATTCTTCGCCTAGGAAGAGGACAGTGTGAAAGACCACCTTCAGGCTTATGAGGAATTTACAGACCTCCTGATCTAAGGGGGGCAGATCTTTCAGGCGCTGAGCACCCTGGAATCGTGGCTTTTAAGTCCAGTATAAGGGGAACCCGTCGAAAAGGGTTGGATTCCTTTTGTTTAGGATTTATGGTTTAGGGTTTAAGGTTTAGTGACTAGGGTTTGGGGTTTATCATTTAGGGTTTAGGGTTTAGGGGCTTGAGTCCCCCGATAAATGTATGTTGTTTCTAAGACTAAAACTGAATACTTATTTAATTTTAGTAAGCTCTCACTATCAGAGTGTGATCAACAGGTATAACCCCCTTTATTTCAACGGAGCCACGTTCCAATGCAACAAGAAGACGTAGAATAGATTCTGGAGGAGACAGATCGGAAGCGGAGCTTCTCACTAGAGTCAACCAATGAGAAAGTCAACCAGCGAGAACAATTATTATATACATTTGTTATTTAATATAACTATATGTGTTTTGTTCTTATTATAATTTTATTTTATTATTTTTATTGTTTATAATTATATGTTGTTTTTAATAGTATAAATAAATATTTTTTAAATTATTAAATAAATTTATCCAATATTTAATTTTGTATATTGTATATATATAATTATATTAATAATGATTATAATAATAAAATAATTAATATCATTAATATTTTAAGGGTATTAACATAAAATACTCATATTTTACATGAACATTCCTCCTAATCTTTACATATGTGATCTTTACATATGTGAGAGTAATGAAAAGTTCATATAACCCCATCCACTCTCCCACTCCATCCGCGAATCCAAAAATACCATTAAACTTTAAAAGCAAATTGCATAAGACCATTTTGCCTGTGTAAAAACATCAATCTTTGACCAAATACATTTACTTCCATTAATTTTACTACGGAAACACATTCATTCATGGGAGTGCATTTGTATTCACATTTTTTTACATTAAAAATATAATATTTTTTTTAATAATTAATTAAAGAATAGCATAATTTAAAATTTGATTTACACATATAATTGTGAAAAAATAGTATTAAAAAAATATGTAGCAGGTATTTTTCTAAAGAGAAGTTATTTAGTTATTTGAATAAAGAAAAGTTATTAATTATTTATTTATTTTACTAAATAAATAAAATATTTTCATTTATTAGATAGTAAAATTGTCCAATTAAATGAAACATAACAAAAGTTACCAAATAATGTATTCTCATTATATAATGGTATAAATCATTATTAACATAAAATATATTATTGTAAGTAATTATAAAAATAAAAAAATATAATTTTATTCTCGGTAGCTTTTACTTATTCTTTAGGTAACTTTTTATTATAGTTAATTATTTTAATTTTTAAAAAAACAGTTACTAAAAAAAAAAAATGGTGAGAAGTCGAATTAAAAAAAAAAAGAAATTTCATTTATTAATGGTACATACATGTACAGCTTTCTCTTGACGAATTGCATTCAATTCAGTAAATTATGGAGACATCAAACTGAACCAATTCAAGCACATTATTTATTATCTGTGAATCAATATGCCACGTTTCTGATTCCCACCAAACACGAATTGGACATGAGAGGCCTCCATGAAACATGAATAATTTGCAACAAAAACAAAATATTGAAGCTAACTAAATTATTATTCCTCTCATTTAACATCACTGTTTTAACAGTCACGTCAGCTTCAATTATTTGTGACGATTCAGTACAGATGTTTCGTTTGTTTTCGGATGATTACTATTTATCGAATGAATTTGTCAGAATTATTTTTATTTAAATATAGTAATTTATGAAGAAAAACAAGCGTGGGAAGAAATTGAAAAACTTTCTTCACTCTTTAGCTAAGAATTACGCAGAAAACGAGCAGTAACCCAACTTTATTTAAGAAAATTACACAACTATCCTTTATGCAATTACCTTTTATCTTGTCAAAATAATTAAATAATTTTATTTGAATCAGATATTTAATAATATTATTAATAAAAATAATTAATAAAAATAAAAAATAATTGTGTACATAAAATAAATTTATATAATAATAATATTAATTATAAAAAATAGAAATAAATGAACTTATTTTATTTTATTATTATTTAAATATTTTTAAAAATAAAATTAATTTATAAATTTATATTTTATACCTTTTAAAAAAATTAAGTTTTTTACAACTATTTCATCAGTCATAAATTTCAATAAATTTCTTCAAATCCATTCTTATATGCTCAAATTTAAACAATATCATTATCTTCGTACTTTATTTTCACATTATTTACAAAATCTTGTCTTAATCCAAACACATCATGAATTCGAATCTTGCTTTCTCACTCCAATTATTGAAACACCTTTATGCTACACATAATTACCGATGATCCATCTGCTGAAATTTTACGTTTGAATTGCTTAATAAGAACATGATATCAACATCGTGATACGTGTTCCATGTTGAATCACTGAATTTCACCGTACCAATAATGGCACTGCGAAGCTTCTCCCAATCAATTCACATTTCAGAGGTTCAAATGAATTAAAAATAAAACGTCATAATCACAAATAATTGATAGAATAAGATTTGCTAGGTCGAATTAGAAATTCAAGTATAAAAATAAAAAACGAGTAGGAGGTAGTCTAAAAAGGAGTTGTTTTAGGAACATGTTATATAAAAAAATAAGAAAAAAATTATCAATGTAGAAATTTATCTTTTATGGGACGTGTTTGTCTTATTAAATTGGTCATTAATGTCATTTCACTATATTTTCTTTTCTAAAAGTTCTAATCATCTTATAAAGAAAATTATGAAGTTATAAAGAAATTTTCTTTAGAGTCGAGGATTAGAAGGGAGAAAAATACCATCAACTATATTGGAGAACATTTGTAAATCTAAACAGATTAGACATGGAGAACTTTTTAATAAGACTTTATTGGCAAAGTAGAAATGAAGGTGGGTTCCTCAGAGATAGATCTATGGAAGGAAGTCCTAGAATCAAAGTATGTGTCGTGAAGGAATTTAAACTTAAATGCATCGGGCCAAAATAAGAACAGATCTAGGTGGTGAAATGACTTATGTAAAGTTTGTGTTACTAGGCAAGACAACAATTGGTTTGACTTAAATGTTGTTATATGGTAAGTGGAGTTTGGATCCAAAATTAAATTGTGGGAAGACAACTAAATATACAATAGACAACTCAAAGATAGGTTCCCCAAAATGTTTAACAACTCCTTGCTTAAAGATAAACCAATAGTTAGGTATGGAAGATGGACTACTGAGGGTTGGGAATGGGTTTTTAGCTGGAAAAGAGAATGGTTTGAGTGTCAAAAGCCTATGCAAGAAAATTTCATGGCATGCTTATCACAACAAACACTGCACCCATATAGGGAAGACAAATGGTTATTGAGAGACCCATATTGATGGAGTTCTCCCTCTCCTTTCTTAAGTTCTTCGATTGTATATGATTTGAATGATTGGAGAAGACATGGCAACGGAAGAATTGAATAAAAATGGGTAAGAACATGAATGGGTTGCCATGTGGCACCTAAAAACTCTCCATTCATGGGTTGCCATATGTCAATCCATGTACCTCAAAGCTCTCCATTCAAGATGTGACAAGTGGCATCAGGAATAGGAGAAGGTTATACAACCCAAATCGACAAGCATATGACTAAGGACACCACGAACACTTCACAATTAGGTCAGTCATCTCAGCATCCAAGACAAGGCCCCACCAAACATCAAAATGACCCCAACAGAAGAAGAAATGGACATAAGACAGAGCATCAAATGTTCTTTCTTCTAGTCTTTTTAAAAGACAAGTTTATGTAAATAAATTGGGCTCACTTTGGGGGTCCAAATAGAAGAATAAGCTAAAGTAGGGTTCACTTAGCATAAATTGGGGTGTACTTAGAATAAATTGGGTTTGTGCCAAACTCACCTTTCATGACAAGTGCATCTAGGTTTAGGGTTTCTTTGACCTACCTTCTAGAAGGTTTCTCATGAATGACACCCCTACCTTTTTATCTTGTTCTCTAAGACATTCTCTCCTATAAATGGAGTGTGTTGCCTCATGTATTTCACACATTTAATTTTGAATAGAATAGAAACTATGTCAGAGTGTTTAGTGAGCTGAGTCTCCTAAAGGTTCTTGGATCTTATCTTGTGAGTGTAGTGCACTTCAAGTGGTGGGTCTTCACCACTCATCTTGAAAGAACCCATCCTTCCAAGTGGCCTGATCCATCTTCCATTCCATAAGCTTTCTTTCATCTTTCTCTTTTTCTTTCTTTCATTATGTCTGTACTGGTCGGACGTGCTCGGGTACTCGACCCTAGCACCTAAGTTTAGTAGCTCGGTTAGACAGTCCCTTTTGAGAGATGCCTAACTCGACCTAAGGTGAATTACGGGGCCAATAGTTTGTCATGAGGTTGGCCCAGATGATTACAAGTCCATATTAAGAGGATATGGGCCAATGTACCTGGATAAGTGAAGACCAATGTACCTGGATAATGTCCAAGCTTCACGAGGGTGTTTGTGGCAGCCACATCGGTGGACGACCTCTCTCGTTGAAAATCATCCAAGCAGGGTAATATTGGCCGACGATGAAGGAAGATTTCGGGAAATATGTCCAGCGATGCGAACAATGTCAAAAACACGCCAATTGGTGCCGAGCACCAGCCGAGGAGTTGCGATCGATTTATAGCCCATGGCCTTTCCATACGTGGGGATAGACATTTTGGGCCCTTTCCCTTTGACCATACGCCAGATTAAATATCTCATCGTCACCATTGAGTATTTTACTGAGTGGATTGAAGCTGAACCAATTGCACATATAACTGCTCACAAAGTCCAACATTTCGTATGGAAGAACATTATATGTCGCTTTAGGATTCTGAGGCACTTAGTATCCGACAATGGAACCCAATTTTCCAGCTAACAAAATGGAAAGTTATGCACAGAGCTCGGGATAAAGAAAATCTTTGCCTCGATAGAACACCCACAAATGAATGGGCAGGCCGATTCGGCCAACAGGGTCCTACTTAGAGGACTGAGAGGAGACTGGAAAAGAAAAAAAGGAAATTGGTCAGAAGAAGTTCCAAGAATTTTGTGGTCTTATCACACCACTCCACAATCAACAACGAAGGAGATGGCTTTCAGTTTAGTATATGGGTCGGGTGCCATGATACCGGTGGAAGTGCAAGAGAATTCTCCTAGATTCCATAGTTTTGTGGTTGAAGAATCCAATGAAGGAAGAAGAATGAACTTAGATTTTTTGGAAGAGGCACGTGATCACGCTCGTATAAAATCAGAAGCCTTAAGGAGAAGGGTGGAATTAAGGCATAAGACCAAAACGAGACCTCGACAGTTCAAGGTTGTCGACTTGGTCATGTGAGGAAGGCCCACCCCTATCAGATCGAGAACAAGCTGTCTCCAAAATGGTTTGGCCCATTCCGTGTAGTTGAGGTACTTGGAAGCGACACATATAAGTTGGAAACTTTGGGTGGAGGAGCCATCCCACGAACACGGAATGCAACAAATCTCAAGTTTTATTTCAGTTAAGATACCTAGATTTTCATTTCTTTCCTTTAAACACTATGTTTCTGTTTGAGGTGACACTCTTTTTTCCTAAAAAGGGTTTTTTTAATGAGGTCACTAGTAATAAACTTGTTCTTTGGAGATATATGTGTGATAAGTTGGTGTAAATTGAATAATGTAGTCACCCGAGATGGAATACGGTAAGATGACCTAACTTGGTGTAAGCACGATTACCCAAGTATAGGGGCTCTATGAGATGAGTTGATTTAAACAGGTGACGTTGTCCGAGATGGCACACGGTAAGACGACTTAACTCGGTGTAAGCATGATTATTCGAGTATAGGCGGCTTGGAAGATAAGTTGATTTAAATGGGTGACGTTGTCTGAGATTGCACATGGTAAGATGACCTAACTGGGGACAAATGTAGTTGTGTGAGTATAGGCACCCGGTGAGATAAGTTAACTCGGAACATTGTGTAGCAACCCGAGGTGGCACATGATAAGACGACCTAACTCAGGACAAATGAAGTCACCCAAGTATAGGCACCCTTTGAGATGAATTAGTTTGAATATATCAGAAATAGCGCATGATAAGATGACCAAGCTCGGATTATATACAACTAACTGAGTAGGTGCTCTGCGAGGTGAGATAACCTGGAATAGATGCAATACTCACACTGTAAGATAGCCCAACTCGAGGGCGAATGTAGTCAAAGATCGTCATCTGACCAAGCCTGAGCTTAAAATGTTCCAGATGATTCATGACGTCATACCCTTTGCTTGACTCATAAAATGAACTATGTGGGCAATATCAAGACAAACAGGGGGTACAAGCCAAGTCGAAGTGGAAGGTTCTTCTACCAACCAGAAAGATGTCAATCATCAAAGGGTTAGTCTCTTCGTTAAGAGAAAGTTTTGTTGCTTTATGCATTCACCTAAGTTAACAAGACCCTATTATGTTAATCATGTTATGTTTCAGGTGTGGAAGGTGAAGTCAGCCCAATTGATAACAAATTTTTTCCTTTTCATATGTTCAAACACTACAATCCCATATCAGCTAAACATGTAGAACCCTGTTAATCACGTTATGTTTTAATTCAACTTGTATGGAATGATATTTGGACACACATTCTTGCACTATAGATAAAATCTTAGGCTCCAAGATAAATAACATGTTTAAAATTGTCTAAGTTTCAAAACTCTAAGTGAATGTCGATGAAGAATTGAAGTGTCCAGTAAGTTCGACAAACAAAGGTGAAAAGTAGATATAATTCATAAGAGTTTGAATTAAGAATCTCCTACCAACTTTCTAACACGGTCTTGCCCGGGTCTAGCTCGGAGAAGTCTATGGTGGGGTGGACAATGGCTGCTTGCTCTAAAGCAATTTCAAATCCAACGAGGTAGAACTGGGTGTCATCCTCTTTAAAAGAATCGATGACCCATGTAAAATCTTCTTCTTTGCAAATCATTTCTTTCTTTAGGTCTTCAATCTCGTTTGAGAGTTTGTTATTCTGTTCGGCCAAACAATTAGCTTCGGTTCAAAGGCGTTAACGATTAACTTCAGCTCGGAGGCGTTCCATTTCTTGATGAAGTTCCATATTCTGATTAATCATTTGATGCTCAGCTCTCTTCTGATCTTTTACCTTGACATTGACTAGGCAAGTCAGACCAAATGCTTGACCGAGGAGCTTTTTGGCATCATGATGAAGGCGATCTTCGTCCTTGGCCATCAGTCTAACCTTGTCTTCAATAGGCAAGAACATTGACTCACCATGCGCTGGAATGTCGAAGTTAGGATCCCATAAGCTCTTCCTCTGTAAGCTTTCAGCCTCACACTCTTGGATGGTTATGACCTCCTGATCAGGGGCTCGACCATCCAAGTGTGAGTGCTCGGTAGGAGGGCTTCCACTGGTCTCTTCCTCTTAAAGACAAGCGTCAAGGTGGTCTGCTCATCTTGGTCAGATTGGACCCGAGCGGTATCAATTGAAGCTTTCCTCTTTTGCGACAAAGAATCCTTGTGCAGTCTCGCGGTTGCCCTCATTTTCCTAATAGGCTTGGCCAGCTCAGCTTTGCTGATGTTGGAAAGCATGTTATCTACAAAAACAAACAAATATTTAGGGTTAACAAGTTAAGTTTTCTTTCCAAAGATAAGAAAGGAGGTCTACCATATATGTTAGAGATATAGAGTTAAAACAAGAGGAGGGGTGAATTGTTTTTGAAAGATTCTCGCAAGTATTGAAGGTAGAGTTAAAAGCTATGAAGAATTAATCAATGGAAAATCTGTCAAGTCAAATATAAAATTGTTTTTATGTTTGATGCAGAAAATCGGTGGTTTTTATCAATAATTTATAAAAACAAAGTTAAAGCAGTTTAAAAAGTGTAAGGATATAGAGATTCACACGAAATGTTTATACTGGTTCACTCATAACTAAGAGCTACATCTAGTTCTCAAAAACAACTAAGAATTCACTATGTAATCAACCCTAGATTACAAGCTACACACACCAAGAGTGATGATCTTGAACCCCTAGAGAACACACACCACTTCTTGGCAAAAACCACACCAAAAATGTTGATCTTGATCCCCTCAAGAACACAGAACACTTCTTGGCAACACCAGTACATAAATACAATTATCAAGAAAGAAGGGAATAGAATACATCTGGGTAAATCACAAGATCAAAGTTCAGAATACAAGACCCAATCCTATTCCACACTTGAGATGATCCAAAAGCTCTCTGAAAACTTGAAAACTGTTTTTGATTGATCTCTCTCACTTTGTTAATGCATAGGAGCGTAAAACTACCTTTTTATCTTTCAATCACATGGTTAAAACAGTTAAAACAAAAAAACAAAAGCTGTTGGAATCATTTAAAACAGAAAAACCATTTAACAAACTTTTGTTAAGGTTTTCAGAGAAACAATCGATTGATTTATCGAAAGAATCAATTGATTTTTTTTACAGCAAAGGCAAAGGCAAAGTTTTTCCAAATCATTTTAAAATCCACTAAGTGTCAAACAACCTGTTGATTCGAAATTTCAACCTGCTGAAATTTGTTTGACAACAAAGGCAAAGACAAAGCTTTTCCAAATCATTTTAAAATCTACTAAGTGTCAAACAACCTGTTGATTTGAAATTTCAACCTATTGAAATTTTACTTCCTTTTAGAAAACCCGACTTTTCAAAAGGTTAAAGATTCAATTGAGCTTGGATCATCTTAAGGAGTGAATTAACAAGTTTCAAACAACTAGACACACTCACATAACAACAAGGTCTTCAAGCTTTCCACTTGGATTTGGAGACATCAAAGCATCTTGTTCAACAATCTCCCCCTGTTTGATGAAGACAAATCCTTGGTTTTCTTGTGATGTGCTTGTGATGTTCTATTTGAATTTGTTAGTACCTGGAAAACATAATTTGTGCATGTACCAGAAGTAATCATATCCAAATATCATTAGCACCACAAAACTAGTTTTCACTAGGTGATTCTCATAGGGAAATCCAATAAAATCAGTGTGAAAGCTAGTGAAAATAAGGTGCAAAATCATAGTTATGCAAAAACTAACTAAATCATATAAGCCCAAAATCAGAGTTATGCAACAGCTAACTAAATCATATAAACCCAATTTTAAAGCAGATATGTAGCAACATATAAACCATATAATTCTCCCCCTATTTGTCTTCACAAATAGAATATAAGAAGGGGTAAACACAAAATTAAGAAGGAATTTGAGAATTAAGAATATCCAACTCATTTCTTAATAAGAAAAATCAGAATATCAATGTGTGTAGCAACAGCATTGCAGCAACAAACATGTGATACCATATTAGAATTGCAACAAAAATCTATGGTGTGTCAGAGCTATGACAACAATAAAATTAAAGTACCATAGACCCAAAAAAATTCAACAAGGAGACCACAGTTTCTCCCCCTATCTTTTCTACATCCAACAGTTACCAGCAATGGAGTACTTAAAAAAAAAATTATCTTCAAGTTGGTCTCACAATCTAAGTCACATTCTCCACACAGCATATGTCATCCTCATAACTTTATGTTAACACAAGCAAGTCAGCTGCGATAAAAGCACATCCCCAACCAAGTACCCCCAAATATTTTGAACCATCAACAAAATATAGTTTTGTCTAGGGAGCTGGTGTAATGTTTTCTCCTGCAGGAACTGCATTTTGTACAACCACGTATATTCAATTGCAGTAAATTGTAACAAAAACACTTATCCTTGGGCAGCTCTTCCAACACACACAACCCAATGTCCCGCAAGCAAACAACATAATAAACTCAAGCAAGATGAAGACTCCAAATGTAATCACATATACAAATATTCATTAACCCATGACCAGCAATGTGATTGCCTACATAAAAAGCTTTGAATTTTAAGGAAAACAAAGAATATATCCCTTTACTATCTAATTCAGACGCACCAAGAATGCATATATTTGACCCATAATGGGTTTTGAAAGAAAAGAAACAACTGTAATTATGCATAAGAATTGATAACAACTTTATTCAAATGTGCCAGAGGTAAAACAATCAGTTGTTTCGTGAAAACAATCGGTTGTTTTTCTGAGATAGCAAGAAAATGTTTTTCAAAGCAAATCATCTTTCAAAGTGATGGGAAATGCATAATGAAATATATTCATACCTTTGCATTACCTCAACATGTTTAGAAGTTCATTTGAAGCCAAAAGCATAGGATGAACATATACAACTTACTTTACATAGGTCATGAATTTTGACTTGTCAACAATTTGAGTAAGGTGTATGCTCTTCAACCATAATAATAAGCATCACTTTGATTAGTCTTCATCATAGCACCTGTACTTGAAAGGTCCTTCAATACAGAATTTATGCATATACAAAGAAAGTATATCAGCAGGATAATAAGACACACAAACCAGTTTTCTGCATAAGTCATAAACATAAATACCAGTAAAAGCAGTGTGTAAATCAGTGCAAAATTAATGTTACTCAGTGTGTGCACAAAGTTATAGCCGCACCAAATAAATCAGAATAAAGCACCATAGTTCTGGATATACAACATTAGCAGAAAAAAAAAAGTGAAGTGTTCAAGTGCTTTAAAATGCAGAGCAGCAACAACATAATGCATCCCTTTTAAAGCTATTTATACAACCAAATCAAGCATAAAATTTTGCCCCTATTTATTCTCACAAATAGACAATGAGAAGGGTTGTACAAAGCAGAAATCAGAATAATAATATAGTAGTCCAACAGTACAAACAATATTGACATTTGAAGAATAGAAAATTATATAAAGCTTTCAAGGAAACAACTGGATATATTATTTAATTATCATATTCTAAGGCACACTCGATGTATATTTGTCCAAAAGCAAGATTTGAAAAAAGAGAAATAGATTTAACCATGCATAAGCAAATTTGGTAGCATTATATAGAGGTGCTAGAGGCAAAACAATCAGTTGTTTTACTATGACAGCAAAGAGAACATTTTTCATAACCAAAAATTACCTTTTAAATTGATGAAAAATGCAGTATGCAATTTGTTCATAGCTTTGCACAGAGAACCCTAATAGATTCACCCAAAAAGAAGACTTTGTGATGTTCATATGGCCACAAGGCACACTATGTAAATTGAGAAATGAAAACACACATACTCTCTTTATTCTTGAAGTTTCTCTTTTGACCAACCACTGTGCATGTGTCACGGATGTCTCTTGACATTCAAAGAACTCTACTAGATGTACACATTTGAAAAGGGCAAGCACCAAAACTGACTTTAAGGCTTTTTCCCTTGAGACTTTATTCCTTATACCCAATGTAATTATTGGCTTTCAAGGATACCTACAAAAAAAGGTTAAGAAGCAAGATTTGGTCCCCCTATAAATTTGGGTCCAATGATGTTAGTAGGTGCAGAACATGGAAGCTTCGATGAACCAAATCTGTGATGAAGGCTTGATGCTTTGCTGCTTTGATTGATGCTTAGTTCTAAGGTGTTTAGAATTCTTGTTAAGATCATTCTTAATCTTATGCACAAGCTGAATCAATCTGTTTTAAAAGAGAAAAATGTTTTTCTAAGCAAAGAGAAAAACAACCGGTTGAATTCACAACATAATCGATTGTTTTGCACTTAGCTTATTTGAAGGTTTTCAAAACTGTTTTTTGACTTGGTTGACTAACTGTCAAAACCAATTCAACCAGTTAAAATGACATTTCAACCGATTGATTGTCACATTTCTTAACAGCTTTTCAAAAACTTGTTAAATCTATTTTCAATTGAATTAAAATTGATTTGGCTCATGATTGACTGTCTAAAACGGCTAGTTTTGAGAGCTATAAATATGGTTTCTCTTTGTATTAAAAAACACACAAAAAGTGAGATTGAAAACGTTTTTTAGAAGAGATTTGATTCAAAGTTTTGCAAGATTGCTTAGAAGTTGTGCATTGGTTCAAGAACTGATCTTAGGAGCTCTATGATTCCTGAAATACCAGGTGTAATGTGTTCCTTTTTTTTTTCTTGTAATTGTTTCTTTTCTATACTTGTAAACTTTGTAAACCTGTAAGGTCAAAGGGTGTTCTGACTGTGGTTGTGTGAAAGGCAAAGAGGGTGAGTGTTCTTGTGTTATCAAGATCACTTCTTTGTGGCTTTGAGTGTTTGTAATCTATGATTGATTGCTAGTGAAATACCAGTGATTGTTTTGGGGACTAGATGTAGCTCAGGAGTTTAGTGAACCAATATAAATTGATTGTGTAATTTTTCTCTATCTCACACACTCATTATAAACTGTTTGATTTGGAGGGCTACGTCGAACAAAATTGCAACCAAGAAAAATCTACTTAAAGGGGGGGGTGTACAATTGAGGGATATATCAAATGCAGTTTGGAACATATGCAACAAATGGCTTGGGTACGTTTAGTGAACCATAATGTTTTGCTTAATCATTTTAACCATTTTTACTGTCTTTGTTTTAATAAAGAGGGTTATAATCTATGGAAAAGTTTGTGGGTCTTTGTAATGTAGTGCATATGGAAACATAGAAACATGTCAGTCTTTACTCGAGAAAAGGTTGATGTAGAGGAAATCTTAACCCTAGCACAAGTTCAGTCTAGGGCATGGATGAAACTTCTCTTACTCTAATTGGATTCAGTGCCCCGTATCAATTTGGTAACTAAATAAACTTGTTGGAAGTCTACGAATGTTCTAACTATCAAAAGTTCTATAATTGTTTGAATGGCATAGCTTTTAAGATTCATGACATCAACCATGAGTTTATAGTTTTGTTTTTTATTTTTTTTCACAACAATAATGCTTTTGAAAAGGGTTAAAACATGTTTAATATATCTATGCATTTTTAATGTTGTTGAATGGTTTTAACATGTTTGATGGAAGACGTTTTGTTGATCAAAATGGTGGGTTGTCATTTTGCTGGGAAACTTATAGCAGTGAAAACTCAAGAGTGGAGTTTTTTTGTAGAGGAAAGGCTCAATTTTGGCATTGATACAAACGACATGGGAGTTGCATAAAGGCAGGGGAGTAGCATAATTATTACTGTAGCACGGGTACCTCTCTTCAAAAAATTTTGTATGAAGATGAATTGATGTCGTGTATGTTGGTTGCATTAAAATGTGGGTAATAGAAGGGGATCATATCATTGAGTAACAATTCAATAGGATGAAAAAGGCACATATGGAGTGAATCACGTAATGCGTTAGTTTGCCAAAGTTTTTGTTAAAACTCTAGATAATTCAATTAGTCTCAAACGATCTCATGATAATAGACTCCAAGTTATTAAGACTTTACATGATCAAGTCGGTCTTAGATGATCTCATGATAACAGACTCCAAGCTTATTTTGATGATAACAAAAAACTATAAAGATGTGTTATGATTTGTAACAACAATGTTAATAATGTAGAAGTTACCAAAACACATCAAACAATGCAAAGAATACAAGTTTTAGAATATATAGTCAGTGCACATAAGATATTTCCCAAGAAAAAGAAAGATGATGTTACTCAATATGGTCAGATTATTCCAAATATTATATATCCTTGAAGAGGATGACATGAGTAAACACAATATTAGCTGAAAGCATCAAATGAACAACATGTTGATAAGTACTAAAAGCTTGTATTCACATAAATCATCAAATGATGTCTTAAAGGAACTCGTTAGACGATTATCAAACATGTAAGAGCTCAATGGACCAACCTCAACATAGAGTGTTAGAGAAAGCTAACAAAATCGACAAACGAAGAAATCTTCACAACGCGTCAGACGATACTAAAAGCTTATATGATAAACAATGATGCGCGTAAGATAATCATTTGACAGGGAAGTTTCCAAACTAAAGTTTTGCATTCTATATATGATCAAACGATTATAATATGTTTTCCATTTTAATATTATGAATTTATTGAAAATGAATTATATCAAAACAAATAGTTGAAACAAGAGTAGAATGTTTGATCAGTAGAATGTAAAACAAAGTGTCAAACAAAATGAATATGTTATGTGCTTTAAATGATTAATGAAAGAAAACATTTTCTAAAATGTTAATACATTGTTTTCAAATACAAATGTGCCTTAATGATTAAATTCAAGTCTATACGAGAAAGATTAAAAAAAATAGAATGTATGATTGATTATGTGTTAAATAGTTATTTGAAACATATTTGAAAGAATATAAATCAAATTAAATCTAGTTGTGCTCAAATGTTTTAATTTAAGTTAATCTGAAAAGTGTTGATAATGCATTTTTGAATTAATATATGATAATGGAAAGACTTAATAATTCATCGATATTCGAAGATGTTATTTTTCCGCAATGCCCATGCTTTAATATAAAGATTGGTGAGATTCACAAAAGGTTTCTAAATTTATTTTATGAACTTAAAGATGCATATAAGTCAACATTTAGAGTTTCTACACTCAAGTCTACAAAGGAAATCATGAAGACTGATGAACGAGATTTGTGCAAATCAAGTATTAAGGTGTCATCCAGTCATTGCTTAGAGGAAGCATGTGCAACATATTTATTCCAAGAGTAATCATACGGCAAAGTCATATTCAAAACTCGTATGAGAACATTCTTAATCTAGCGGCTGATACAAAGAATGGAAGATATGCAAAATGAATATTCAGATTTCATTAAATCAAGTACAGCGTTCTTTGTTCAGTTGATTAAGGAAACAATCAGACAACGTGGTTCAATCCTATCCAAACATATATATCAATGATCAAACGAATAAAAAGAGAGGAAATATTTCAAAGAGCTTGAGTGGAATATCAAATGAAGATGGCGTGCATATATTAACAAAGCTGAAGTTTTCATATCAAAGCATCTACTACATTAAAGAAGAATTAATGTGACATATTTATGTGAAGAATCAAGTCACTAAACCTTAAAGGGTTAACATTCACACCAGAGGGCTAAAAGGAAACAATTTAAATTGTTTCACATGCTCAAAGACGAACAAGATTTGATTAAAGTAGAAGTTACCATATTAAACGTTTAATGAGAAGAGGGTGAAAAATGCACACCAATGAAGGATATGACGAAGAATCCCAAGATTACAATATTGAAGTATCAATGTTCACATTGGGAATAAAGAGAGAAACAAATCAAAATGCATTTAAATTCCAAGACGCAGAAGAATCAATCAGATTGAAGAGTTTCCATATTAAGTGTTTAACGACTATGTGAACAAGGAAAGAAAGTAAAGCTTCAATGGTCACTATCTGGAATCTATATAAAGACCTTGAATATGAAAAAGACACACAGAGGACAAAATACCAAGCTTACACACGTGAGCAATATGTATAGTCTTACCGTGATTGTATTTCATACTTGCTACTTAGAGAACTTATAGTTTGGAGAGTGAGAGATATATTGTAAATCCTTCATTGAGTAAAGTTAACCCTTGGTGCTTTCATTGTTGTTTCCATGCTTTTTTATCCAAGGAATCTCCAAGATATGTTTCCAAACTATTTTTTGAAAACCTACTAAGTAAATTTTAGTAAGTTGATTGGTGTATTTGTTTGTTAAAATATTTTTAACTAATGTCTTAGGGACTGAAGAGAATATTTTAACTAGATGAGTTATCACATTTGCATCCTTCGGTTCATTTTCATTCTCTTATTTTGTCACATCAATTCCATCTGTTTTCGCCGGTTGATTTTCTCGTCGGTTGACTTCAGTAGAAAGTTCTGCTCCTAACCTGTCTTTTCTAGATTTTGTTCTGCATCTTCTCTTCGCACTGCAACATGGCTTTGTTGGGACACGGGGGGCTCTACCTGTTGATCACACTTTGATGATCAAGTAAGTGAGAGCTTACGAAAATAAGATAAGTATTCAGTTTCAGTATAGTATTAAGAAACAACGTACCTTTATCGATGGTCTCAAGCCCTTTTTATAACTATCTTTTTAACAGTTTCTCTTAAGAGAATATAATCTCAATTGAAAGCATAACAAAAACAATATTCTGCCTACGGGCACCTTTACTCACAGTGCTAACTAGCAGAAGAGAATCTCGTGCACTCTTAATCTCGCGTGCTCACCAGTTAACTAATATTGCCATATATTCAATTAACAACCTTATGCACATATCTATTTAACCAACAACTCTACGTATATTCACATATATCCTATTCTAACAACTTAATATATATATATATATATATATATATATATATATATATCGACATATATATTTAACTAGCAACTTTATATTAATATGTGACCAAACTTATTATTTTAATTATTCTCCATCGGGCTTTCCAACAAAACTGGACCAAACTCATGGTCCACTCTCTGGGCCCAAAAGACGAGCTGACCATACCCACATGCCTAGACCGAGGTCCCGAGCACTCAAACACTCCTGTCTGGTACACCATCCAAGAACACTCAACACGGATTGCATCACCTCTTTAATTACTTCACATGGACTTATTTGGTTCTTCTAGAACCATGAGTATTGGAGGAAATTAAATGCTCTTGTCATTGTAGATGATTTATCTATATTTACATGGACATTATTCATTGCATCCGATAATGATATTTTTTCTGATTACAAAAAGCTTGCCAAACTTTTACAAAATAAAAATTGCAATAACATTTGTTTTATAAGAAGTAACCATGGTGAAGAATTTCAAAATGAAAAATTCAACTCTTTTTTTTGAAAAGTATTGTATTCATCATAATTTTTTTGCACCTAAAACTCCCCAACAAAATGGTGTGCTAGAAAGAAAGAATAGGTCTCTTGAAGAATTGGCCAAAACAATTCTTAATGAATCATCTCTTCTAAAATATTTTTGGGTTGATGTTGTTAGCAGAACTTATTATGTCATGAATAAAGTTCTCAATAGACAAATTCTTAAGAAAACACCTTATGAACTTTATAAAGGTAGGAAACCTAATATTCGCCATTTGAAAGTTTTTGGTTGCAAGTGTCAATAATACATTTAATATTTGTAATTTATCACCTTTTGCAAGACATTTTGATACTAATAATGACCAGGATCTGAAGATTGATCATTTTGAAGAAGGATGGCCTGATAATGGACCATTTGAGAATATGCATATTGGACCACTTACTAGATTGGACCACTTACTAGAGCCATGATAAGACTAATGAAAGAAGAAGCAAGGAATCAATAGGTTCTCCTTTCATGGAGAATTATATATTAGTCTTGTTTTCCATATTTCTTGCCTTGTTTATACTTGTATAGAGTAGTGTAGGTTTTTCCAACTTTGTATTATGAGTTGAGTAGCATAGGTTTCGTTTTAGCCACAAAAGACGATATAGTTAATAAACCCTAAGAGAGAAAGGAATGTCTCTTCTATGAAAAAGCTAACTTGCCATGCAATCTAGGGTTTGTAGAAGTTTTTTTGGGCGGCACGATAGGGTTTAAGGCGAGAGAGCCTAACATTTCATTCGGCCTCTTCACCTTCTTGGCTCAAAACTGAAAAATTATGTATCATCTGAATTTACGAGAGAGTCGAGGTATATAACGTGATCTGAATCGTCCTTTAAGTGGCCTACTTGTTGTGTTTATAGGAATTTTCTTTGATCCTTATGAAATTATTTGAGGCAAAATTTTCCTAGATAAAGTTTTAGATAAACAAATCATGAAACAAGAGAAAATGTATAAATGGTAACACAAATCAAAATGTTAACTACTTTTCACCACGAAAAAAATGTAGAACAAAATTCAAAGATTAATACTTTTCAAAACTACTAAAAGTAGAGAAAGAACAAAACTGTACAATAAAATTCAGAGATTGATACTTTTCAAAACTACCAAAAAGAGAAAAAGAAACACATACTGCATCTCTTGCACCATACTCGTCACAATCCATCTTTTAATCCAATTTCTACTCTTCAAACCCTAGTCATCTACCCTTCTTTGCCTAAACAACAATCCACACGTGGCTCATTGAGTTACTGCTCTATTCAATGCAGAAACCAAATTTTAATATTATTTATTATTTTTAAGCCCTAACACCCAATTTTAAAATCTATCATTTGTTTATGAATATAATAATTGGTTTTAAGTTACGTGTATTAAAATCATGATCATAAATATATTAATAATTTTAGTTATAATTGTACTCATAGGTTCGAATCTAGACTAACCGACATGATCAAGAATGAAACTGATTAATGACTCAACATTAGTTAATTTTATTTTATTAGGTATAATAATGACAAATGGTCCACAATAATTATATAAATAAGCATATATCCCAAAGAATCAGGTACGCAATCATCTAATACTAAATATTGAGTGCCAAAGTTTGACTTGAGTATCAGAGTTCCTTTGGAAGGTACCATTCGACTCTGGAGTTTAAGGAGAGGAGGAGTGGAAGAACGGGAGTGCAGGAGTTCATCCAAGAGGTAGGAGTGAGGTGCAGACTGACCGACCGACCAATGAGTAGTTCAATAGTTCTCTTGGTCCCAACCCTGTTCGAGAACAATTGGCACCCACTGTGGGGCCGAGAGAACCAGTACGAAGAAGAAAGAAAATGGTGTCGATGAGAAGCATGGTGAATGAGAGAATGTCAGACACTGAGCAGATGGCGTTGTTGATGTCTCTGCAGAGAGATGGCTAAGATGAAGCGAAAGAATGAGGAGGAAATCCTTTCTCTCCGAAAGGAGAATGATGAGATGAAGAGGAAGTTGGCAGAGGGAGGTTCATCTAGACGACTGGGCAACCCAGCTAGGAAGTCCCTCACCACCCCCACTGGCCCTAAAGCTGTTGAAGAGCCAAAGAAAACTCACACCCAGGAAGCCAAGGCTGAGTCTTATCTCAACAGGTCGGTCCCACGACTAGTACCCTAGACTTGTCCCGCAGACAACCATTCACTGACTATGTGATGGGGGAACAGCTGACGATTATGTGGAAAGGCTTGAACATGGACCGTTACAACGGTACGACCGATCCAGATGAACACATGGACGTGTACACCATCCATATGAGCTTGTACACCTCGGACAACACAGTCATGTGCCGAGTGTTCCCCACCTCGCTGAAGGGAGGAACCTTGAGCTAGTTTATGAGGCTTCCACCAAACTCCACCGACTGCTTTGAAACGCTGGTGTCCAAGTTCAGGACACAATTCGCCACTAGCCAATCGCACCACTTGACTTCTATTGCCCTGGTCAACATTCGCTGGGAGAAGGGAGAATCTTTGAGGCTATTCATGGAAAGGTTTGGTAAGGTGGACCTCAACATCTGGAATCTGAGCTTGGATATGGCCATGTACCACATGGTCAAGGCCCTATGGTCAGGGTCGTTTTCTAGTAGTTTGTCCAAGAAGCTAGCAGAGAACCTAGATGAGCTTAGGCAGAGGGCCGCTAAGTACGTGGAAATGGAAGAGTTAAGGGAGTTCAGGAATCCAACCAGAGTCAAAGCAACGAATAAGGTCATCCTTAACGAGTTAAAGAAGCGACTCGGCACGGCGAAAGGAAGGTGGACCGAAGAGTTGGTAGAAGTCTTATGGGCGTACCGCTGCACGCCCCAAACTTTGACGAAGGAGACACCCTATATCCTGACCTATGGCACCGAAGCCATTATTCCAATCGAGGTAGGGGAGACATCTCTTAGTAGGAAAATCTTTGATTTGTCCCTTAATCAGGAATGTATGTCGGTCGAACTCGACCTCATAAACAAACTCTGAGATAGAAGCAAGATCCGTGAAACCGCATGCAAGCTACAGACGGTCAGGCGGTACAACGCAAAAGTTCAGTCGAGGAGCTTTCAGAAGGGAGATTTGGTGTGGCGAATGCGAAGTGAGGCTAGAAAGACAGACGACATGCTCTCGTCCAACTAGCAAGGTCCCTTCCGGATCCGAGATATTGCAGCTGGGGGGCATACCACCTAGAGTGATTATCAGGCAAGATTGTACTGAGGACATAGAATGTCACGCACATCAAATTTTATTACAGTTGAAATCAATAAAATTATGTACTCTTTCCTCGCCCGAACGTTTTTTCATTATGAGGGTTTTTTGGTCGAGAAGGTTTTAATGAGAAATTTCTTCAAATATGTGTATTTAAGTATACAAAGTTAACTTTAACCGGTATTCCCTCGCAACACCTAAAGACTCTATTCGGTGAAGGACGCATACCTTAACTGGTATTCCCTCCCGACACCTAAAGACTCGGTTCGGCCCAGAATGCATACCTTAATCGGTATTCCCTCCGAATACCTAAAGACATGGTCTAGCCAGGGACGCATACCTTAACTAGTATTCCTTCATGACACCTAAAGACTCGGTTCGGCCAAGGACGTATACCTTAACCCGTATTCCCTCCCGACACCTAAAGACTCAGTTTGGCCAATGACGCATACCTTAACCGCTATTCTCTCCCAACACCTAAAGACTCGGCATCGCTAAGGTCACGTCCTACCTCGGGAATCCCAACCGCCACAATGACCTCGAATACAGACTCTTCGGATTCAACATCCTCGAGCTTGGGAAACAAATGTACTGGTAGGGTTTGAACGACATGACTCGACACCTGGTCCAGACCGACCGACATGATCAATAATGAGATGATTAATGACCCAACATTAGTTAATCTGCTTTTATTATGCCCATTAACTAAAAAGAACACACAATAGTTATATACATAAGCACAAATCCTAGAAGATCAGGTACACAATCATCTAATACTAAATGTTGAGTGTCGAGTGTCAAAGTTTGACTTGAGTGTCGAAGTGTCTTTTGCAGGTATCATCCGAGTCCAGAGTTCAAAAAGAAGAGAAGTGGAAGAGCGAGAATGCAGGAATTCGTCCAAGAGAAAGAAGTGAGGTGCAAACTGACTGATCAATGAGTGGTTCAATATTCTCTTGGTCCGGTCCCAACCCCATTTGAAAACAATAATTAATAAGATTGGATACTACAAGATAATATAGGATATATCTTAATTTATTTTTGAATTTCATCTCATTAGTTAAAATATTATTCCAATATATTTAATACAAATATTTTCTTTATCTCAAAATTCCAAGCCGTGCACGAGTGTGAAAACTAGTATATAACATAAAGAATAATATTAACTATTTTTATTAATAAAAAATTTTCATGATTAAAAGTGTTAAAGTTATATTCTTATTCTACTATATCACTATAGATTAAATATACTCTTAATCTATTTTTAATCAAAAATGCATTTTTAAAGGAACATGACTAATAAAAAATTAAACATGTTTTTGTCTCTATTATATATGAAATTGATTTTTTTCTAATTCAAACTTTAAATTTAAATACATGTACTAGAAAAACTATTAAAATAAATTTTTATAAGTTTTTTTTACATAACAAACAAATTTTTAACATTGATTTATTATAATATTATAAGATACATGTCAATAATAAATCATAATAAAATATTTTAACATCTTATTTTATATTAAAAATATATTTACAACATAAAAAAATGACAAAAATATATTTTAATAATTTTCTTACGTTTGCCGTTTAGATTAAAAATAAAAATAAAAAAATTCCTTAGAATATATAGACGAAAACATATTTAATTTTGTAAAAAATTATTGACAATTTGTAAGAAAAGTATATAAAATTTGTTGAAATAATTAATAAGTGGTTGGTAGTCTTTCTCACACATTCCAATGGTAGTTGCTAGCCATTATGGGTCTTATTTAGTCTTGTCCCTTCTTATAGGTAATGTATCCAAACAATAATCATTTGGTCTCTTTTTACTTATAATTTTGCTTTCAATTCCAGTACGTGGAAATTCATCAAAATCAGTTAGATATGTAGCAAAGTCCACGTTCACGTTCTACAAGAAAATTACTCTTTTTGGTATCTATAATTTTGTTTTTAAGTCCATCACATGCGGTACCATTACTACTTGGATTTGAAGTGTAGGTGTATAATTTATATGAACTAAAATGAAAAATGAAAAATAAAATAAATTCCTAAACCTTAAACCCTAAAGATTTTTTTTCTGATGTCCATTGTGGTTCAAAAGAGGTAACTTCTGACAAATGAACTACAAGCTCATTTTAAAGATTTATCCATAAAGTATATAATACAAACATTCCGAGTGAGTGTGAGTCAGTAATTTATTCTTAAGTCCCAAACTTCACCACATATTTTATAAATGCAAATTGAATATATAACAAAATTATTCTTTAATTATTGGTCCATTCCCTTATGTAGGAACATGTGATTAATCCAGTATACTAGTGTGTTTTACAAGCAACCATGTAGGACATAACATGCAATAATTGAAAGTTTTAATGTAAATATAGTAATGGTAATAAAAGAAATTAAAAAAAACATGAATTATTACGAAGTGGACTTTAAGCCTAACTCAACCCCATAAAACCGGTTCATAGGAATGAGGATTGCACCCACTTATATACAATGAAAGACTCTCATCTCTAGTCGATGTGGGATCTCCAACATGAATTCTTATACTCAGTGAATCTAACCTCCAAATGAATGTGAAGTCTTCTAAATGAATTACATAATAATGTAGTATATTTTGAGTTACGAAATGACACATGTGTATTATTCCCTGTAAGTGTGTTAATACGCTTCCCCAATGCACTCAATAATAGATTCATAGATTTAGCTTATTTTAATGTATGTCCTTGACCTCCTATTAAGCAACATAGATATTGTACCATGTAAAATATTTTGATTGCATGAATAATAGGTCTTTGACATCTAGTGATTTTACTAGGCTTAGTTCTTAAATATGTCATTATTTTATGTGGAGTATTTAACATATTTTTTCTCCAAATTCCAAGAAGAAGTATAACTGCATATGTTTTCATCTTGGACAATCAATAATTTACCTTAATGCTTTGTTTGGATTAGAGAGGGGAAATGAGGGAGTGGATTTGAGATGATTTGAAGAGAAAGTGCAAAGAAAGTTAGGATGTTTGGATTAAAGTAAATAGAGTGGAAAGCGTGAGGAAAGTTTATAAAAGTTTGTGAGTGATGTGATAGGTGTGATTGAAATTGTATTTTTTTTTAATTGATAAAAATGTAACTTTACATATTTGCCCTTACATTTAAAAATTGTTAAAAAAATAATTTTATTTATTTATTTATAAATTATAATTATTTTTTATTTAAAATATTATTTAAATATTTTTTTATTATTATAAATATTTGATAAAAACTTATTTTTATTATAAATAATAATATTATTTTTAATTTTAATTTTTTAAATTAACATAATTATTATATAAATTTATTTCTTTATTATTAAAAAGTATATTTATTATTATTATTATTTATGTTTATAATTTATTATATATATATAATATGATTAATTATGTTATTTTATAATAATTATTTTCGTATAATTTTAAATATATTTTTTATATTTAAATTAGAATTCTATTTTAAATATAAATAATAATAATTTATTTAAAATAAAAAGGGTATAAAAGTAAATTAAAATTAAGTAATTAAATAAATATACAAATACTCAACTTTCTTCGCAAATGTGCGAAGAAAGTATAGAGGGCAAAAAATTTTATGGATTAATTGTGTTTTTAATATTTTAATGTTTTGATTTTCGAGTTTTCCTCCCACACAACGCTTTTCATTGTTTAGAAACAAATTGAGCATAAGTGTGAATTACATTAATCAACACTTATAAACAATTTCATATTTTTCCAAAACATTTGTATATTACCCTCTAAACCAAGTTGTCTTTCCAAACAAGAATCAACTTGTCTTTCTGAACAATAATAAATCTAACAATGTTATTATAGCATTCATTGTTTTTCCATTTTAATATTTAGTTTAATTCTTTATTTATTTTCGGTATATCAATTAAATTATTTTGCTTAAACTTATATTTGAGTTTATCAATATTTAAATAAATATTTAAAATATTATAAAAATATGAATTAAATATCCATTAACTTTGACTATTTATTTAGTTTGAAAGAATTTATAAAAATATTAATTTAACGTAATATTTATTAATAATATTTATAATGAAATTTTAAATTAAGAATTAAATAAAATTATATAATGTAATATTTATGAACTTTTTGCGTCGGTCAGGCCACTGCTGTCCTGCCGTCACAGTACCTCCGCCGGTCTCTCCATCTTTGTTTGCCTCCGCCGGCGCTCTTTACCTGCACCACGTCCACCTTCAGCATTCTGAAGCTCCTTTTTGTTTTAAATTTGTTTTAAATTGTCGAAAGATAAATTTTTAAAATTAAAATATTTCAGTTTGAGCCGGTGATTTCTGTTTTTTTTTTTATTAATATTTTTGTTTATGATTGTTTCTGCAGGGTTCGGTTTGGTTTAGAAAATTTTATTGTTTATGATTGTTTCATTTTATGGTTTGGTTTGGAAAGTTTTGTGGAGAATTTTGTGGATATTTATATGAGTTACTTGGGAGTGAAGTTTGGTTTGGGGAATTTTGTTCGTAATTAGTTTTTGAATACAAATTTTGTAGTGTATCTAGATGGTGTAGTTAGGAAAAATCATGGACCAGTTGAATGGGCCCAACTTGACAAAACATGTTGCTGATATATGAAGTATATGGTGCAAATAGTAAAGTGCTGGGAGTGAGAAATGTCAAAGAGATGAGGTTTAAAAAGTTAAAGTATTAATTAGTAATAATTTTAGAATTTTTAAAATAATTAGGCATTCTCAATACTGATATGGTTTTTTTTAAGAAATTATCTTTTTTAAATATTTATTATATATATATATATAATTTTTAAAGAAATTGAAAGCTGGTGGGTGTACAAAATAAATAGGGGTGACATGCAGCAAAACTCACGAGCAGCAGAATGGGCTCAAGCTTTTCAAAACATGTTGCAAATAGTGAAGTGGGAATATCAAAGAGAGAAGGTCTGAAAAGTTAAAGTATTAATTAGTAATAATTTTAGAATTTTCAAAATAATTAAGAAGCCTCATTAGAAATGTAGTACTGATATACTTTTGTTTTAACAAATTACTTGGTTTAAAAAATTTATTTTATACACATATAATTTTAAAAGAAGTTAAAATTTGTTGGGTCTATAAAATAAATAGGGATGACATAGAGCAAAACATATGGGTAGCAGAATTAGTCCAAGCTTTTCAAAAACATGTTGCAAATAGTAAAGTGCCAGGAGTGACAATATCAAAGAGAGGGGTCTGAAAAGTTAAAGTATTAATTAGAATAATTTTAGAATTTTCACAAGAATTAAGCATTCTCATTAAAAATTTATTACTGATATAGTTTTTTTAAAAACTTATTTTTTTAAAATTATATATATATATATATAATTTTAAAAGAAAAAAGGGTGGCAGAGAGCAAATTTTAGCAAAATGGGCCCAAGCTTTTTAATTGCTTTATTACATGACTTTTAAATAACTTTCAAGTTTTGACTAACTAAAATATATTACAAATTGTGATAGATAAAAATTGAATTAAGAAAGTGGGTAAATTTTATTAATTTTTATATTTTATTATTAATTATATTTTTTGTTTTTATCAAATATTGTTATTTTATTGTATTTTTGCCTAGTTTAATTTAAAATTTTATTGAAATCCACTGGTTTGGAAAAAATGATGATCCACTTTTTTATATTTATGAGTGCTTTGTGTCGACTCCAACTGAATAATATTGTAATTCTTAAAAGATGAGAATACTTATTTATTTTATAAACTAATAAAGTTATATAAAGGAATGTAAGTTATTTTAAAATAGAATAAAAATATATTTTATTTGATATTGTTATATAAACATTAAAATAATATGATAAAACATTTCTATATTTCTATACTATTTTAAACTATATATTTTAAAATAAATAAAATTATAGAGGTGTTTATATGTACGCGTAAAATAAAATTACGATATATGAATGATGATGTATGAATTACAAATTGGATTTAAAATACATGAGATGCATTGAATTTGTATTATATTTAACTCGAACATTATTGTATCTTTTTGTCTAGGATTTACAAATACAAAATTCTTACACTAACTCGATAATTAATTACATGAATTAGTATGTCTTAACTATTTACACACTAAGTTTGAACAACAAAGTTCACATGTGACAGACGCAAAGCATTAGGCACTGATATGCACATGATTCATGTATTAGGTTGTTTGTAGGGTATACTATTGAGTGTTGATAATTTCATCATCAACATGCACTACAATGGATCAAGATTGGATGTATAAAATGTTTGATTGTTCAAGAAGATTGAGGCAACCCTTCATAGATGACGTTCATAATTTTGTTTCTAAGGCAGTGGATAGTTTCATACATGTCAGATGGAGGGATAAGGTGTTCATGTGTGAAATGTTGTCGTGAGAAAATTCTCAAACATTCTTATGTCAGGAGTCATCCGCTTCAACATGACTTTCAACCCAACTATAGTGTTTGGGTTTATCACGGAGAAGCGGGGACAAATGAGATTAACTTAAACATTGCATCCACCAGTTATGATAACATCAGGCGTGATGATGACTTTGGGTCATTAGCCGAAATGGTGAACAATGCATACATGTAGGAAAGTGATATAAGAAGTCGTTATATGTCAGTGTTATCTAAGATGAAGAACAACAACCTAACGCTGAAACGCGAAAGTTTTATGATATGTTATCATTTGCTCATAAACCCATTTATGATGGAGCAGCTAAGCCTAAATTGTCAATAGCCATAAGGCTTTTGGGTGCTATAACCAGTTGGCACACAATTGAAAAATGTTTAGATTATTTCATTAAAATGTTACTTGATGTAATTCCAATAGATAATTGCATACCTAAGACTTATGATGAAGCAAAAAAAAAATTGTACTCTCGGCTTGAAGGCTATCGAGATTGATTATTGTGAGGCTAGATGTTTGTTTTATTACAAGGAAGACATCAAACTAAATGAGTGCAAATTTTGTGGTCTTCCTAGGTACTTGCCTCCAAAGGGTCATAACAAAACATACAAAAGAGTATCAATAAAAAGAATGTTTTAGTCGTCTATCATACCACGATTATAAAGACTATATACCTCAATGGAGTCAGCAAGCCAAATGTGATGGCATTTTCAAAACATAATTGATGATGATGTATTGCAACATCCATCTGATGTGAAAGCTTGGAAACACTTTGATAGTGTATATCCTGGATTTGCAGTTGAACCCCATAATGTAAGATTGGGATTATGTTCTGATGGATTAACTCCTTGTATCCAAGCTTCAACATCCCCATATTTTTATTGGTCGATATTTGTCACTCTTTATAACCTATCCACTAAAATGTGTATGACAAATTCGTACATGTTTCTAAGTTGTCTCATACCTGGTCCGACTAACTCAACAAAAGAAATAGATGTATATTTGCAACCACTTATTGATGACCTCCGACAACTATAGAGTGAGGGTATTTTCATTTATGACATATGAACAAAAGATAACTTCGTCATGCAAGTTTGTTTGATGTGGACAATTACTGATTTTCCAGCATATGTGATGTTGTCTGGGTGGGGGATTAAAGGGAACACTGGTGCAGAAAAGGTAATGGCAGTTATTTTAGCATTAAAACGGTGGCTTCCAACCGCTATTTTTCAACACGTAGTCTATTCTCTTTAGGAAAAGACGACAGTTATTTGACCGTCATGTTAATGACACACTAAAACGATAGTTTTGACCATAACTGTCATTTTACACCTTCCCATAACTTGTATATACAAGACATGCATGAGTTATAAAATGGCGATTATGGTAAAAACCACTATTTTATACCCTCCCTAACATCAGCACAGATGGTGCACTAAAACAACGGTTATGAGCATAATCACCGTTTTATACCCTCCCGAGAGTTATAAAACGATGGTTTTGGTCATAACCGCCATTTTTTATGGAATTATTTTAGTTAATTTTGATTAATGCTAATTCCCATCTAAATTGACTTGTTCAATTAAAACCCAGGCAGCTAGATACATAAATTCATAGAATCAAATTATATATATATATATATATATATATATATATATATATTGATAAAAATGTATTACAAACACTAATAACATATTCTTATCTATTTATATAATTCCTACACTATTAATTAGTTATCCTAGAGTTATAGAAATTAAGAAAATATGTTTCTCAAACATGTCTCACATATTCTATGGCGGACAAAGGTAGTGGGCTCTAATCTATAAAGAATTGCATTGCAAAATAAGATTCACATTAATTAGTGTTAAGATACATATATGTTAAAGAATTATAAAGAATAATTTAAATATTATTACATGCTCCCAATCTCTTGTAATGCCTGCTCTTACAATGACAATAATCCATTGCATAATGTAATAGCCACATTTGTAGCCTCCTGGTTGTCTATTACACTATAATTCAATAGAAATTAAAAGTTAATATTGATAAACAATGAAAAGATTAAGACAAAAATTACAAACCTTTAGTATCAACCATGTCAGATTTTGATAATTTGAATTGGATCGACCTTTGAGGATGTTATATCCACACCATAAAATGATTAATACAAAAAACCGTGTTAGTAGATGTTTAATTAGCAGACGTAGTTAAGTTTATTGTGTAATTACACATCAAGTATATGCTTTAGATGTGTGGATGACTTTTTGTGTAGGGAACAAAACCACACAAAAATCTTATCAACCGTGGATAAGACAAGTAACTGTCAATGATCCCTATATTTAAAACATGAAATAGTAATAATTGACGACTTATAAATGAACTTACTTATTAATATTAGGGAAAAGATAAATTTGTTTTCCCTCTTTTCCCAAAGTGTTAGTGATGTTTGATTGGGTTTCAAAATTCTTTGCTCCAATTGGATTAATATAATAGGGAACCCATATTAAAACACAATTTATCATGAAAAAGAGTGAGAAAACCATACTCATAAAAAAATAACCAATCTATCAACGAAAATTATACTACATTTGCTACAATTTTTAATGTTGACCCAATAATATTCAACACAACGTTTTCAATCTTGGCATGATAATCTAAAGTAAACAATACCAAATTTTTACATAAGAAAATGCATGTTCAATAACTTGATTTTCCAATTCTCTATAAGAAGAAGTAGTTGAAGATATCCGAGTGCGAGAATTCCTAGTATATTCAAACACATGAAAAGAACAAGGTCCCATTCCTAGTATATTAATTACAATATAATATCAATTAAAACATAAGAAAATTCAAAAGCAATTACTTGAATGGTTTTCTAATGTATATCTTTTTTGTAATCTTTAGGAATCTTCCTCCAACTTTGATAGCTAATAGGAAAGGCATTAATATTTTTGCAACACAACCTAAAAATCTATTCAACAATGCTCCACTATCATCAACTGGTTGGTTCTTGTTATTCTAGTTCACAAGAATCTTCTCATTATAAAAACCAGACATCATTCGTTGTTAATTGTTTTCTAACTTTTTTGCCTTCACTATCTGTCAAAATTCTTGTTAGTTTAAAAGGATGAACATAAAAAACAAATACAATGTGAGTTTGCAATGTTATTAATTCAAGCTTACCAATGACATCAACAAGTCGTGATCTTTTACATGATACATGCTTTGATTGTTCAGTTTGCATGTCAATACCCACATTTTCTTCCCCTTCTTCATCAGATTGTAACCTTGGTGTAGGTTAAGATGTAGATTCATGAAAAAATTTATTTGTATTATCAAATTAATTCAAATTTGGGTGCAGAATTGGTCTTAGTAGTAGAAACTAACCTATGAGGTGTTCATGGGGGAGGAAGCTTCTTATTATTATTCTCTATAGGATGAAAATTCAACTGAGGTGTTGCATAATAATTAAACAAATACATGTGAAAATAAGATATTTTTAAAGAGAGTGCCAAATTAAAATAGAAGTACAAACATCTTACTAAATTCGAATGCAAATTGAGGTGTTATGGTAGATTGTAGTGCAAATGGAAGTTGACTATGAACTTGAGTTGGTCAAAAGTGTTATTGAGGGTCTCATGTTCTGTTGCTCTAATCTTCTTGATGGATATTTTCTTCATCTTCAGGTATTCTTGAAATAATAACATTTATACAAGTCAAATTATAAATTCAATAAATCATAATTACCTAATATAATGCATGTATAAGTAATAAGGATGATAGTTTAAACAAAAATAATATACAAATTTTCAATTAAAAATAGGACCTTGTTAACTATATACTTCCTTCTCCATTTACAAATAAATTTTGCAAATTGTTTTGTACAAATGGTTCACATTCATGAAAACTGACATCATTATCTTCTCCCATGTCATATAAGTCTTATGGCTTTAATAATGCTCCAATCTTTAGCTAATTGATCCACTACATAATAAACCATTTGTGCTTCTTTAGCTTGGATGTATGGATCATCATTATTACCAGTGTGTATCAAACATGTAAAGTTTACGTCATCTATCATAATCTCTTAGAAGTAGTTGTATTAGTTAATAGAAAATCAACCATTATAGTTTATTCAATTATGTCTACTCTTTTGCTGGTTTCTATTCTATCCGAGCGTGTGTGGCTTGGAACATATCTTTCTCTCTCTCACTCCCCTAAGGACCAGTTCTAGAAAGAATTTTCCTAGTCTCTGCAATTTTTAATTGAATAAAAGTAGTACTATTGCTTCATGCTGTCTCATTTATAATGGAAGGTTTAGAGTCAAGTGGTGGGGCTGCTGAAGTTATGCAGATTCTTCTTAAAGCTAATGTTGAAGATGGAAAATAACAAATTCCATAATTACTTAAAAACTTGAAGATCCCCAAACAAAAGTGATCGAGCTAATTTGCTAGCTAGCCTATCAAGCTTGAGAGACCTTTCACATGGCTTTGATAATTTTAATCATTAATTATATGATAGCTCCAGGATGTTATAGCTCCAGGAGTGAACATCATTGCTGCATGAACCTTGGCCCTACTGGCCCTCCAGAAGATTCTAGAAGATTTACTTCTCTGTCATGTCTGGAACCTCAATGGCATGCCCTCATGTTAGTGGAATTGCTGCTCTCGTTCGCTCGGCTCGCCTGAGTTGGAGCCCTACAGCATCAAACCTACAATCATGACAACAGCCGAGTCAACCAACCACATTGGAAGGCCAATACTTGATGAAAACCAATCAGCAAGAGTTTTTGACATGGGAGTTGGACATGTGAATCCACAAAGAGAATTGAACCCTGGACTTATGTATGACATTAGGTCAGATGACTATATCATCCACCTTTGCAGACTTGGATATACAAGGTCAGAAATATTCAGCATCACACACAAAAATGTGAGTTGCAATGTAGTCATGAAGATGAATAGAGGCTTCAACCTCAACTATCTCTCATTATCAGTGATTTGTAAGGATGGGAAGAGGAGAAAAATGTTCAGAAGAAGACTAACAAATGTGGGAAGTCCTAACTCCATCTACTCAATGGAGGTTATGGCACCTGAAGGAGTAGAAGTCATAGTAAAACCCAAGCGACTTGGATTTAAACAAACACTATAAGAAATATTGATATTGTTGAAGATGGTTGCTGCCCCTTCAAGATTGTGTTTGATGAAGACTTCTATGCACATTTCATGTGTATTTTGCTTTTCTTTAAGTGTGTCTTAGGTAGTGCTTAGAGGTTGTTTTTGAGTGGGCTTTTTTGCTAAGTAACTCACCTCATAACCATTGGCCATGTGATAAGAACAAACATAAGTTTTCTTAAACTGGTTTTCACATGTTTTACAAAAAACACGTTTACTGCATAAAAATAAATCTGTTCTTTTCTAAATAAACAGATTCATTTTTACACTGATCCTTCGCTAAGTCTTGTGAAATTTAGATTTTGTGCATCATGTATTTTGACTAAGTCTTCTATCTTGCAAAACGACTGTGTTTCAAATAGTTAAGCTTTTCTGTTTTCGTTTTGAAAAATAAATCTGTTCATCTGTAAATG
>Ga0123342_1002252_pt1 | contig 32132 bp, 10 predicted proteins | sample Turbeawhitnodule_FD_89960 | JGI IMG/M metagenome (GOLD analysis project Ga0123342, IMG submission 89960) | Root nodule microbial communities of legume samples collected from Mexico - Turtle bean Mexico white nodule | ecosystem: Host-associated > Plants > Roots > Nodule | place: Mexico: Nepantla... | reverse complement strand
TCGATATAAATGAATTTTCTACGGGCATCAATTTCAATCAAAGAACTTAATATTAACATGCTAATCAAAATACATGAGAGTGGGAGAGATGAAACCTAATCCCTATTTTTCCAATTGAAGCAATTAATTCTTTGTTCTTATTGATCAGTGGCAAAGACACAGGCAACCACCTGCATGGATGATCGACTATGAAACTAACCTCTCGATAGCATAAGAGGAAGAGAGTTTACTAGCCATGATGATGTGTGAATCTGAAGATCCTCCCTCATTTGAAGAAGCTCACACAAATCCAAAATGAAGAGATGCAATGTACGTTGAAATCAACACAATAGAAAAGAGCCACACCTGGGAACTTATGGATCTTCCAAAAGGAATTACACCTATCGACGTGAAATGGATATATTTAAGACCAAACTCAATGAAAGTGGTCAGATTGAGAAATATAAGGCCAAATTGGTGCCAAAGGTTATGCTTAAAGGTTTGAAATCGACTATACAAAGGTTTTTGCCCCAGTTGCTCGACTTGATATGGTACGAGTCTTACCAGCCATGGCAGCTCAAGGCACATGGAAAGTCTTTCCGCTTGACATAAAGAGTGCTTTCTTACATGGTGAACTTAAAAAAAAAAAGTTTATTCAACAACCGAAAGATTTATAATAAAAAGAGAGAGAATTAAGTATATCGACTCAAAATCTTGGTATATGAAGTATATTTTTATTTATGCAAATACCATTAAAACTGAGAATCGTCCTACATTAATTTAATGTCCATCATGGGATTATCTGTGGAAAACAAATCAAATCAAGCTTTGGGTGGTTGCCTTTGTTGCCTCAAAAACAATTTTTAAACAACTATACTTTAATAACTAACAGGAAGTGTGAATGCGATACTTAATTTTGAATGGCTAAACATTTTCTTCGATTTATTTAAAAAAAAACTTATATAAAAGCTAAAACAAACATAAATTAAAAAATGTATTAAATAAAACTTTTAAAAGAGGATTTTTTTTTTTTAAAGAAAGAGTCGTTTTAGGAGTTTCTTTCACTATTTCAAATTCCAATATTCAGTCACTCAACAAATTTTAATTTAAAATTTAAATTTAAACTCAATAAAGCTATACCAAAGATTTTTAACTTTAAATTTCTTATGTAACCGTATCTATAAAATGAGTTTTAATTAAAATATTCACAAGTTAGATCATAGGAGGGGACCCTTGACTCCATTCCATTTTTTCATAGCAGCTGAAGGCTTGGTAGCAAAAACCCATTTCCATAGATGTCTTGCAGTACATGGATTTGTTCTTAGGGGAGACAATCTTTTTAAATGTGAATATTGTAAATGTTATCATGAGAGCCTTCGAATTAGCAATGGGATTGAGGGTAAACTTTCATAAATCCAGTATTGGGTTATAGGAATTGAAATGTCAGTGATAGATTGTTTCTCTTATGTCTTAAACTCTAAGAAAATGAACATTCCTTTCACATTTTCACATATCTAGGTCTCCCAGTTGGGAGAAATTTTAAGAAAAAGTAATTTTGAGAGCCTATTATCTCTAAAATCAGGACTAAACTTTCTAAGTGGAAAGGGAGATATTTAATTCAATGTTTCTTGGGAACATCGATTTCATTAAATTTGTTACTAATGTGTGCCTTTTTTTTTTTTTAAAGTACTAGTGTCCGTGTGCAACACTCTAACAAAGGACATTTGCAAAATTATAATACAATTGTTAGCTCAGTTGATTTTAGTATATTTTAATCAGTTAATGCATTTTTTCAATGTCCAAACATTGGCCGTTATGTTTGGGAAAGTGACAACAAGAAGAAATTTAATTAGAAGAGGGATATTTTAAGTATTGATGTCTATCCTTTAAGCCTTCAACATCAGCAAACTGTCCAACAGCTTATTTTTGTTTAGTGACATACCATCTAGGGTCTGGAGTGGGTAGGTATCCAATCTGTCCAACACTATAATTTAATGGTACATTTTCTGCAGTTTCACCTTTTCTACTTAAATCAAAAACAGAATCTGACGTGAAAAGGTTTTTAAATTATAATAATATGGTGTGTTTGGGAGCATAGTATTCAAAGAAGGAAGGGTAGATGTTGATGATATTTTTTATATGGCTTAACTGAATGGACTTGGATTAAATATAAATTTTCTAGGTTTAGTTACTCTGAATGCAATCTTTGTCCTATTTTTAATGTTTGAAAAGTATTATGTGATATCACTTGGAGGAGCTTTTCAATATGGGTTGGATTAGGTTCTTCGAATCAAGCAACGCTCATGGTGGCTACAGGATTGTTGAGCCTGTAATATAAGAATTCATAATTCTAGTTCTCTAAACAGAAATAGGTACATCAGTAACTATCAAGAAAATACAAGGTTAGAATCTTATGGTTTATAATATGATTATGTTTTTCTGGACTCAAGAAAACTTAATTTTGATTACATCTCTTGTGTTTGAAAAACTGGAAAAGGTGTCTACTCATCTTGCAGGGAACATGGCAAAGAGGTATGACAATTCATATGGAGGGTAGCCAAGGAAGGAGTGCAGCAGTGGGATCAAGCAGCTGGAAAGATCTGTCTCTGATGGTTGTATTATATTGCTGGAATTCAGAATCATAGTCAATCAGAGCTTCTGTTACATGCTGGGAGAAAGGAGTATGGTGAATCTTTGCAGACAAATTTTCTCATATTTTCATAGCACCTCCAAGACTTTATATGCCTATGCTAGTGTTCAAAGGAAGAGGAATCTATATTTGTTTATATTGGCAGTCATATAAGCTTCATGGACTAGTGAATGTCTCACTTTGGTCAGATTGACGATGATTGATTTGCATTCAGCACCTGCATCTCAACTAATATGCACTATAACCTTAATTATTCACAATCCTGTCTCCAACATCCAGCTATATATGTTTGCTACATAAAACCTTTGGTTATATCTATCTCTTCTACACCCAACCATTTTCATTGTTGTTAGGCATCAAAGGTTGAACTGTGCACGTATTATTGCACTCACAGCTCCAATCTGTACCTTCTACTATTGCTCCAACCCAGCCTCCATGTAATTGCTTCTACACCACCACAGCCTTCATTGTTTCATAAAGAAATTTTTTATAGATTTGTTTGTCACTTACCAAAATTATAACACTATTCGATTTTATGCTTATATTTGACACGATATTATTTTAGTTTGTGTACAATAATGTACACTTCATTTGGTCTTCAAAAAAGAAAACAAAGAAAACAAGTACATTTTTGTCTTTACCTAGTTCATCATTTTCATTAGTTCTATGAAAAATATAATATTATTATAATTGTATACACGGTAGGAAATAATTTATACTGCATATTTATTATTCAAAGGTAGGTTTTTCCAATTTGCCGAGTCCAAATATATGCCCATTTTATTAATAAATAATTATAGTTTTTTTTATGTACGGGAAAAGATAAATAATTATTATCTAAAGTGTCTACAAACTACATAACCTGTGCTTAGCTTTTATTTTCATGTGAACCAACTATTAAACTCTTTACTGTAAGTTAAATACTCATTAACATGCAAAGCAAAAATCCAGTTAAGGGTTGAAGTGCTCTTTTTAAATTTGTCTTCTTTCGTTCGTTTCTATCATAGATGACAATTATTGTCAGCATAAATATCAGCATTGTAATGTGAAGAAAACAATTGATCTTATTCCTGTTTTTGATAACGAAGTGGAGTGGTATAAAAGTTCAAATATGTAGGATCAAAGAACATATATAATTTGTAAATAACCCCGAATCTTTCAATGATATGATATGTGAGTAACAGTTATAATTCTTCCACCGGTCAGAAAGGTAGCAAACAATTTACAAAGACCGTTAAAAGAGAGAGGCATAACCACACCTAAAACAAAAGTTTGCATGAGTTAAATTCCACAAATTTACGGCTAGCCTTTTCTTGCAGCTATCTTACATTACAGTAACCCATCTACTATTTTCTTCTGCATCTGATTGGAATCCTTAGGGACTACACTCTATCAGAAATAAGCATATATATATATATAGTAAGTCCTTATATAAGTTGTGTTGCTAGCTGTTCAACATAGTTGAGAAAATATGTCTACCTCTTGCGCTTGGACTTCAAAGAGGTAACCGATTGAGAGTTGCTGTGCCAGTTGCGTTTTCTTTGATTGATGAACCAATTATTAATTTGCTTCAGCTGCAACCCTGTCTCCTCCACAAGTTTTGCCTTGTCATCTTCCTGAAACAAAAGCATAACAAAGGGATAATGCAAGCTCAATGAGTCAGAGATGTCATTATGTTATCATATCATCAAAACTTCACTTGTTAGACTCTTAACTCCTGCGTTTGGGTGGCAACATGCCAATTGCCTATGATAAATTATAAATGTCACAATTAGCAGAATCTTAGTAGCAATATTGGGACATGACATGAACTCTTAGAAAAGAAACATCATTGTGGATACAGGGATAAGTTGATGGTTGCCTCAATAATGAACCCTACCGTCTAGAATTGGTTTCAAAGAAACACAAAATTATGAAAATATTGATTAGACCCAAGATGCAAGGAACATGAGAAGGTGTTCACTTACAGTTGGGTAAGGCCACTTTGCATGTTGCTGCCACCAATTCTTTAACACCGAAGTTGTGTCACCTGGTAATTTCCCAGCTCTACGTTTCCTTAATATTTCCTCCCGCACATCTTCAATTCTTGACTTGAAACCCTGCAGAAACTAAAACTGGTTGGTGATTCAAACTTACGGAAAATAGTCAACTACATGTAAACTGCAAGAACAGCTAGCACATATATATTGAGTATAAGAATGACCTGCTTCAGCTCAATCTTTAGTTCCTGACGAACTCTCTCCATCAGTGACCTTTCAGATTCTGTAGGAAGTAAGGGACCAAATCCCATCATGTCATGTCCTTCAGCGCTAGATTGATCCAAAGAAAAATCCATCTGTAACTCATCTTCGTCATCTGACATTGTTGCACCGGTTCCTTCTCCCAAACTCACTCCTGAAATATAATTAAATAGCAATAGCTTCATTTGGAGAACATTTGGAACGACAAACCCAAATTGGATACTACAGAAATTCAAGTTTGTCACTGAAGAAATATCTTTTCACACATCACACAAATTATACTGGTAGATAAAGGATTCTAGCAGTGAAATTACTGGAACTGACACATGACAAAGTAAAGGCTAAATACATGGGGAAAAGGGTAGTCAAAACATAGTATGGTTGATAAAACTCTTCCTCAATTCTCCAAAGATTTTTCTCTAACAGGTGAGGGAGCAAGTTTGGTTTATGTCTGACATCTTCGGATTATCTTATTCTTCTTGGCAGTTACACTTAAGAAGTAATTAGTCTTACAAAAGATTTTCCTTTAGCTCCATTTGATGTATTAGACCAGAAAATGCATTCCATAAATTTTGGCTGACAACTTTGTCATTTGAAATTGAAAGTGCAAGTGAGGGAGAGATGTCTAGATACAAGGGCCCCGTGGTTTGTCAGTGGAACAATGACGGGTCTTAATAGTGCCAAAATGTTTGACACATCTTAATCATACATAAAAGCATGCAATAAAGTTAGTTGCCGATAACTTCAATAATGGACTAATCATCTATTTTTAATCATAATTCACAGATGACATTGACCAGGCGAATTGAAGTTAATTATTTTATCCTAAAGTGAGTTATACTTTGAAAATGTCCTAAAGGGACAGTTGAATATCTCTTCATTATCCCACTTAAATATAGGCCTATATGTGCAGTCATATCATCCATAATTATGAGGTGAACGTTAGTTGGATACGAAAACAACCATAAAAATCCCCCATATCTAGCAGATCTCCTTAAACCAGAGAATAGAATTGTTAAGCGAAATTTAGATTATTTATAATTTTTTTAAGATTCAAAGAAATTCCTCGTATATCTATTTATGCATATTATAAATTTCACGTAAGTTTAACATGATTATTCAATTCAGTTTTTTATAGGTGAAGGAAACAAACCATAAATCAGTTTATATATTGCGTCAATATATACCTTTGAGTGGATCAAATGAGCTTCAAATACAACTACAAGATAAATATGAAGAATTCTATTTCTTCTTATACTATCTCTTGCTAATCTGCCTACTTACTAAAAGAAGAAGCTAATATTAACTTTTCTTATTCTTAAACTACCATTTTTTAGTTTTAAATCAACACTTTTCTTATTGTTAAACTTTATACTGATTGAATTGAATTATGTTCAAACTACTTCATTGCTTCTAATGATATGTTTTAGATAAAAAAAAACTCAAAATATAGACAAGCTACTAATTTGTTACTATACTAAATCCAAAAAAGGTAGGCTTGAAAGGTTTCCAAAATCTAACACGTTTTCTCTAATATTTTATGTTTTGATATTGTACTGCTAAATCCAACAACACTTTCATGTCCTCATTTTTTTTTCATTTTTTAACTGTCATAAAATAAATTAGTTCAGCAGTACACTGAACTGCTATTTAACTACTAATTTAGTAGTTCAATATTCAAAACTAAATTAACAAAGTGGTTTAGAAAGTTTTTATTATAAACATCTTAGATTTTCTAATTTACTATGGATCTTCAATTCAATCCAATTAATTTTTCCCACTCCTACCCTTGGCAATACTCAATGTGCTCTATTGAATTCAAAGTGATTAATATATAGTTTTTCCGGCTCAAGTAACTAACCAGTGATACATACTGGTATATAATTAATTGATACATAACATCGAAATAAATTCCAAAAGAAACAAACTTCAAAGAAGTAAAGACCTAATGTAATATAATTGGAGTAAAATTGAATTCCTAACATGTAGTAAAAATTATAAGAGCAAAACACCTCTTCAACAATCACTACTAAATAAATAAAAGAGGCTTTTTAAAATCATGGTATTTAATGTATTAGTAACAATTTAAATTGCAAGGTATTTAATGTATTTAGTAAAACAATTTAGATTGTCTCAAGGATAATAATCAATAAAAGATTCCTCACATGGAGTGTTCCAAGAATACAAGGAAAAAAAATTAATATAATGAAAATTTCTTTAAAAACTACTGTGAAATCTACTGGAAATGTTTTTCTACAAAAATAAATTTCAATTATTCAATTGGTATCCTAAAAAAAGATGGCTTGTTTTAGCAGTCTTCTAACTCATATATTATATAAAGTTAAGTATTCAAATGGTTAATGTCAAGATAATATTAAACAATCTAACACAATTCTTTAAATTAGATCTACATATATTGTTCCAAAGCTATCACAAGTAACAAGATTTTTTGTTAAATATTTAAAAAAAATAATATCTGTGAAAAGATAATTTGTTTATAAATTGATAAAAAGTAAAAAAAAAAATCTTATTTAATACGTTAATATGTATAAATTAATGTTTAACGTTTATTATCTATTTAATTCATTTTCTATCCTGACCTTAAATCTAGTTCCAATTGTCAATGCAACTAAGTGAATGGTGGATTCTAACAAGGCCGGAAGGAAATAATTTAAATATTAAACATTGAATAGTCAAGTAAGGAAATGCCTAAATAGTAATTTTCCCCCTTTGGTTAACCTTTTCATCAACCTTTAGATAAACACACAGCTTTCTATTAAATAAATAAATAATATTTTGTAATTGAAGATTTTTTATAATGTCATTACACAAACTTTTTTTTTTATTAATATCAAGTATTTCAAAAATCTAATGATTTATGATCGACTGACTACCACTAAGCACGTGTGCTTCTTAGAGTCGCATATTAAATTATTTGTATTTGTAAGAGTAAATATTCTCCCCTAAGATAAAAACATATGCAGCTTCTTATGTAATTTTCACTTTTGGGTGAGTTAGAACTTCTAAATATTGTTAATACTTTAATAGTTAAAAAAACACCGTTTTGAAATAAAATATTATATTATAATAAAATAATAATTTGTTTTGATATCAAGTGATGAAACTATCATATCTAGATGCAGTTCCATGGAAGCATATCCAATAATAGGATTATCAAGTAAGAACTTTTACATACTCTTAATTCCTTAAAGAAAGGCCTTTGATTTTTTTTTTCCACACTCGTTTTTTTAAATGTTTTCCTTCCTTTTATTTATATTACTTTTATATCATTTAACACCCTTCCGTTTTCTGCTTCATGTTTTCTTCTCCTATTTCAAACCCTTATATAAGATGGCTAGATATTTATAAGGGAAAAAAAACTTGTGCATTTGGCAAGAAATTGAAGGGAAACAATCTGTATATTACAATGAACTTAATGTTCTTAGTTCTATATTTTTCACTTACATAACTTCACCTATATTTTTCTCCAGTAACATCAACATGTCACCAGCATATACATGTGTGTGGGAATTGATCTCTTCTATTTTCTTTCTTCTCAGCAATATATTCTGTGTCAACTAAGCTTATTATATTAGTATCCCAGGTTGTAAGATTGTACGTGTAAACAAATCAGTGCTGAAGTTGATGCAGATTGACAAGAAACTCATTTGGGATTGTTTTTTCCATGCAGTACATTCGTACAGGGAAAACAAACTAGGAACGGTCAATCAACTGTTTGGATATCTCTCACTCTACTGTTTAAAATCATTGTCATGTCCTAATTAAATACTTTATCAGAAGATGTTTAAAACCATTCTAATGTTAAAAACAAGCTAATCAATTTGTCTGACTCTCCCATTCCCCACTTTCATAGTTAATTTAATTAAATAGTTACAAATATATATATATAAGTAAAATAGTAAAACAACATCTTGTAAGAAATCTTACTGAAATGCATTATAGGGATAATTATATATATTATATGCATATATAACAGATCCTTTCTGGAACAAAATTATTGGGTCACGGCATTATAAGTTTGTTAGCAGTGGCATAGTGGGAGAAGAGGGTCTACCATTCCTCACCAAACTAACTAACTCTTCCCATTGCCATTTGTGTACACTCCACCAGATAACATTAGTAGACCCTACCACCCCATTCCTTAGTCTAATTAACTCGACAAGAAAAGCTTTTAGAAAAGAGAAAAATATGCATACCATTATTATGTACCTTCTTTCCTTTCTGCTAAATCGAGTAAATCACAAGAAACAAAAAATGCTTTCATATGCAGAGAAAATTAATTTTACTTGCCTCCAATAACTCCTCATAAAAAATGGCAACATCATACACGCTACTCGTTTTTTATTAACATGAATGATATTTTTTATATAGGAAATAAGTAACAACAACTGCTTCTTCTAATCTGATGGGAAGAAGAATCAAAAGAACAGATAAAAAAAATAGAAATAAAGAGTGCCTTAGTAAATACCTGTGAGAGCTTGTAAGGTATTTTCTATATCACGGCAGGCCATGACAGCCTCGACGGCGTGGACTCTGACATGCTGCTGAAGCTGTTCTTTGAAAGTACATAAAACTATCAAATACTGTGCCTGCAGGGTAACAATAAACAGCAGGGATTCATGAAATTGTGTTAATTTATTTTGCGAGTAAGAAAATAATACGGGTTTGTTTGGTTAATTTACCAGGAAGTTATCGAGTTCTTGGCGGTCATTGGGGGAGAGAGAGTGGGTATGGTGAGAGACATAAGAGCGTAGAAGATGGTGAGAGTGAGATAGCTGAGCATCGATGAGTGGAAGCTGGTCGATGGGAGTGGCCACACGGAGACATGCCACGTGTGCAGCGAGGAGCTGCTCGTACAGCGGATGAGTGGCGATCTCCGCCTTCAGTTGACGGTGGTGATCGGCGGAGACCTCGCCGCCTAACCCACCCATGATTCCCAGGCTTGGTTCTTGCATTTTGTGAATTTTGAGAGAGAAAGAGAAGCGTAGATTGATAAAGGCAAAGCAGAATAATATAGGAAGAAAGGAGTGAGGTTGAGGTTGAGGACCACTCTATTAGATAATAGGTTGTGTGTAAAATTGTAAATGATGATTTTCAGATGAGAGAGAGAGAGAGAAGCAGAGTGCAGAGTGCACAGAGTTGTATCGTTTTCGGTGTATATAGGGATCTGAGACACAACTTTCTGCAGAAGGTCTGATAAAAACAAAGATTTTACATACACAGAGAAAGAGGGAGAAGCAAAGGCATTAAACACGGTTGATTTGTGCGGTGTGGGTTGTGGAAGAGAGATTGAAGTGAGAGAGAGAGAAAAGAGAAAGAGAAAGAGAGAAAAGAGTAAGCTGCGGAATCATTACTATGAAAGGGGATGGAAGCGAGGTCAGAAAAAGAAGATAAAGCTGCTTCTGCCACCTGACAACTTCATTTCTTTTTCTTTTTTTTTTCTTTTATCTGAAACAATAATGGATTTTTAGGCTAAGGTACTTTCATTTTATTGGCGACAATGGTTTTGGGTTTATCACACCTATCACTACCAAAGAAAATAAAAATCTGTGCCTTTACTAGTAAAGAGAGATAACAAACAGACAAAATAATTAGGCACTTCAAGGACTCTATTAAACCTTTGTTTAAACATGTAAAACACTTATCATTTTCATCATGCTTTTCACTTCTTCTTTCTAAACTTTCTTCAAATGTTTTTAGTTTATTTAAATTTATTTATTTATTTTGTTTTCTGCTTAACTGTTTATGTAGATAAAATCATTGTTTGTTTTTACTGAAAAGCACTAAAATGCAAATGGAGAAAAATGAATTCCTTGTAGAAAAAGCAGGAGAAAGTCCCCTATGAGTTTATTATGTTACTGATAGCTTTTATTTTTATTTTTTTATAAATAATCGATTTGACAAATATTATCTCATATTTTTATTATTACTAGTTTAAATATATATATATATATATATATATATATATTAATTTATTAATTATTATTAATATTATTATATAAAATATAATTGATTATATGTTAAGTTAATCGATTGTATATATAAATATTATATAATATAATATAAATAAAATAATGTTATAAAAATAAATTTAAATATTTATGTAAAATAATAATAATACTATTAATAATAATTAAATTATAAATTAGACAGGAATGAAAATAATACTTTAGTTACAAACAATTAAAATATATAAATTAATAAATCATATTTATTTTTCAATTATTTTTAGAAAATAAATTTATAATTTACTTTTCTATCGATCAAATAAAATTAAAATTTTAACAGTTATATTATTCATAAATTTTCATAATTTTTTTTCAATTTTTATGATATTTATTTTAATTTAAATAACCTATTTTTATCATATTTTCCTCACAAATTCATCCATGTACTATTTCAAACAAAATATTAATTTCATAAACCTTAAATATCACAATATATTGGACTAAAATTTCAATAAATTACATATTTCTTGAAGAAAACTTATAAAAATAAGTTGACATTTTAAAGTAAAATTATTTTTAAGAAAATATTTTTCTTTAATAAAGAGAATCGAACAAGGCTTGTGGAAGTATTGCCTCATGCATGTAGAAAACTTGTAGGACACTGAACATAACAAACGTGGCATCCACATGCTTGCTTCTTCAATGTTAAAACATGAAAGTAGATCTATTGTAATGTAATAAACACTGTGATATTATGTTATTATATATTAACATAATTTGTAAAACATTAATAAAGATCATTTTTGGCTTGTGTCTCCTTATAAATGCCTCTCATTCATATAAAGTAATTTTGCCTCAACAATAACAGAAACATGTTTCATCTATTGCACTCACAAAACTTTATAGACTACCTTTTATCCCAATCTAACTACATTTTTAGAGGCTTTCAAATACAAGACAAAATTAACTTGCATTATCAACACGTGGGTTGCAATTTTTTAAATCTATTTTAAACACATTTAATTTAATTATTAAAAATAATATAAACAAATATTTGGCAGTTAATTTTAGCACTCATCTACTTTAAGCAATGTGATCAACGGTAACTGTTTCCTTGTGTTGTGTCTAGCTCAAGTCTTACAGTTATTCTATTGTTATCACACACCAATAATGTTAGTTGTTGAATTAATTTTATTTTTTTTTACTTCAATAATTTTAGGTCAGCGTATTCTGAAATTTAACGCCATAATAAACTTTTTTTCACAATTTAATGTGTATTAATATTTTTATTATACGAAATAACAACATGTAGTTTGTTTAAATTATATATTATTTTTAAAATTACCCACTAACTACTTAAAAGAGATAATAATACCCATTGTTGATATGTAATTTATCTGGAAATGCATTTTTCTTAGATTTTTTTAAATTTTCATCATATTTTTTCCTTCCTTTAAGATTTATACTGATTAGACTATCGATGCTTCCAAGGTTTTAGAGACCAAATTTAGAAACTAAATAATTGGTAGTTAAAACCTTGGTTGCTAATTAGATACCAATTTAGAAACTATTTAATAATAATAGAAACTAATTTTTTATTTAGTTTCTAAAATGGTCTCTAATTTAGTTACTATTACAACTAATTATTTTGGTATCTAAAAATTGGTTTCTATTTTATGATTTTCTTGTAGTGAATGTATATGTCTAAAGATTAATTAAGTTACTTCATAGTTGATAGAGTAATTTCATTGAACAACTAGTTATATCAATAATAATAATAATAATCTATATTTATATATATAAAGAGATTCTTTTTTTTATAACGGTCTTTTGGTGTATACAATTTTTTTTCTGATTTTATCCTATTAAATATATCTCATTTTATTAAGTATTTTGTCATTTCATATGAATTATTTAAAAAATAAATTATTTTATATTTTTTAAATTAATATTAATGTACATTTTTTATACTCAAACTAACTCTCTAACTCTTTCCATAATTTCTTATTTTAAGGCAACAATAGGAAGAAAGAGAGAGCATATATACTCTCACCCATTTCCACACAAAATCTCACAAATCAAATAAAATAACCTACACTTCCAAAAAAAAGAAACTTAAACCCAAAAAAGAAATGTTATTTAATTAATTCATCATTTTTCATTTTTCTTTTACATATTAATTTTTATTTTTTAATTTCGACTTATTTAAAATTATTTTTTATGTATGTTAAATTTTTATCATCGTAAAAATTAAGCAAAAAGAAAATACGGATAAACAAACACAACAAGTTCTGTGCGCTAATAATAATAATAATTATTATGGATGATGGTATATAAATTCAACTAATTAGTGGGAGGAAAAAGTTGATGAGTGCTAAATTCAACAATAGTTAGTTGTACCAAAAAGAAAAACAAAGAATGAGTTATCATAATTTAATGTTTTAAATTAACCGACTTCTTTAATATATACCCAACAGCAAAATATGATTCAATTCCATTAGGTTGAACAAAAAAATATGAAAAAAAAAAGGAGTGAACCAATTGGAATGCTCCACTAATATGAAAAGAAAATAAAGATGCATATCTTTTGGCACCAACCTTCATTTAAGTTTAATTTTTTTAGTTGTTCATAAAGTGGGTTGAAGGTTGAGCTGTCACATTTGGTGGTGTTATGCTTTTCATCTTCCATCTTCTTTACTTTATGTGCAAATTAATTATGTATAAGAAGGCTACACATATTGCAGTATTTAGAGGGTAGAGGGTGAAATCAAAGAAAGTGACAGTGTTTATGTTCTGTAAGCAACCCCTTTCTTAAATACAACAAAAAACCTTTCATATGAACACGGTTTTCACCATCAAAATCATAAATATCTCCTTTCCGACCAAGCCTAGTAATTTCAGATCCAATTTCAATTTCTTTCTTCCACCTTCTCATTTATTCCTCCACATCAATCTCTTTTTTTAAGATTATGATTAATAATAAGTATTTAAATTTAAATAAAAACTGAAATATTTTCAGATACATATATTTAGGATATCATTCTCACATGATCGATTCTCCACTTTCTAGAAAAGATATGTTTCTAATCAAAATTAATATGTTTATTTAACTAATACAAAAATTTAAGAATAATATTTATACTAATTAAACTCGACATTCTATATATCAACTCAACCCTATAAATAAATTGATTATATCCAAACTAACATACTAAGTAAACAAAATTTATATAATGAGAAGCTTCTTATAAAAAACAAAACTAAAAAATTATTATTATTTTGTTATGATTTTGCATGGAGAATACTGTTATTTTGTAACGAAGAGATTAAATTGATGACAATTTTGCAAGAGAGCAAAATAAGTCACGGACATCTTGAGAGACTGAAATTTGTGGAGTTTTTTTTGTGTCTACTTTAGAAGAGGTTGAATGATGAAAAGAAAAGTTATAAATGCATAAAGCAATTGCGAAAAAAAGCATATAAAAATCTGAAATGAATATTCTTATTACTTTGTCTGAGATTACTTTTGTTTGAAGAGTAGGTGTTGCGTGCAAAAGAAGGAAGCATTTTATCCATAACATTAGAATCACAACCTTTCAAGCAACATCTCATATCTACCAATTTCTCCAATTATGTACTCTTTCTTTTCATCACAAGAATAAACATAAAAATAAATAAAAGTAAAAAAAAGGAAATTCGAATTTTACCCTGTCTTGTTAAAAGAAGATAGTGTTTCCATAGTCTAAAAATGCGTGGCCTTTTACCCTTTTATGTAAATTGTTTCTAATCGTCAAAATTTATTAGTATTTATTTTCTTTTCTATTTTACAAATAATTGCCTTAAACTTTAATTTTGTTTTAATTAATTTTTATAGATATATATCTTAATTTTAATCAATTATTACAATTTATCAATTTATCTTAATTAATACTTATATCAATTCAGAATACAGATTATAAAGTTTACTCTTACAATGTATAAATATTTTTTTTTAAGATAACACCATCACGTAATAGACAAATTAAATCAAATTAAGTCAAAGTACTAGATTTTTTACATAAACAAAGTAAAAACTTTACTCAAATAAAATTTATCTGTATAATCAAATAGATCTTTTATGACTTTCTTTCTTTATAAATTCTTATTATTATTTATATGAAACAAAAAGAAAAAAACAATGAATTATTAACGTTTAATACAAGTTATTTAACCTGAACACGTTAGAATTTTTTTATAAAGTTTGATCAATTAAGAATTTGGACATATATTGGATAAAAATAATAAAATAGGAGGATCATTTTTGGAACAACGATAAAAAAAATTTGAAGTATCTAATAGTGGATGAGATAAACTTTGAGAATGAATTATTGTAAAATTAAAATTTAAGGTGTTTATTTATAAAAAAGAGTTTAGGGATTAAATGTTACTTTTGTATGTTTTTAGTATCATACCATTTTCTATGTTTTAGTTAATTAAATTGTTTTTCTTTAAATCCAATAATTATAGAAGTTAGATATATTTTGCATTTTATATGGTATTGTTATATTTTATTATTTATCTTTACTTTAATTTAACATAAGTAATAAAAATTAGCTTTGAAGCGCAGACATGTGATGTGATCCAAGATGGAAAGGAAATGAAACAAGTACACCATGTTTTTATATAAAAAAAATCATGAATGTGGAAACATTAAAAGATGAATTTGTACAAAAACTGAAGAAGAAACAAGAAGACTATTGATACAATGAAAAAAATATAATTATAAAATATGTGATTAGGTCAAAAGTTGGTGTTGTATAGTGGATGAGTGTGTGGTGGAGAATGAATAGACAAGAGAAACACAAACTTTTACCCTTTTATTATGTCTCTCCAATTTACATGTCCTTCTTTTACATCATATTCCCATAAATTTGAAATTTGAAATAGACAAAGGTGAAACTAACAATAAATACATCATATTTTTCAATTCAACTAAATTGCAAAATGTGTCAAGTAATTTTACACCCAAGAAATTACAACCACGTAAAGTTGTTGTAAAAAAGTTTAACACATTAGGATGAATAGAAAGAAGCAAAGAAGGATAATTACTTATTCTTAAATTAGTATTATTAAGAATAAAAAGGTGGATTGAAAAAGAAAACATGATTTTATGTAAACTCATTATTAGATAAATTCGCACATGTATTACATATGTCAAAATAGTATATAACACATATTTTGTCGAGATGTTTTAGGATGTTTAGTCGTATAGTTCCCTAACTGTTAAAGTCGAGAGTACATCGACAAGTCAAAGTAAATGTCTCTCTTAAATATAGGTTTAAATTTTGCAAATAATATGTATGCTTTGTCAAAATTAATTCATGAATTAATCGTGATATTCATGTTAATCTAGGTCTATAACCATGAGGACTCAATACATCTCTATAAATAGGTTGACCAACGTCAAGTCAAGATACGCATTTAATAGCATTTATTACCTTTAAACAAGATTTTGATTATTATAGGTCTGTTAGATTGCAAATTAAGGATAGAAAGATAAGGAATATATTAAACCAATTAAATGAGTTACCGGTAAATGATTCAATTTCTACTAAGAGTATTTTGTTTTCTTCTCCTCTTTATAAGGTTTCTTAAGGGGAGATGTTGTTGAAATAAAGATTTATAATGAGAAAAGTTTGTATGGAACTTGATTGGTTTTTTGGAAGTATCAAAGGAAGCCTAAGCTTGTAGACACAATACATCTAGCTAAAGCTAGTTAATATTTAATGTTTACATTTATTTAATAAATTTATTATTAAATGTGTGAAGGGTGTTATATTTGAAATGTTAGATAAATGTACAAGGAAGTTGTTATATGCATCTCTCTTTGAGTATGATTCATGTTAATGTGAAGTATACCTTTTGTTATGGATTAAATGGGAGTTGAAAATAATACAAAAGATTTATTTGGTGCATTGAAATAAAATTGGTTGAGATTTTCATTGATTTTTTTCTATTTTCTAAAAATAGCTATGTTTAGACCAATATTGCTTAAGTGATGTCGAAATAGCATATAATGACTACATCATCACTCACTAATGTGAAAAATGTGGACACTTAAGTAATGACTACATTCATCGCTTAATTAAAGAAAGTGAGGTCACTTAAATGGGAAAAATCACTAAGTATTATTATTTTCTTTTTAAATTAAAAAAATAGTATGTAATTTTATTTATTTTTTTAATAAAATTATATTATTATTTATTGTTTATTTTGTTTCTTTTCATCTTTTATTTTAGTTGTAAATTATTGTGGTATTACTTTTGTACCCAACTTATGAAAACTCATCAAGTTAATAATGCTCACCGTACTACAATTGGAAGTTTAGGGTTTTTATAGTGGGCTAAAGATCTGATCATAAGAGTAAAGATGTTTATTTTATTCTTTTTAGAAATGTTTATGAAAGAATATTTTGAGAAAGAGTCCCAAGTGATTGAATAGAGGAAGAAAACAGGGTAATTAACGAAATGAGATATGAGAATTTAAATAAAATAAAATGGTTTTGGTGTGGTAGTGAATGAAGGAAGGTAACAGCTGGAGATTGCATCAGCATCACAGCTGTAGTGCTGTCGTCTTCTGCCATTATTCACTTCTTCCTTAATAACACGATAACTTAGAGTGGTCCCGTTAAAATCTCACCTCAATTAAACACGACAAATTATGTACCCAGAACCAAACACAATACGCAACAAATCAAACTAAAAACCAAACCCCTCATACCATAAGGGATCTTCCATCCATCACTTTCGTTTCACCTGACCACAATAAAATAACAAAAAACTCTTTTCACTCCTCCCCATTATTGTTTTTTTGTTCCTCATTACACAAAATCTCATTGTTTATTATATTTATTATTTCAATTGTTAAATCATTTTGTTTTAATTAAATTATATAACAGGACAAACACAAATTTCTTACTTCGTATTATCGTTCAAATATGTTCAAATCTATGGGACAAACCGAAATGATCACCTATTATAATTTTTAAAATAAGGAGAAAAAGATGAAAAAAACTTAAAGAAGAAGAAAAAATGTACTAAAATATTCTCCATGGTTTGGAATGGAAATCAAAAAGAAGAAAAGAATTAAGATGAGACTGACATGAACAAAAACCTCTCCTAATTTGGAGTAAAACAGTAAAAGAAATAAATGACCTATATACCATTTATAATTCCATTGCCATATTATATGGCTATATTTTTTCATTCACTTCTTTATTATTAATTTTTTTTATTATTCTATTTTCACTTAATGTCCAAACAAAACATAAGGCACACAATTAACACCACCAAATCTAATTCTAATGGGAATAACCTGATGCTGACATTATGACAAACAAGATTCGACTACCACACTTAATATCAGCTCCAAAAGCTACAAAATTTGTACAATTTATCAAAGAAGTGACCTATACTCAATACCAGTTTTATTGAACGTCAAAATAAATGTTTGCAGTTTTAAAAACATCTTGTCAGGAGTCTGTTTAAAAGTTGGATTACTAGCTGAGTTTAAAAGTTGTCAATAGAAGGACGAAAAAAAAATGTCTCACTTCAAAAAATTTAAAATAAATTGTTTTGGTAAAAAAATTAATATGATGCACTTTCATTCTCTCAATCAATTTCTATCTGGCAATATTACATCAATATTATAGATGGAGGACGCAGGTGAAACCGCAATGTTAAAATCCTGAGTTGTGTCTCAGTGGCCTTTAACTCCCTACTTTAAAGTGCTGCACAGGGAATCAGCATACTATGGTTGCGATGGTTAGTCCAGAGCAGACAACATTAAGTGGCGGCGGGAAGGGATTGGGCGTTGTGGTCACAGTTAAAAAGGACCTGGCACTGTTGTACACTATATACTTCCAATATTTACACAAGCAATTTAACCTAATATCTCATACAAGCTGAATCAGATTGCTGTTATGGGGATACAATTATCAGGGTGACACATTTTGAAATGCATGCTTCTAGACAAACTCTCAATTTCACATCACTATACATTTTTCTTTGGATTTTCCATCAGGCCTGGGAGATGTAGATGCAGACGAAGACTGTCTTCCAGTGTTTCTTGCAACCTGCAATTAGCATTACCAGTAAATTCTTGAAATTTCAACTTTCATCTAAGCAGCGTTACTAGTGCAGTCAAACACTGCAGACAATAATATCATTGGCCAAAAACACTGTAAATTAGTTGCAGTAAAAACATATGTACCTGGGGTCCTGTGACCAGTCTAGAGTTACCACTAATGGATGGTTGTTGTAAATTATTCTGGCGGGATGGCTGCTGCTCAAATTCCTGTTGTTGCAAGGCTATTGCTAATTGCAGATCAGAACTGTCAAAAATTGCACAATAGTTAAGACTAAAATTTTGAAGAGGAATAATTTAAAGTTTTCATGGCCAACAGCAAATTATGAAAATTACTTGATGTCTAAGCCTGCCTGTGCTGCACTATCGATGCTGGCAAGATAGTCCTGAAACGAGAAGATGTCAATATCTAAGAAAAATTGGTTTGCAAAGATTAACATATTCCTCATTTAAGAGAATATACATACAGCAGTGCTGGTCAGAGCATTGTTTTCATCCCATGTGCTATTTTCTTGGTTTTCTACCTTGAATTCCTTGAAATTACTGGTCATAAACAGTGTATCACCATTGACCTGAAAGTACATTAACAAACTTTCCGCAATTTAATATTTACTCAAAGACGGTAAGAAAACACAAAATAGGATAAGATGGACCAGGAAGGCTATGCTAATAGTACAATAAAAATTGAAACCATACAGCACAACATACTATATAAAGATTCCTGCACACAGAATTCACTACAAGTTTTAAAAAAACTGCCTGCACAACTTGTCCCCAAGTGCTGAAGGAGCTCAAATCACCAAGCATATAAACTTTCAATTTTCAGGATGTTTAATTGAGAATATCTACATCTACCAGTGGCAACATGGAAGGAATTTTTTTTAAATGATCCCAACAAAAAAGATCATATAACAATACTTTTTACCTCATTCAGTTTTTCCCAGACCAGATCTGGCTGATTAATGTAACCTTGATCAGTGGCTAGAAGATAGAGCTCACCCTCATACTGTGGATAAAGAGAAAATAACTTTAGTATGAAGACTCTCCAAGACAGCCAACATTTTCTCAATGACAAAAAGGTGCCACTGCACTTGATATCAGTAATCCAAATGTCCAAAGGAATAATATTCGATGACTTTTACTGACCTTGAACATAGTGCTGAAATGATTGTTACGGAAGAAAACACACAGCTCACGCTCTTTAAGCCCATCTTGTAAACAGAAAAGACTGCAAAAGAATTAATCATATATAAAATGTAAAAAGAAAATTCGTCTCAGACAATGAAGAGAAATATAAGGAACACAAAATAGAACAAGATAATTAGACCAGAAGACGGCATCCGGTACCCATAAAATGTCAACTGGCTGGCATTATTCCTCAAGAAACTCTTGATCAATTCACCTATGACAATAAAAGGACATGTCTCCCATTAGATAAAAACATATAATTATCTAAGAAAATAATACTCTAATCATAATCAGAACCAATCCATTTATATGATATATAGCACCACTAACCTTGTTCTGGAGTTAGTTCATCCTTAGCTCTAAGATCAGGAGAAGCTAAGGTGCTTTTGTCAGCCTGTTCTGCAAGTACGACCTCACCTTCATAAACAGGTTCACGGTCCTCAAATGTTCTTCTGTCCAACACACATTCCTCTCCTTCATATATGGGCTCACTCCCATGAACACTTGAAGTCAATGCTCCAGAAACATCAGTTTGCTGATATCTGATGCTACATGAATCTGAGTCTGCATGGCCTGGGGACAACTGTAATGATTTTGTTGCATCAGGTCCATGAGATTCACCTACAACTTCATGATCTATAGTTATAGGAGTGGACTGATCATGGACTTTTCCATCTCCTCCGGAAACATCGGAGACAGAGTATTCTTCGTGAGAAGAGATAACTTCACTCTCATTCAGAACCAATGCATCAAGGCTGTTCTTCTCTATCACATCATTTTGGTCAAAAGATTCTTTGGGTCCCGTATAAGTTGATTGATGAAGGTCACTCATTGTATCAGTCTTTAAGGATGAATTAGCTGCCTCTCCCAGTATAGATGTAGAAGATATCTGTTTGTTGAGGTATTTGCCAGAAGCAGTGAAGTCATTGGATACAGAAGGCTCTTGATCATGAAAGTGACTGTTACCAGCACCAGTGCTATTTCCTAGTTTATCTCCAGAATCCATATCTAAAACCTGTTCATTACTAATATTTCTACCCATACTGACAGAAATTTCTCCTCCATCAACGTGAACTGCAACAGGATCACTTATTGAAGCATTAGAATCACCCTCGGACAGTTTCAAGATTCTCAACAACTCTGCCTCTTCTTCACGATCACCTTTTCTTGGTATCAGGTCAGAAACAGATTGAGAAGAATCATCAAAAGACCTGGCTTTTGAAATACTGGGAGAAGGAACTCCAAGAGTAGCAGTTGTTGCAGCCACAAAGTCAACACAATCTTCTTCTGCAACATTTTTATGATGGACATCCATGTTTAGTGTTTCAAGAGAGACAAGCTCTCCCATAAGAGCATTATAGGACTTTGATCCAATTGCATTTGCAGTGTCATAATCCTGGCTCAAATGAACATTTTTTATATCAAATGAACACATCAAAGAATAATAAATAAACCCCACATTGTTTGAGAAAAACATAAAGACAACATTTTGATAAACATTTAAGACCCCAGTTGGCCACTTAAAATTTACAGTATGCAATTGAATTGAACCACACATAGTGACGTAGTAACAAAATGCTCTCCTTTCCTTCCTTGTGTTCCATTTATACCGTGATACACTTCATTAATGGGAATTAACACATAGTAATACAACTACTTATAGTTACTTAGCTAATACCCCCTTCCCCACAGCATTCACCTTGTCCACACTGTAATTATGTTCCACTTTATCAAATTATTCACCCTTCTTCAAGACATTTTCTCACATTCCGTTTTCTTGATACCAAGATTTTGTTTCCTGGCAGTAATTCTGCTTCTTGATCTTCCTGTTCCTATCTTGGTCCCAAAATGATAGGTAGATATGAATCAAAATCTTGGATACGGAAGTTTCCAGCTTCTTAAACATTTAAATACGTTGAATTAAAATTGATCTCATTTCAAATAGGTTCATTTTTTAAAATATTTTGTTTGGATAAGGAAATTCAAATTGGTTCAATTTTAATTTTCTTGTTTGGATAAAGTATTTCAATTGCCACTAAATGAAAAAAATTATTTAAATGTCAAATAATTGTTAATAAATAAAAAATATCAACATTGATGATATTTTTAAGCATATGTTGATTGATGTTATTTTTCGGTCAAAATGTGACATTTGTTCACTAATATTTTCAACAAGGTATCAAGAGCCTAACCATAAGGGAATTCAAATCCATGATTTCCCTACAAGGCCACTACTCATAAGAATAAAAAATTTAAACATCGTATACATTTTCTAGTTTCTTTGTCTAGTGTTGCTATTCACACCGGATACACTATTAATTGTCATTGTTATTGTTCATCACCAACAACTCTTTGCAGAGCTTTTTTTATTTCAGAAAGTGTTATTATTTACCACTAACATTTTTCCAATAATATTGTTTACTAGTGATGGTTTACCGACAAGTGTTGTAACAAGCTTTCCTAGTATGATATATATGTAGAGGAAGAATACTATAGATATGATTTGATTATGTTAGAGATGTGATTTGATTATGTTAGAGATGTGATTTGATTACATTAAAATGGGATATATGATATGATTTGACGAGGAAATACCATACTACATATTTCTCATTATTAGATACTATTTTGTTACTTATTATTGTATCTCTTCTTCATTATAAATAAGAATACTCATGTGTGTACACAACACATAGAATTCATTATATTCCTTCTCAGTTTCTTTATTCTCGCATTGGTACCAAAGCAGTACCATCCTATGTGACCATGACCAGTTTTGTTACTAATGCTTTTAACAGTAGCTAACTACTTACGGGGTTACCTAACAAAAAATGAAGTGAATGAGGAAAGAGGAATGGTTACCAGGCCACTGGAATGTACTGAAAACAAAGGAATGTCCTTGACTAACATTGATGAGTTAAAATACATATCTCATTTTACATACAGCAAGATTGTTACAGGCACAGTACAACTTGACCGAATGCCAACAACTAGCAAGAAAATGTTCTTCCAGAACCTCCCAAATTCATTTGGCATCCCAAAGGATTGCAGTTTTACAATAACTACCTCAATTATTTTTTATAACCTCGTAATATCCCTTAATAGTCACAACAAAATGATAGTTGAACAACCCCCCACAAACACACAAAATGTACTTGCCTTGTATCCAAATTCAAAATAATCATTAAGTTGTCAATCAATGACGCAAACAAAATTAAAAGATTTTAATCAAATTATTCTGAATAAAAAAATACATGACATGATAGAACTAATAAATTTGGATTGAGGGTGAAAAAGAATACCTGAGGATCAACAATCCAGCCGTGATACAAAGGGATGTCCAACAGATCAAATATGGCACACTCTCGAGTGAATTCAAAATCAGCAATTCTGTAATTAATGTGTAATTCTTATCAGAACTTCAGAATTGTTAATGGGTGAACACAACTACAAAAAGAAATGAGCAAAACTGTGGAACTAACCTCCTAAATTTTATATTTACATCGATGCCAGTAGCAAGCCTAGGAAGCAAGTCAATTGCATCAGCAATGTTCTGTTGTTGATTTTCAACATAGCCTGCATCTTTGTCCTACAAGACAATAATAAAAATTGTCAATAAACTTACATCACAGGAGTGAATGTGTAACCAGTGATAACAAATGTAAGTCTTACATTCACATTACTATTTGAATCAATTAATCGTTCAGCAACCAATGAAAGCAATTTCTCCTGTGAGACTTCAGCAATATCTGGACTCAAATTTAAGTTGTTTCTTAGTAGGAGAACATTACCTGCAACATTGCAACATATAAACAATTAAGTAATAAGTGTGATGCCAAACAAATGTTGCAAGTAACCCGTCTAAAGTGCAAAAAGTAAGCATGGCATATAAGGAGACAGACAGTTAATTACATTTTTCAAATTATCGTCTAATAGTAGAGAGCATCAGTTTGTGCAGAATCCTACGTCTATCCAAATAGTACAAAAGAAATGGAAAAATATATAAAATAAAACACAAACTGAAGAAACGGTAGATCAGAAGGAAAAACATATAATAGGATTCCTACAAAGGTGACCTCAAATTTAGATAATTGGTATGATGAGAAATAACTGACTATTTATGAAAATAAGAATAATAGGTGGTCAGGGAAATCACAAGAGGATGAGAAGAAAACGTATAATCATTAAAAAAGAAAAAATTGTATGTCTGCATTCTTTGTTTAGCTTCATGTGTGCAGTATGAGTTCCATCATTAGCACAAGATAGTTCTTGATAGATGATTGGTGGTGTATATGATATCATAGTTGTAAATCCCAAAGTGTGGTCTGGAATGGCTGACCTAAAAATACAATATTAGGACAATGGGTAGCAAGATGGACGCCATGCTAATCAATTAGAAATAAAAAAAAGTAAAGGGTAAATCGTAGAAAAGAGCAAAAGAAAGTGAGATGAAAGGCCTGGACTACAACACAGAAAATGCTGGAACTGAACAGAGCATGATAGAAAAGGTCACTTCGGCTAGAGACTGTAACAGGTTTGCCAGAAAATACCTCTGGTCAGGGAGGGCCACAAACTAAGGAGTAAAACATAGGAATAGAGTGGCCTTCGCTCTCCCTGACAGACATAAATATTGAACACATCTCCATGCCTATAATGGGTTTTATTAAACCCACTTCAAAAAAATTTAAACTATAAATATTGCAAATAAATTTAAGCTATCACGAAATTTCGAGAATTTTCCTATCCATCAAAAAAGAATATCAAGAAATAGCATTGGAAGAGTGATGTGTAACATGGACTAAAAAGCAATCAAAGAATTGAAGAAAATTGTGTTGAAGGCCCGTATGACATTATATTCATATTTATGTTGAAGGCCTGCACTTCCAATATTTCATTTTAAATTAGTAAATATTCATAGATATATATAGATTCAAAAATATACAAATGTCTTTTTTCTTAGAAATATCATACACGAATGGCATAATACCTAAGTCTGGGAGGGGAAAACACTACATGTATTCACTATGGTCATTCAATATTATAGGCCAATTATTATTAAGGTAATAATATTTCGAATTTATTATTATTTATTAAATATTAATGGGACACATATGTGTGTAGATATGTATGTATGTATATATTGATGCAGAGACAGGTGCAGGGAGTTACATCCTCAACCTTGACTTCGTAAGTCCAGAAAAACCTGAACTTAACCACAGTCAAAGCAAATTAACCAATAAAGTTGGGGTAAGGTAGGATGGGTACCCACAGGTTTGAATTTAGTTGCCACGCATGGAGAAATGAGGCTGCACAAGTTGGGGCAGCAGAAAATTTACACAAAAAGTGATTGAGAAAGTTAGGGTTTCATTCTACTCCAAAAGAAGGGGGGAAAATCCTGAATTAAACACTAAAACAGCCATAAACGATGTTTTAAAACTGCAACAATATCTTTGTAGCATGCTCCAACAGCTTTTTCATCCAGTTACACAACTCCCCCGCAATTTTGCTTTATTGACAACTGTAGTAGATAGTTCTGAGAACTATAATTTTTTTTTCAATTGATGAAAGAGAGTGAATCTGGGGGAGACTTCCAAGCATAAATAATATCATTTCCTTGAAGGTGAAGAGAGTTTATTAAAAATATACTACGACTTTTGCCGCAATTCATAGGACAGAAAATAAGACAAGCAAGTGGGGAAAATATAAACAAATGGATGTGGCAGAAAACGTCGGTGTATTCAATTAAAAGTAACGTAACACGATTCACGATTGAGAAACCTTGAACAGGGGACACTAGTAACTTGGCAGAAGAGTGAAAGCATTGACACAATTAATACCTAAGAGAGACAGATAAATAACCAGGTTGGAGTAATGGCATCTTGGCCAGCAACCAATTTGAAAGAGAATTCGTATATGAATTCTTATAAGTTTTTCTTGATAGGTTGCAACTAAACCCAAATATTAGAAATAATAACCCCTGTTGAGTTTCCGTGTGTGGTATTTGTTTGTGATATGCTATCAAGTATAACAAAAAGATAATCTAGGATATTGTAAAAATTGGCATCCATAAAAAAAAATTGCTCTGGTAAATCTCCCAGGGAAGAAAAATAGAAGCCAAATAACAGAATGAGCACAACCTAATAACGAACACGAAGGGAGATGGTGGTGGGAAAACGAACATGAAGAAATAACCAAATACTATATGAATTCGAAAAAGAAAAAGGGGAAACGGTTCATGGCATCAACTTGAAGAATCAATAACTAACATAAATAAGATAAAGGCAATAAATAGAGAAGAGAATTGATAGTGAGTAAGAGAAAATCATTGAGAAAGGGGAAACATAAAAGAGGGAATTCCATATCCGAAACGCAACAGAGAAAACGGTATCTTAAGAATTAAGTATTAGCAATAAAAGATGCGAAATGGCGAAACCCTAGGATGCGAAATGCACTGACAGATAGCGAGGAGCGGGCATGGTCCATTGTCGTTTTGGAGAACGATCGGAGTGGTGCGTCCGAGAAACTGAATCGTTTTGGTTTTGTGGACGCAGTCTTTGACTGGCTCTGGCTGAGGCGGAGGCGGAGGGTGTTCCTCTTGACGATCTTCGTCTCTGAGTGGTTGTTCTTGGTCCTTAGGGGAAGACGACGATGCCATTTCGATGCTTCCCGATTTGCTTCCAACCCACACAACGCCACAATACTTTATGAAAAACAAATATGTCAATGGAGTACGACTACGAAACCTTCTTACATTGATTGCTCCACCTTATTGTCAAACCTCGCTTTTTATTTCTTTTCTTTCCCTAATCTTTTTCTTTCTTCTTTCCCCTAACTAACTTTCCGTCAAATCCTTTTTTTTTTAACTTCCGTCAATACAAAAATAATATTTTCTAAAATATTTCAAATAATATATTTTACTAACTTCTAATTTATAACTTACATTATGATTTATAACTTCTTCAAAATTTCAAATAAATAAAAGTATTCAAAATTTAATAGAAAAAATAATTATTTAAAAAATAGTATAGTTTTCTTGAAAACACAAATTTTATTTATATTTTGTGTAAATTTCAATATTTTTGGAATTATAGAAATGCATGAAGAATGACTTTCTTGGACAGAACTCATCCTAGATCCAATTTTAAATAAAGCCTTCCACGCAGGCAATTTTTATTTGCACCATGCAGGTTTTTACTAATAAACTTTTATCTCTAATTTTTTTGGAAAAACACTTTCAAATTGTTACATTTTAAACTCTGAAAATACTTTCTGGAAGTTAGTTTTCATAAGAAAATAAAATGAAGCAGTAATTGGTATTTAAGGGACAACCGTTGCATTATTTGAGATATCATGTAAGTGATGTTGTAGTCAGAAAAGCCTAGAAACTTGGTTGTTTTCATTCTCATTGTAAAAGTTTTACTTGTTGCCCTATAAAGCAAGTTCACCATAAAAGATACAGTTAGAAGAGAACCTAAAAGAAAAAAGAAAATGTAGAATTATAAAGAAAATCAAATGTAGAATTAATAAAGAAAATCTGATTTTTGTGATAAATACATTTATATAAAATGACAGATAAGAGATGGGTCGTTGGAACAGAATATAAGTAGGTAGTTTATTAATTTATGGATCCATTAAAACTTTTTTTATGGAACTTGGTAACCAATTGGCGTTAAAGATTCTGTTATATTATTGGTTTTCGTACAGCTTCTTTAAGTATCTCATAAAAAAAATATTCATTTCTTTTGAAAAATCAAGAAAGTAAAAATTCAGCTAATATAAACAATTTAAAGACAACTTCGTTTGTCCCAATTTTTCTTTCTAAAATTGGTTTGCGATCTTTTTATTCAAATTAAAAAATTAACATTCCACGCACTACCTTTCAAACATGTTAGAAATTTAACATTATAAAAATTAATTTAAAAATATATTTTATATATATATTGGGCTTGGTTTAGTGTAACGCGCTACAAGGATTGATTGCTATCATTGGGCTCGGACTGCTGAAGGAGATTTCTCTTAGCACACTCATTTGGGAGTTTCTTCTTACACCTCTACGTTTTTTTCCTGCACCTCACAATGTTATGTATAGACAAAATTATCCTTATTATTTTCTACAAACCCTAAAACACAATACCACACTCTTTCTTCTTCTTCTTTACACATATTATAGACCTACAGTTATTTGACTTTCTTTGTGCACGGTGACTTCATCTCATCGCACAAGAACCGTGAGACGCGTTTCGCTTGGTGGTGGTTTGGAGGTATCTCTTAATCTCTTCCCTATTGTTTTTGTTTTCTGAAATCATGATTCCATAACATAGTTTTGGATTGAGTGATCCAAAATTTTTTTGGATGAGTGTGTCCAAAAGTTATCTAGATTGAAATGGATTCTAGATTCATCAAATCCGTAAGCCAAAAAAATGCATTCTAGATCCACCAATCCATAATTGAAAAATTGTTTCTGGATACGACAATCCATAAATCAACAAATTTCTTCCATAATACCCCTTGAAAAACATAAAGTTTTACTTATGGAGCGGTCAATTCGTAGATCATATTTTCAGTTTCAGATTGATCCATCGGTAGCAAAATTCCAAATCTCGATTTCTAGGAACCTAAAAGCACCATAACTACCCAACTTCTTGAAAAAAACTCAATTCTTACCTCTAAAAATTAACCAACACTTCGGCAACGCAACCCACTCCTCCACCTTGCTCCATGTAGCTAAAATAAGTCTCCACCAACGCCACTGATGAACGAAGAAGAAGAACGGTGGAAAAGCAACTCATTCACGATGTCCTTTTTAAATAAAAGACTAAGACTAATTTGGGAATTTTAATATTATGAGGTGCAAAAAGAAAAACTTAGGTGATATGCGATGGGCCCTTGAGATGGGTTCCTTGAAGTTATCTTCGGGTTTCTTGAGACTGTTTGTCTGGACAAAAGATTTTGTTCCAGCTACCATGAAGAGTACCAAAACTTTGGCTTGGGTTTGAATCTCCAAATTGTCTTTGGAGTATTGGAAACCAAGAGCGATTTTTTTCATCATTAGAAGTCTTGGTACTCCTTTGTCTTTGGATGAGAATATTATGAAAAAGAATACGGGTATGTTTGCTAGAGTCCTTATAGATATTGATATGTTGTCCACTCTTCCCGATCACATATGGGTTGAACGTCCAGACTATGCTTTTGTAGCTGGTGTGGAATATGAATGACTCCCTCCTTTTTGCTCTCACTGTAAGATGATAGGGCATGAGCTTGCTCAGTGTCGGGTGATTCATGAGACGTTTTTCCTCAAATAGCACTATTTCCACTTTTATTTCCCCAACTAGTACTCTTTTGTTTTTATTTCCTTACCTAGCACCTTTTTGTTTTTATTTCCCTATCTAACACCATTTTTTTTCCATGTTTTCATTTTGTATTTTCAAATAAAAAGTTCTCTTAGAATTTGGTTTCTGGGGATGGTGTTTTTAGAATTTTTTACTTATTTGTCTATAGTGAATGGAAAAGAAATATAAAATAGAATAAAATTAAATTTAAGAACCAATAAAGTAAAATAAAATAAAAAGTAAAAACGAATTAATAAATTAAAAAGAATTGATAATTTTAATTTTGGACCCATTAAAAAAATTAATGCATTGGTTGTTAAAAAAATATATTTTTAATGTTTAAAAATAGTTAGGAATATAATTATTGAAGAAAGAAATGAGTTTTTACAAAATAAAAATAAAAAGTAATAAATTAAAAATATTTAGTTTAAAATTTATTTTTTTTGTAAGAATGAAGAAAATAAAAAGTTAAACCCTACAACAACATAAAAGTTAAATCTATAAATATAAATTAGTACATAATTTCAAGTAAAAATACAGTACATAATTATAAAAAAAATCAAAATCAATTAGTATTAATTAGTAATGGACACACAGATAATATTGAAATGAGAAATTAACAATTCACAACTAATAAACATAAAAACATTTTAAAAAAATTCACAATGTTAGTAATGATACAAAATGTGTGAGAAAACTGATAACAGGACAATAATGTGCAATGTCATATCACTTTTCCACAATTATTCACTTAATTTTTTTATTATTACATACATATCATCAATGAATAACTTAATTTTTATTTATTATTTTTTAAACCATTCAGTTAATATTTTTTTTATATAAAACATCCAAATAATTTTATTTAATTTTTACTATTACTTATTTTGATATCATTTTAACAAACAAAAAATACCAACATTATAATTTATTATAATTTTTTCATCCAAATTTTATTATAAAAATATATTTACAAATGTATTATAATTTATTCTTCACATTTCAAATTTACTATAAAAATACAAAAAAAAGCAAAATAATATTACAGTTTTACATTTATTTTACCCATAATACTTTCTTACATGAAAATACCTATAAAATATTTTATTTCATTCTCTTTGTATTGATATTTCTTCATAATTTTTTACATATTTAATTTTTAATTTTCAAATTTTCATCTATTTCAATTTTATAAATATTTAAATTCACTACAATTTTATAAATATTTAAAATTTATTCCTCCCATTTTTAATTAAAATTTCCAAAACATTTTATACTTAAAAAAGTTTAAAAATTATTTTATTTTATTTTATTGGTTCTTAAACTTATTTTTTTTCTTTTCCATTCACTTTAGACAAAGAAATAAAAATTCATAAAAACACCATCCCCATAAACCAAATTCTAAGAGGGTTTCTTTTTTCGAAAATACAAAATGAAACCATAGGAAGAAACGGTGCTAGATAGGGAAATAAAAATAAAGGGTGCTAGTTGGGGAAATAAAAGTGGAAATAATGCTATTTGAGGAAAAACGTCGATTCATGATCAGAGTCGTGTTCCTAGACCATTACATAAATTTTCTCAGAAGATAATTTCTGATGAACGGAATCAGGGGAAGACCGCGGTTCCTAAAAAACGTAATGAGTATCGGTAGAAAGATCCGCAGCTGAAACTCGTGAAAGGCCCCACATGTACATTGAACATTAATGTTCTTGGCGGGGTTAATGCAGGGTCACCCTTGGGTCACCCTGCTTCTGATAAACCAGGTGGAGTGTAGGATAATTTTGCTGACATGCCTCGAATCATGAATCTAGGCAGGGCTTGTCCACTCACACTTTGGATTTCCCCAAACAGGGGATGCTAAGGAATTCAGTTATGCAAGCTAAGGTTTCAAAGTCTCATGCTCCTATTGAGGATCACCCTGTGGAAGTCTCGACCCCTGTAGCGGTACCATCTATGTTGCGTCCCACCTCTCCTCGGAGGGCTAAATCACCTACAGACTCTACAACACCAATCAATACTTCAATTGATGGTCATCACGTGGAGGTCTCTGTTATTGTGACGGTACCATCTTCGTCACCTCATACCTCCCCTCGGAAGGCTAAATCTTTTGGGGATGTTAAAGCACTATCGTTGGTCCTGCAAAATCACTTTTCCTCTCTTGATGGTTTGGAAACTACAAATGTGGGAGGTGATCCTTATATTGGTACGTCTATTGCCATTGTTGAATTTAATTCTGACCATATCACTGTTGAAAATCAGGTTGGTTCAAAATTTTGGACTGATCCTAAAGAGATGGAGGAAGATGGCAGTGATACTGAAGAGGAGATAGTTTGCACTAAAAGAAAACCAGGGAGACCACCTAAGGGGACTGGTAAATCCAAAAAAACTGCTAAGACAGTTCTCTCCACAACGTCGCAATGAAATTCTCTTCATTTTTCTTGAATATTAATGGACTGGAAAACCACAAAATCGTGGAAATGTTGATTAGTTTACTTAAACTACATAAATCCCTTATGGTTTAACATGTATGTGTTGAAGCTGGAGGAAGCTTCTTCCCTACCAAGGCTTGATGTGTGTTTGATGAAGAAAATAGCTTGAGTGCTTTGAAGATTGTAATAGGTTTTTAGATGCATTTGTATGTAGGCTTGTAATT
>Ga0123342_1002251_pt1 | contig 32148 bp, 14 predicted proteins | sample Turbeawhitnodule_FD_89960 | JGI IMG/M metagenome (GOLD analysis project Ga0123342, IMG submission 89960) | Root nodule microbial communities of legume samples collected from Mexico - Turtle bean Mexico white nodule | ecosystem: Host-associated > Plants > Roots > Nodule | place: Mexico: Nepantla... | reverse complement strand
GTCACTTAAGATCTTAGGCTGACACCTCAAGTAACAACAATCATTTACCATCACATGAAAAAAAAAATATTATTAAACAAAAGAAAAAAGAAAAGAAAAGAAAAATACAAAAATACGGGGGACTAGACCAAAACCCATATGTTAACAAATACTTCACTTGTTCTTATAAAAATATAAATATAAATTTAAAATCCAACCCAAATATTTCAATTTAAATTTCTAAATTATTTTTATAAAGAAATATGAATTTAAATTATAAATCTCATTCAAATATTTTGGATGGAATAGTATAAAATCTAATCCATAGCATCCTTAACTACTAATAGTACAATGTGAATTTTCTTTTAATTATGAACTAAGAATTCTGAAGGGCAAAACTTTGAAATTAACCTTTGTGTGGGAGTGGAAGTTAGGTGTCAACTACATTCTTCACCCACAATTTTCATATCTTAACCTCTGACCTTATAATAAGTAAAGTTTGTATACAATTAGGTTTATTTCATTATCTTTTTGCTTCTGTATTTTTTTAAAGGCGAAGTTAAATAATATTTTAAAATTAAGAAATTTAACAACCTGATTTTCATAATATAATAAAGAAAAAATAATATTTTTTAAAAAAGAGAAATAATTTTTCATATCTATCACTTTCTCTCTTTTTTTTTTTATCCCTTCTCTCTCTCCATTCCCTTTTTTCTTAAATTGAAAAAAAAAAATTATTGTATTTTTAATACCCTCACTTTAATCTCTAAAACTAAAAAATAGATAAAGCACACATACAACTTTGATAAACCATCACACAAATCTTAGTTATTACTCCTAAGTTTTCAATCTTTATCACTAAAATACTAACAGACAAAATGAGTTATCACATCTTCTGACTTTAATAAAGAGTAATGTTCAAGTTAGGAGAAAAAGAAGTATGTTATTATAACAAAAAAAATATTAATATTCTCAATTTTTTTATTAATTAATACTATAAAAAATAAAAAATAATAACTAATTTAAATATAAAAAATAATCATTATTTTAACTTAAGATATTATTTTATAAATTAAAAAATTATTAATATTTAAAATAATTTTATTATTAATAAAATCTTATAAAGTACGTAGTTTTTAAATTGCTATTTAATATTAGTTATTAAGATTTTTATATTCTAAATTAGTTATTAGTCTTTATATTCTAAATTAATTAGTAGTTTATAATTTAAAGTAGTTAGTAACTAAAATTTTGATAGTTAATATTAAATATTAATTTAAAAACTACTTTATAAACTTCTATTCTATTCTTATTAAAAATTATTTTCAATCGCAATAATTATTTTTTTATAAAATAATATTTAACTTTCTTGATATAATGATTTTTTTTTTTAATCTATACGTTATTTAATGATCTTTTTAAGTATAGATTAAGGCAATCTTACAAAGATTTGGTGGTAATGAATGATGTTGAAACATATCTAAACATGAATCCAATTAAATCTTGGATCTATAATTAGGGTTGATGAAAATTAGTATAGTATCCAACCAAGGATAATGACTCTTAAGTATGGAACTTTATTTTCTTTGTTTGATGTGTGCAATGGGAAATGAAAGTGAGTAATGATGGGATGGTGTTTGTCTCCTTTGATGTACCCACCAGGTGTTTGTTTTTGGAACTAAGCCAAAGCTTTATAATAAGCCACACCAAAGTCCTCATTAGACACTAACACACTTTCATCCACCAATTATTTTGCCTTCCCTATTTACATCATTTCCCAACCAATGTTACTTCTACTTTTTACTTATCCAAACAACACTTAATTAATAGCCACACAAATTCCATCTTCATTAAATACTATCATATTCTTATGCCCTCAATTAAACCAACCCTCACCCTTTTCTTTAGATCTTTAGATTCCACTTTTATAAATTAATAATTCTCACTGTTCATTTTGTTTTACTTCGATACCCTTTATGTTCATTGAGAATTTTGACAATTACTTTCCAACTACTCATTTAATACATTCTTTTTCCAATTACTTCCAAGATTCTTAACTTTTCTAATACAGTTTAAAATTATTTCATCAATAAATAATAATTTTAAAATAAGAAACTATTTTATTTATCTAAAAATAAATTCTTATCTTCAAATGAGACCATGTTTTCAATTTCACATTTCACAGTGTAATAATAAATAATAATATCAATATTCACTAAATCATTAAATAGAAATTAATTTTAAAGATAAAAATAGTTATTCATTCTATTAACTAAATTAAATATTAATTTAAAAATTAAAAAAATTATTGATATCTTAAGATAATTAAAAATAATAATTCTCAAGGTAATTAAAAATAATAATTCTTAAGAATAATTACGAAATTAGGTACATTAAAATTTTATCCAGAAAAAATAAATTATTAAAGGTTAAAGTTATTAACTTTAAAGAATCAAAATGTATAATAAAATGCCAAATATATTTAGAAATCTAATGTTTTACCTTAATCAGTAAGCAATAAATTATTATCATTATATACTTATTTAACATTTTTCAGATTCCTTACTTTTGTTTTTATCACCAGCTTTTGTATTTTAACCAAAATGTTCACAATGCAAAAAATTAGGTGTAAGAAATGATGTAAAAAATGTACAATAAAACCTAAAAAGATGGATATAGATAAAAACGTTAAAATGAACTTAATCATGAAAGGCTCTAACTTTTTATTTTATATTAAAAAAAAATTAAACTATACCTTCACTTTCGGTAAGAAAAGATTCCTTAAATTGCAAAACTCATCATTAATTAACAGTGGGTTTAACTTCAAATATAAACAATCCATCATTAATCCCCTGTTTAAGAAAATTAATAACCCTAGAAAAGGGTCATTAGATATTTAAGAAATTATAAAAAAAATTGAAAAGGGCGCATGCACTTAAAAAGATGGAATCTCTCAAACAAGACTGTTATTGTCAGTGTCCTAAATCAAGAAGATAAAGGTCACAAACACACATACACACACAAAAGAGAGAAAATTATTATTGAACTGAATAACAGTACCAATAAATGAGTGTGAGAAGCAGAGAAAGAGAGAAACAGAAAGAAAATAAAAATAAAAGTAAGAGAGAGAATAAGAAAAAAAAATGTTATGTTGTGTCATGTGATAAAAATAGAAAAATAAAATAGAGGTTTCTATAGATAGATATATGAAAATTTATTCTCATCTGGTGGCAGACATCAAGAATTGCACACTATATATAACTAATTTTAGTCTTTGTTTAAGGTCTTGTGCTGCATATTTGCATCTTTTTTTAGGTTTATACTTTATACCCAAATTTATATATAAATAAATACCCTACTAATGAAAATAATACCCAAATAGAAAGAAGTATCTAAAATTTACTAATTTTTTTAGTTCAATTATGATATCATTACAAGAAAATTATGAAATAGAAATTAATTTTAAGTAAAAAAATAATTAGTTGTTATAGTGACTAAATTATATACCAGAGACTATTCTTTTTTTATTTATTTATAAATCAGTTTTTATTATTGTTAAATTTTTTTCTAAATTAGTATCTAATTAGTAACCAAATTTTTTACTATCAAATTTAGAATCTAAATAATTGGTAGTTAAAACCTTGGTTGCTAATTAGATAATAATTTAGAAACTATTTAACAATAATAAAGACTAATTTAGAAACCATTTTTTTTTAGTTTCTAAAACGATCTCTAATTTAATTATTATATCAACTAATTATTTTTTGTCTCTAAAATTAGTTTCTATTTCATGTTTTTTTTTAAATGTATATTTGTAAACAATTTCTAAACTAACTCAATCTCCGAATATCATCTTATGTTAAAAATGTGAGTTTTAAGTTTATTTCAACGATCTATAAAATAAAATAATGTTTTTATTTATTTTTAGCAGCATTACATTCACTTTTATAAAATATATTTGTCTATCATCAATGATCTTCAAGCACTTTTAAAGTGATTATTAAGGAAACTAATGGTGCATTGGTTGATTTAATGTAAGGAAATAACAAAATAATTATTGTCGGTGAGATATATTAATAAAGCAATATAGAAATGGTGTTTTTGTTTGGCCTTGATGTTGGCATACGAAAAGAGAAATAAGAAGCCATTTTGAATATTTGAGTCAATATAAGGCCACTTTTGATGTGGACTAAACCAACTTTTTTTATGAAACTTGCATGACTTTAGCACGAGGACAGACAAACCTTTAAGTCACGTCCATATCTAATTGTCTACTATCCCTTTGTAGCCATGTGAACATATATGCATATATCTATATTCTGTGCCCTTTTATAACTCACTTAATGCACTACCCAAGAAAAAAATTCACCCATTAATTTACCAAATGCAATTCTTCAAAACTAACTACTTAGAATTATAAATTACATATATCACTTTTTTTATCACTAAATAAATAAATAAATAGAAACATTTTATGGATGTTCCAATGTATAATTTGAATCAAAACCTCCACAATAGAACTTCAAGTATGTTTTTTTTATTAGCATAAGGCAATAAAATTAAATAGACTCACCTCAGGAATGGTCTAACCCTTATACGAAATAAAACAATTCAAAAAGTATCTTTAGTATACACATCAAAACCAAAAAGAAAACTCCTGGTTGTCTACCCCAACTCTACCACCAAAAAAAAAATAGAAAGATCAAGGATCAACCTTTTTAGAGACATTAAATCGAATTTATACATACCAAGAGTTCTAAGCATCAATCAGATATCGAGAAACTCACTGACAGTATCTTTGAAGAGATCCAAGATCAAACATTAACCTATGTAATATGATTAATCACTCCACCTTTAAATAAACAATATATTTTTGATTAAGCAAAATTAGAATGTATGTAATTATGTGTAAAAAGGTTGAAATATCATTAAAATATTTCACGTTTATTTATTTATTTGTTTTGAAAGAAAAAAAAAAAACAAACCTCCACAATGGTGGTATCTATCACCCCAATTAACTAATAGAAATCAATTAATCATGTTCTTAGAACATTAATGTGATGATTTCGAAAGCAATAGAAATCTATTCATCCATTCTATACGACAACAAAGTTAGAATTTCGAAAGCATCCTTTGGTAGACGCTTGCAGCTTTTACGAACTGGGAAGAGTATAACTTGGGAAGAGTATAACTTTGCAATGCATACACATTATGAAACCCTAGCTATAGTATCTATGCAGTGTGTTTTTACTATTAAAGGAAGAACACTGATTTTCATTTTATTCCAATGGTTTCATTAAGCATAGAAAAATATGCTAACATCTTAATGTTTAGTTATTTCACACCACCAATCACTCTAACTATTCTGCGTATTCTTTCTTGTACAAATAAATAAATATATATATATATATATGTTTATAACCTCGTCGATAATGACATATGATTGCGTTAACACCTTTTGAAAACAACTATTTAGAAAAGTAAAAGTAAAAAAAGTGAAATTAACCCGTGCATGCCATATTTATCTGATATTACTTTATGAAAAGATGTTACTGAAAGCATTATTAGGAATCACTTATTATGGGAGTGTTTTTTATTATGTGTGCACTGAAAAAGTGATACAATTGAAAGGGGAAAATGTTTATAGTTTTTCAAAAGCTCTTGAAAAGCGTTGTCTTATTTTATGTTATCTTAGATAATCTGAGAAGAAGCTGTTGTAATCCAACTGTTATAGCAGCTTCTTTATATCTGAACATGATGATTAGTATTTTGAGTTTTGTATCTATTTGACGTTTTACCTACAAAGAATATGAAGATTGTTGAATCGAATTTAATAACTCAAAGGAGGATAGAATTCAAAACCTACACTAATTACTCAAACCTTTCATTATTATTTTACACAAGTTAAGCAACCCTTCGTCAACAAAACCTAGTTGACCCTTTAATTGCTTGCTATATAATAAAGACATGAATATGTCTATCTACCATACTTTAACATCACAAAAGTAGCATTTAAAGATCCTGTCGTGTTCGATTCATTTCAGTCTGCAAGTTTTGTCAAGTTTGAGCCAATTCTATATAGGTTCCAATTGTCAATTATATAGCTATTCATCATAATACATTTTAACTCTAATAACAGTGCTCATATGTTGTTGACAACCTTACACTATACTATAACTGAACTATATAATGTGAGAAATTTAATAATAAAGTAGTTGCTTAAAATCATATGATAATATTTTATAACTAAACAACAGTGTAAAATTATATTGAAGTGACTGTGAGTGCATGACTTCCTTTTATAACCAAAACATATTGTAAACTTGTTTGTGCAGTCTTTTGATATTAAGGTAAAATGTTCAATAAAACACAAGTGAGAAACAGACATGTTCTTTGAACTAGTTTGGATAGGTGAACCCCATTTGCAGTTAGATTTATTTTACCCCTGGAGTAGTACAGACACAAAGTGATGGGGATGAAGGGTCTATTTAGGTAGAAAAAAACAGAAAAATGAAGGACAAGTGAGTAAGAGAGTTGCAGGCGCGTGAGTTGCAGTTGAAAGCTTGATGAGTAGAAACATATGAAAAAAGGAAAGAGTGATGAGACATGAGATATGTAAAAGAGAGAGAGAGTGTGTGTGTGAGTGCTCTTTCTTTCTCTTTCTAAAGTCTGAGAAACTTATTAGGATCAGGAGCCCTAACAGCAAACAAAATGCCTCCCAACTCTACTCTACACATTCTCACTTTGCTCTAACTAAAGAGTCTTTCCTACGTTCAAAATCAATGCATGCATGGTAAATTTTGGATATGTTTGACCCTAAGATCAAGTTTTTCACTCACCATACACCACATGATCATATTTTTTCACAACATGCAAGATGGTAACAACCTATCTTTTACCACTTTGATAACTGTCATTTATAAGCATCAGTCACAGCATATATCAAAGATGAGTTTTTTTTATCGATTAACCATATAGTACATGTTCAAATTAAAACTTAAAATGCTTTTATTTTAAAAAATGCATTTTTTAACTAGAATTTGTAAAACTGCTTCTGAATATACTGATAATACATGCTAATTAAAGCGATTTTTATATATAGTTAGGTGACATCAGTGACTAATAGTAATAAAATTTTAAAGGGTGGTAATTTTATTAAATGAAGCAGTTTTGGCTGTATGTGTCGGATATCACACGCCTGGAAATCAAATCAGCCAAAAAAAGGTGGCTTTTTTTTTCTGCTAATGATTTAGGAAATAAACTCTTAAGTTTCAGTGGCCTGGAGCTGAAGCATGGTATTGATTGCTATAATATTAAGCACCTCATAAAAAATTTGGTGGGTTAAAGTGTCAAAAGTGTCAGTTGAATTTTCTTATGTTTGAGAGAAAATAATCTTGCAGAAGATGTTTGAAATTTGATTTGATGAATACAATTTCAAAATGAAAAAAAAAAATGTTTGTTTTTCCAATGATAATTTGGTGGATGGGTAACATATGAACATGAAATGAAAGGAGTGTTTTTGGTTGTGTTGTGTTGTGATGGTGGAGGGCCTGAGAAAGAAGTGAAGGAAATTATTAAGAAAGAAGAAAAGATAAAGTTAAGTGCAATGCAAAGTAAAGGAGAAGAGGGTGGGGAAGTGTGGGTTCTGTTCTGCCTTACCTGTCCCCCCACCCAACACACAACATACTCTCAAACACATACACTCACTCTCTTTCTCTCTCTAACACTTCTCCAACTACAACTCCAAAAGCCACTACCACATTGCCTTTTCTTGCCTTTTGTTTCTGTGCCTCCTATGCAATTGTCTATGTCTCCTGCTTCTGCTCCCTCTTCTCACTACCTTCAAATGGGGGTGGAATCATACTTTGAATTCCTTGTTATTATTTGATGGCCACTCTTTTTCTCATATTCTCTTCTCTTCTTCCCACCATGTCCTCTCTTCCACCCTTCCCCTGTTTCCTTTTTCTCCTTTCTGGTGTCCCTCCAAACATGAACTCCTTTTTCATGATTTGACCTCATTTCCATTTTGTTACAGTCCTCACTTTCTGGATTTCCTTTTCTTAGACCCACTTGATTGTACCCTTGGCTACCTTTATCCTCTCTTTCTTTCTTTCTTGTTTTTTATTCTCTTTGGTTCCCCATTTAGTCCCACTCTTCCACAAGAACCAGCAACCATCACACTGGAGCGTTCATGGAAATTGATCTGAACTATGCAGTGATTGAGGCTGAGAAGACCGCGTCTTGCAATGGTGAGTGTGGGAAAGGAGCTGCTTGCGTTTGCTCTCTGTCCTCTCCTACTTGTTCATCTTCTGGTTCCTCCTCCGCAAGTGTGTCCTCTTCTTATCTTGAACTCTGGCACGCTTGTGCTGGCCCTCTTACTTCCCTCCCAAAGAAAGGAAATGTGGTGGTGTATTTTCCCCAAGGGCACTTAGAACAAGCTTCATCTTTCGCTCCCTTTTCACCAATGGACATGCCAACCTATGATCTTCAGCCACAGATCTTCTGTAGAGTTGTCAATATTCAGTTACTAGTGAGTTCTCAAATTGAGAGTGAACTTGTATTTTACCTGCTTAATTCATTTAAACTTGCACCCTTGCATTGGTTCTATTTGTTTGGTTTAATTGTCTTCTTTTTTTCATTTATGATTAGGCCAATAAGGAGAATGATGAGGTTTATACACAGGTTACTTTGCTCCCCCAGGCTGAGGTTGGTTTTTGTCATTTTTCTGTTGTGGTGCATCTTTGCTTAGTTTTTGTTCCCTGGAAGGATGAGAATATCTAATTAAATGCTTTGAGCATTGTTTGTAGTAGAAGGGCAGTAGTGGCTTGAAATCTTGGGTTGTGTTCAGTTGGCAGGGATGTATTTGGAGGGAAAAGAGCTTGAGGAATTGGGAGCAGATGAAGAGGGAAATGAAACAACACCTACAAAATCAACTCCTCACATGTTCTGCAAAACACTCACAGCCTCGGATACCAGCACTCATGGGGGGTTTTCTGTCCCTCGCAGAGCTGCTGAAGACTGTTTTCCTCCTTTGGTGTGACACCATGCTCTAGTTTGCATTCATAATTTCCAACACATGAAATTATTTAGGACTGGAGTTCCTTGTCTTCCTGGGGATGATGAATTGCTTTTGTGCTCACTGCAGGATTATAAGCAGCAAAGACCCTCTCAGGAGCTTGTTGCCAAAGATCTGCATGGTGTGCAGTGGAAATTTCGACATATTTATAGAGGTAAATGAAAAGAAATATTAAACAACTGTGTGTGGTTGGTTTCATAGTCATATATTGACTATGAATGATACAGAAAGTCCTTGTGCTAATTTTGTCAGGTCAGCCAAGGCGGCATCTGCTCACTACTGGCTGGAGTATTTTTGTTAGCCAAAAGAATCTTGTTTCTGGAGATGCAGTTCTCTTTCTAAGGTGAGTGTACATATCTATGCACATGACTGTGCTCAAGTAGGATTTTGTTTTAAGATTAAACAATATAAACACTCATAGTGTAAAGATTTTTTATGCAGTCACTCCATTACAAATTGTTATGAATAATAATTTTGTTGAATTTTTAAAATAATTACCTTAAAAGTTATATGAAAAGCTGATTTTTTATTGATTAACAATTTTAAAACTTTTTCATTGAGAGTGCATGTCTACTAAACTCTTATTTTAATTAGTATTGATTTGTTGTTCTTCTACTAGAATAATTAGTGTACATTCTTTGTCACAACTAGGAAAAACTCTCACTCGGCTTAAATATAAGCTAAAAAAACTTGGTTATGTAATTTAGGAAATGTCCTTCTTTACTTTATGAAATCAAGAACACTAAATTGACTATGAAACGAACCTTTTTAATCAGGGTGAAATTAAGTAACTTTAATTACATTTGAGTCTAGATCTAATACCAATTAGCATTAGAAATCCTAGAGAGAGAAAAACTTCTCATAATAGAACATTATCTAAACCTTTGATGCTTTTTGTTCACGAGGAAGCATGTGGAGAATGAGTGATAATAATATTATTATGGTTTTCTCATTAATATCTTTGTAGGGGTGAAAATGGAGAATTGAGATTGGGAATAAGAAGAGCTGCTCGACCAAGAAATGGTCTTCCTGAATCAATTGTTGGTAGCCAGAATTATTATCCCAATTTCCTTTCTTCTGTGGCCAATGCTATATCCGCCAAAAGCATGTTTCATGTTTTCTACAGTCCAAGGTATTACATTCATGAATCAGGAATTTTGGTCTTGCAAAATGTTTGAAGTTAACTCAAAAGTATTTAGCCTTTGATTGTCATTTTGTTGTGGCATTATGGATGAAACATCGATTTGCTGTATGTCATGATAACTTATCTGTCAATTGTAATCAACTCAGTTATAATGAAAGTGAGTTATAGTATATTCTACCTTACCAGAAAATAGTTAAAACCACATAAAAGCATTGGTTCTTACATAGAAGAGCTAGATAGATAGTTCACATGTTATTCTTCCAGTTTGATACTGTGAAAATAAGAGACTTAATAGGCTAAAGGCTTTTCCAACCTTGTCAATTGTTAACTAAGGGATTTAATGTTCAGAAGCAGACAAGAAAGCTTAACCAATTATCTGAGTGATGTCCAAAATATTTCCCAAACCATACATGGAGTGAATAGTGAGCTGTAAATAGAACTACACCAGCTGAGGTTCTTAGCTGAAATCATTTTAGTCATTGGTAAAATTATGTCCGTAGGATATTCCCACCAGGATTTAATCCAAGAGAGTATTGGACTATGGAAACTGCTGACCCTCCTGTAGAATCTGACAGACACAGACATGCTTTATTTCTCCATCTTGTCAATTATGAGAAAATTGGGGTCTTTCAACATTGGGAAGTGCAGGCCCTTGGAAGTTCCACAAGTTAGGGAGTGTATCGAGGGAAGAAATCTCTTATTTTATTCATAAGATACCAAGTTACTATTATTAACTTCATCCTTGCTTGGGAAGATTATTAGCATATATGCTTGTGGATGCAAGGATGATGAAGAGTTTTAGTTTAAGCAAAAATGAGAAATTGCTACGGTCATTCTGGACCTTAGATGATAAGATCTTAATAGCTTACTAGTTTTGATCTTAAGATCCTATGCTGAAATTGTTGAACTTTATTTGACTGTTATTTTGCCCAAAGGATCCTTACATTTTGAGCTTTCATTATATGTAAGGAGGCTTTCTCTGTTTCTTGTTTGATAAAGGATTTCAGCGTACTCATCATGACTGGCACAAGAGTCTAGCAAAAACTTGTAACGTATTTAAATTTGGTATAATACAGAGCAAGTCATGCGGATTTTGTTGTTCCCTACCAAAAATATGTCAAAAGCATAAAGAATCCAGTGACCATTGGGACAAGATTCAAAATGAGATTTGAAATGGATGAATCTCCGGAAAGAAGGTCAAGTACAACATATTTATTAAACTTTAACCATTATCAACCATGAACAATATTAAGTAATATGACATTTTCTACCTGTGTTGCAGGTGTACTAGTGGTATAGTGACTGGAACTAGTGATCTGGATCCCTATAAATGGCCTAAGTCAAAATGGAGGTGCTTGATGGTACAATTGCTATTTTTTACTAGCTATATTTCACTCTAAACTGTTTGACATGCATCATCATATCCAGGGAATTTAAGGCTGTAATTAGACATTCCCAAGGAAGCTAGTTAGTACATTAATGCAGACCAATTGATGATAGTTTGTTACTGTGATATCCGACAGGTCAGATGGGATGAAGATATTGAGATTAATCATCAAGATAGAGTATCTCCTTGGGAGATCGATCCTTCTGCATCTCTTCCTCCCTTGAGCATTCAATCCTCCAGAAGGCTGAAGAAACTGAGGCCAGGTCTGCAGGGTGCCTCACCCAGTCACCTCATCACTGGTATGAATCACATAATCCTACTGCTGAGATAGCCAAAGTGTGTTAAATCAGTCAACTTCAGGCATCCTAATTGTCCTCTGTTTATTTATTTTTGGTTTCTGCATGGGAGGTGTGGCAGCAGGAGGCAGTGGGTTTATGGACTCTGAGGAGTCCGTAAGATCATCCAAGGTCAAGAAAATTCAGGTTTTATGTCACTATATTATGGATGTGACACAGTAACTAAGCAGCCAGAATTTGAGATCAGATCTCCAACAAGTCATCCAAATTTTGCATCAACTGGAGTGAGAAAAATTGCTGCTGGTGAGTTTATGAGGGTTCACCCTTCTAGTTATGCAGGCTTTAGTGAAACTAACAGGTTTCCAAGGGTCTTGCAAAGTCAAGAAATATGTCAATTGAGATCGATGACAGGAAAGGTAGATTTGAACTTTGGTGCCTGGGGCAAACCCAGTTTGAGTTGCACAAATTACAACCTGCGACAGGCAACCATACCTAACTTTCACTCTTTAGGACCAGAAGTTATTCAAACTGCATATTTTCCTTATGGTGATATTCACAAAGCTGGCCAAGTTAGCGGCACCGGCATGATGTGCTCCAAAACCTCCAATTTCCAAGGAGAGAATGTCCCATTTAACTCTCCTTCCTCTCAGTCAGGGATCATGAGAAATGAAGTTGGACGGTCAGATGTCACAATCCCAAATGAGCAGAAGCTTCAGGACAATATTTCTGGTGCTGCTTCCTTAGGGGCAAACATGAGGATTCCAAATGATGACAATTTCAACGGGAAGGTAAAGGCTTGTAAACTATTTGGATTTCCCTTGTCCGGGGAAGCCACCACCCAAAATTTACAACAGAACTCAGCTAAAAGAAGTTGCACAAAGGTGAGCGATGATAGCAACAGAGTTATATTGTGATATGCCTTTTTCTCTTTGACAATTTGCCAACACATGTAACATAACACTGAATGAAGGTTCACAAGCAAGGTAGCTTAGTTGGAAGAGCCATTGATCTCTCGAGATTGAACAGCTACAGTGACCTGCTGATTGAACTAGAGAGACTATTTAGCATGGAAGGCCTTCTAAGAGATCCTAAGAAGGGATGGAGAATCCTGTACACTGACAGTGAAAATGACATTATGGTTGTGGGAGATGACCCGTGGCAGTAAGTAATCATCTTCCTTGACTCTTATCTGTCCCAATGCAGCTTTGCCACCTTTTACTCAGTTATCATAGACGATCATCATCACCTTATTGTACACATTTAACTGTTGAGACCGAAAATTCCTCATATCTGTTCCATCCTATAATCCTATGTTGTATTCTAGGTGAAATAAACTGAAAAACTGCATTTTGCCTTTTGTCTCTAGTGAGTTCTGCGAGGTGGTCTCGAAGATTCATATACATACACAAGAAGAAGTTGAGAAGATGACAATTGGGATGATCAATGATGATACCCAGAGTTGTTTGGAACAGGCACCAGTGATGATAGAAGCTTCTAAGTCTTCCTCCGTGGGCCAGCCAGATTCTTCTCCAACAGTGGTTAGAATATAGTTTGAGGGTTGTCTTAGGTGTTTTGATGTTGGCCTGTTTCTATGCTATATGACCAATACTATTTTGCACATATGTTGATTGCTACCACCATCAATTTCTATCTATGAGCTAAGATCAACAAGGTACGGGCATAACAAAAAATAATTTGATAATCATGCCTTCTAAATTTGCTGCATAAATGTTACTATGAAAAGTAACTTTGGAGTAAACTATTAAAACCTGCATGGTATAATCTCCTATAGTCTTAACATATTATACGTTTATTTTAATCACAATATTTAGGTTATTGAAACATTTTCACTAGAGTTATTAAGTTAATTGAAACGAAACCCTAAAAGGTTTAATCTTCAATAAGATAACAACTGACTGTACAATGTTCATGAATGTTTTTATCTTAAAAAGAAAATCCAACATATGATGCATTGTTATGTCAAAAAATTCATTCCATATTTAATATCACACTAAAATAAAATGAATATTTTTTATTTAATTTAACAACATCTCAAACAACTAATTTAAATATAATATAATTAACATAAAAAAAAACATGTTATTTATTCTTTATAATATATTCTATATTTGTTATAACCTTTAACTAACCACAACGTTGGATTCATTCTTCACTAAGTTCCTTTGTATTTGTTCCTGTGTAACGATCAAAACATTTGAGATTAATATATCAATCTTAAGACTGTTTCTTCCTGCACCTCCATATCTTCTTCCGCCACCTCATACACAACATGAAAATACATTTTTGTCCTTCTTGTGTCACCCCCATAGAGTAGTTTCCAGATTATGTAATTCAGAAACTCATTTGAAAAAAGACTTTCGGATTACATAATCCGGAAGTTAAATAAGACTTCCGAATCATGTAATCCGGAGAATAATCATGCATCTAAAAATTGGCTTTCGGATTATGTAATCCAGTAGCTAATTACAAATTTGAAAAATAACTTTTGGATTACGTAATCTGGAATATTATAAAGGGGTATTTTTGAAAATTTGAAAACTTATGGAAGTGAGAGAAAAAGGTATGGAGGTGCAGGAAGAAACAGTGCAAACTTAAGTATTCTAATAGCTAACCAAATTTATTTACAAACTAATAATTTGAGGTAAGAAGTTTTAAAGTTTAAATAAACTAATTAAATTGTTACAAAATGTAATAGTTTAATAAGTAAACCCTTTAAGTATGTTGGGCAATCAAAGAGAAGCTTATTTCACACTTCAACTAAGCTTTTCATTTAACTCTTCCTTAAGACCTCAACCTTCCTTGTAAAAAATGATAGGATGAATATTTTTGTATGTGGGAGAATTGACGAGGGATCCTATATAATTTGTTTGCACCCCAATGTTTTCAAATATAACTCTGATGTGAAATGAAAAATTATTTTTTTAAATTACTTTTTTAGTTTTTAAATAAGAGGGAGATGCAAATCAAAAATACATTTTCAATTTTTTATTTTTGAAACATTTTTTTAGATTTTGAAATCTCTTTCCTAAAATACGTCTTGAAAATTCTTTTTCTAAGCTGTTTTCGGAATTTCTTTACCGAAATACGTTTTCAAATTTTTTTTCTAGAATACATTTTTTGTATTCCAACATTGCTTTTCTAAGATTTTGGCTTTCAATTTTATTCAAAATTTCATTTTCAAAGCACAGAATCTCTTCGTCTAAAACTTATTTTTTAATTTCTGAAAGAAAGATAAATTCAAAAATCATTGGATACGGGTCAAGAATCAAAGAGTGCAAAGAGCAATTGCCTTTGTTTAAACTGGAAGTTTTGTAACTACACTAAATTCAAGCTCTGTCGGTCTTATATTGTTTTCTTAATTGAACTTTCACTTTAATGATATGTAAAATTTTACATTAAAAATAAAACTGAAATTCTACTTCATGAGAGAGGGGGAGGAACGAGGGGAGTCACTTAGTTTTAAGTGTGACTGGCTTCATATCTGAACTACAGGGAGGCCAAACATTCGTGTACATATGAACATGCCATCATCAGCCATTCGACCTATTCTGCACCGCATCCTCCAAGAGGAATCAGCAACCATTACACAATAATAATTACATGAAAACCACGATCAAGAGACAATTGTGTTTCATTGGACCACACATTTGTACTTCTTGGGGTTAACCTGCGACTATAAATAGACGAATCCCCTCAAAGATAATGAATTTTGTATTCAAAATACTCCTTGTAATCTGATTTCTAATTAACTTCAACGTCAAAGTACTATATTGCAATTGCAAGTACTTTTCCAGAAGACCCCCCAGAAGACCAAAAAGACGGCATTTTATGCAACGCATCCTCCAAGAGCAATTAGCAACATCATTGTACCACATTCGTACACCTTGAGGCCCAAACCTCCGACTTCCAATAGACAAGCCCCCTTTGGTCAAAGGTAATGAATATCATACCTAAACTAAACTTTACAATCTGATTCCTAACTAACTTTAGCTAGCGTCGAGTGTCATTGCAAATACACCTGTCAAAAGGAAAAAAAAAACATTAGAACAGGAACACCGCGCCAATAAAAAGTCCCATTCGTGCAAGAACAATATCTAGTATCTAATGTGCTTTCCTCGTTCAACAATAGCACATGAAATCAACGTCTATTTTGAACAATATCTAGAATCATACTTTAAATCACTCGAGCACGAGATAATTTCATTCTACAGAAAAGAATCAGTCGTAAACGAATAAAGAAAATGCATAATGATCTTACATCTACATACACCATGAAAATAAATTTAGTTCGCGTTGCCCAAATTTGGACAAGCCTTTTAATATAATACCAAAAACATGTAAGAAATATCAATCTTGGAAAATGAATATAAAACTACATAACATTGTATAAATATAAATATTAAAACAAAAACGGAACATGTCCTTAAACCATCAGAGAACCACAGTAACAATAGAAGATGGAAAATGGATGGCGGAAGTAAGAACGGTTTTGATGTACTATTTTTTAATAGTAAATATTTCACAACTTTTTCCGTAAATAAGCTAGCATTTTAATTTTCAAGATGAGTAATATTGTAGCACAAATGGTGCAAGAAAATAATATAGAACAAGGTCTAATTTAGACAAATAAAGTACCTCCTCTAAACATCTACTGTTTGGAAAAATTAAGAAAACTAGAACATCAATTAAAGTAAGAGAATTTTGTAACACGTTCCTTGTTTTCTTCCCCTGTTCCCGAACAGGGCAAAAAAATTCCGCTATATTGAAGGTCATATATTTCAACTACTTTACTCCAGCCGTGCAGACAGGAAATATGTTTATCCTCTCCAGGATATACAATCCAGGAGGCAACTTTAATGCCTAAATATATTACAAATATTGGCAACCATATATTACAAAATTGGGTGACTACCTGGGTGTGAATAAGATTAAACTACTTTTGATTTACTATTAAATCTGCTGACATAACATTTACAGATTAATTACTCTCAGCAGAAACAAAATTGCAGATACAATAATCTTTACAGCACTATACCAATAGCATCAGTTCCTGGCTGAAAACTGGGGAATAATTGCATGCCCCTGACCCTTTCATTATGTCATATGGACAACTTGAATATCAAGCATAAAAAATAGAGAAACTTTGCAGCCTACACCCTCACCACCAATGGAATAATAATACCAGAGGTGCTCAGACCACGTCATCTTCCATTTCCTGAGGACCAAAAATGCTGCTCAACTTTCTTCAGTTTCTAAATACAAAATGTGGGGTTAAGAACGACGTCTAGAGTTAATAGAGATACAAGGTCTAATACCTCTACTCAGAATCTGAATCAATAGAAAGGTACGGGCGGGGCCTTACTGAACGTTTTTGGCGGGGAAAAGAGAAAGGGCTATCTGAATCTGATCTTTTCCGACTTGCCTTGTCAGATCTAACATCATTGATACCAAGGAGTAAAGGAGCTGCACAAGGAGGCGTGGTAAGTCAATAAAGGGAGGAGAAAACTATATAGCATTGCATATAAGAATCATTAAGTTAGAACTAGAATATGGTCAAATCAAATCAACCAAGCAAAATATCTACAGTTACAGTTAAAATAGTAGAATAAAACATGAGAAAGGAGACAAACCATAAAAATGCACAATCACGGCTAACATTTTGTGCCAAGAGGTTATCTTCTACATGTTTTCGAGGTTTGCTAAGCAACCATTAATTTTTTAGCCGGAAGAAAAAAAAATTATACACGAGAGGACATTATTAAGGAGAGGTCTCTATAAAATTTATTATATGTCTATAAAACTAGAAACACAAAAGCATCTGTCTGAAGTTTCAACAAACAAATTCAAGCTTTCCAATAGAATAAAGAGAGTCTTTCCTTCTCAAAAAAACCTAACAAATGCATGTTCAACTGTCCATTAACAGAAAGAGTTAAAAGCTGCATAACATAGGAACAGCATAAGAATTGCCTTGAAGAGACATGTTGCTTTAAGAATTCCTATATTCCTTATTATGATTCTTTTAGAAAGTAGATTTAGACCTAACTCAACCATATTGCTTGTAAGATGAAATTCGCACTCACTTATGTAATGCAATTGACTATATCTCTAATTGACGTAGGATCTTTAATAGACCCTCTCACGCGAGGATTAGAGATCTCTAACATTTGACTAGATATGTATGGGTAACTCGATAAAGAGTAAAACAATAGTTTCAACAAACTTTGCTAGGACAAACTTTGATACCAACTTGAACTATGCAAATAAATTATTTCATTGATAGCAATCACCCAAATTACATTATCATCCTCTATTTGTAACAATGTTAGTTATAGAAATAAAGAGTTGATCCTACATAATCAAGGACACCTAGATTATCTATATACTATTAAGAACATTTTTATTCATTCTCGTATCAATTATTAGAGGATATCAAATCTCCTAAACTAATTATATTGATTCGTTTTTCTTAATATTAATAAATCATTTGTGTTATCTCATCTCATAAACACATGTTTCAGCTCAGTATAAATATTCTAGTGCCTTTTACAAAACCATGTTGACCCAGTAAACCCATTGTTTCAATGCCACCTCCAGCGAGTGTTCTGATGAAATTTCCACAACCACCTTTCTTCTCAGCAAACACAAGGATGGGATCGTATCATTCTGATCCATCCAACCACCCAAACACAGACACAAACAACACATCCACACGCCTTTCTATCCTTCTCTAGCTACAACTTCGACCGGGGCGTACAGCAATGCCTGGTGGCAAACCAACTTTTGATCAGGTTGCCTTCTTCAAGCCCTCCTACTCTTGTGGTGATAGCTCTATCAGAATTGGTCCAGTATAGTTCCCATCTCCTTAGGTTATTCATTACTTTTTTACCCAGCTTTCCAGGAAAAAATAAATGTCTTCCAATATTTGACCTCCAAAACAGATTCTCCCATCTTTTTTAACCATTTTGTTAGTATAAAGAACATGGACGGGTCTAACTATTCCATGGTAGTAAGTATCGTCTGATTCATGTTATGAATCACACAAAACGATATGGTTCATGCCTCCCACGATACGAATCGATTGAATAATCATTTTTGCTCCCGTATCGTGCAAATCGTAAGACGAATCGCATAACTGTTTTATTCTGAATTGTGTAATAAATTGGGATTTAAAAACCCTAATTTCAAAATTTTACCACATGGTGGTCGCCGGAGGTGCGGTAACCACAGGGACCGCCGAAGGCACGAAAGTAGGAGCACAGAGAGCATATATGCTCTCTAAATTCTAAAAGAAACAAGGATTATAAATGCTAAGTTTGTGGACACAAATGGTTCTGAGTGTCAAACTTGTATCTAACCAAGGAGAACCATATTCTGGTCTTGGGAGATACAGAAGGTTAGTTGGTAACCTAAATTACCTCGTTATTCATTCTGGCATCACCTTTGCAGTGAACGTAGTAAGTCCATTTATAAACTCTCCTATAGTCAAGAACATTAAGATGCAGCCGCAAGCAGCCTATAATATATTAAGAAGGCTCCTAGAAAAGGCCTCATTCATAAAGATAAGGGAAATACTAAAATTGTAAGGTATTTTGTGTTGACTGGGCAGGATCATGCATTAACAGAATACAAGACAATGTCATTAGTTACTGGTAAACTCACATGGATAAAACAATTCCTTTAAGACCTTAAATTTGAAGAAGTTTTTGTAAATGTACCTTGTATGTGACAACCAGAAAACATTACATATTGACTCTAATCCTATCTTTCATGAGAGGATCAAACATGTTAAGGTGAATTGTCATTTCATAAGAGAAATACTGGAGTCTGGAGACATCACGAGTAGATCTGTAAACTTTAGTGAACAATTGACTGACATATTCATAAAGTCTCGAAGAGAACCAAAGATCAATTATATTTGTAGTAAGTTGGGTTGGGTGGGCACATACAATTTATATACTCCAGTTTGAGGGAGTGATATAATTATTGAAATAAGGAGTTGATCTATATGATCAAGAATATGTAGATCATATATGTATTATTAAGAACCTTTTTGCTTATTTCTATATCATATCTTTATTATTAAAAGATATTAAATCTTCTTTATTTATTGTATTGATTCCTTTTTTTCAATATAAATAAAGCAGTTGCGTTGTCTCAGAAACACATTTTAGCTCAATATTTCTCTCTTTCCTATAGTTTAACACAATCAAGTAATTCATAACAATGAAACAAAAATATGTTGAAATGAATATGAAGATTCCAAAGATAAATTCTCTAAACCCATATATTGAGGATATTGTTTTCCTAATAATCTGCTATGTTCTACAGGCTTATATTTGCTTGCATAGAATAAGTAAATGGTTGTTTGCCCACTTGAAAATATGGATGATATTAACCTCCACATGTGTTTGTGTGTAACTAAACTTCTCAGATCCAAACATATGTAAGTTGCACAAAATTATATCCCCAGCTAAAATCAGTACTCAACAATTAATTTCCTATAAACAATAAGAAAAAAGTAGTGACAAAAGCTTTAGGCCAAGAGTAACAAACCGGTATCTGTCAAGGAATTTGTGGCACCTTCTCCAGATGCAATTTGAGGTCTGGAATTCAATCCATTTGCAGTGGAAGCGTCACCATTACTGCCACTGGCACCACCTCCAAGACTAAGAGAGATCCAATCCTCCGTGAAGACACCATTCGATATGTCTGCATGATCACTCAATTCATGCTGCCGAGATGATTCTGCTGGTTTGGTAGGGAGAAAAATCTGGAGGGAAGGATCTTCTCTGGGAAATGCCAGTGGATTGTCAACCAACCCACCATTTAAATCATCATCCGGTCGAACTACCGAGGAATTTGGTGTAAGAGTGCTAGATCCTAAAGCAGTATCTGGGGCCAACATATAACCATTCAGTGATGATGAGCAATTGATATTACCATTCTGCAATCCAACCAATGTATCTGACACATCCTCCACTTCAGAACTAAATAATTGGAATCCTGGAACTGCTGGAGTTCCTGATTGCAATGGCCAGAGGGAGGACATGCCAAAATCATCTTCGCTGGGATGATTATTAAAAACTCCCAAACCTGCATTTCCACCAGAATTGTGATCTTCCGTATATGGATCAATAATTCCAGGCTCTAGCACTGAATAAACATCAACTGCGGCACTAGTTTGATTATTTTTGTACCCAGTTATAGGAGTCGGAGACATCAATACATCATTGTCTTCTTCTGAATCACTAAGAATAATAACTTCTGCATCACCAATTGGAGCAGAAGCGTTATGAACAGAATATCCATATGCTGAATCAATATTATTGTTAAACGCAGAACACATCTCAATACCATTAGTAGTAGAATAATCAATATGTTCACCACCACCCTGATTTACGCTTGGATCATCTTCATCCCGACCACTTCCAGTGTCACTGCTGCTCATTGGAATAATAACATGTTCATGATTTTCAAGATCCTCATTCAATCTATTATTACCAGAAGAGGTGTTTGTATTCTCAGGTTTGCTGACTTCCCAAACACCATTACTATTCTTCCTGATGCCAAGTTTTAAACCTATAGGACCATCTGAAATACCTTCCTGTTTGAGCTTTAAATTTTCCATTTTCTTGATTTCATCAGTAGAGACAAAGAGGGATCCATCAGGACGGTGCCAATGAGCAAGAGTTCCCAACTCCCGACGTTCACTTTCATTCTTAACCTTGACACGCCAGAAACCATCAGGCTTCACCTCGACCTCTGTAATCTCTTCTCCACAATCTTTCATCTGTGCCAGCAAACCAAGACATGTAATAACTACTGAATCAACAAACTCAATTATAAGCTATATCAAGAGAGAAATAAAGATAAAAGGGGATAAAACACTACCAGAGTAGTGATGCGATTGAAGTAAGGGTCAATAATGATATTCTCCAAAGAATAATTTTTAAGACATATAGGACACTGCCACTGCAGAAAGAATTAATACGTCATCAAACATTACTTTCTAAGAACAGGTGTTCGACAAAGCAAGTTCAACTTTTGAGAATCATACCTTCCTTGATCGTTCATTCATTTCAACAAAAACTTCAAGATCAAAACAGCCCATGTGAACACAAGGTTTGAATCTTCCTGCAATCTTCATTCTTGAACCACTCATCTATAAATTGAACAAGTGCATAAAATTTACAAGACTTTCAGGAAGTAAGTCATAAAACTCCATGATAACTAAAATAATCCAACAGAAGAAAGCCTTACTGGGCAACGAAGATTGATGCTAAAAGTATCTGAAACCACTTCCAAATCACTATCACTATCAGCATTATCATTTGCATTTCCACCCCCAACACAACAACAAACACGCGCAAGAGCATCTTCAAAACGCTCACCATTGGGCTCCTCAGGAATCATGCTTAGAACCTAGATTACAGAGAACAAGTAATTAATTTAATCATGCATGTGAATAGTACTAAATGAAGATGTAGACTTCAAAAAGTAAACATACATGTCACATCCTTCGTGAATTAAATTTTATCTTTCAGAGGAATAAGGTTTCATATTTTGCTTTTGGTGCTTAGCACTTCTGTGTGGTTGTTTCAATAGAGTAGCCAACTCCATAATAGAAACTCATAACAGAAATGGAGAAAGGAAACGAGTGATTTCACGGTTGACTGAAAAACGGCAGAACAAAGAGAAAATAGCCAAGGGTTTCCCCTTACAACTATGCTTTAACACTGCTCTCTTTAACCTAATGCTAACAAATATCAATCCATCCCCTTTGACTCCTAATTAAGCCAAACTGCTTTTTCTAACTAATTCTCGATGCTCTACATTCAATAACTGTTTTGGTTTGGGATTCAGTAATCCAGAGATTTGGTACCTTGATGGTTGCTGCATTTAAGGACCTGTTAGATTTAGGAAAATGTGTTTTGTTCTCATTGATAACTACAAAAAATGTCATTTAATTTTCACCATTTCTTGAACAAAGGACACATACTGAAATGCTGACTTTTTTACAAAATGGAAACAAAACTTCCTTCAACAAAACAGCTTCTAATGTCCTTCAACTTATCCCTTGTATTTCTACCTGTTCTGGAGGATATGTTATCCTTAACTCCTAGTGATTTCCTTTCCTTGTCTAATACAACTTATTTTTCCATAAGAGAAATTTTTGTAATTAAAAGTAAATGTCACTCCCACTTGAATCCATGCACACAACTTCTTCACATGCAAACACAATTTAGATCACACTTAAACATATATGAACGATAGTTAAAATATTGACAGCATGAAACATTTCTGTTTTGTTTGGAAACACCGAAACTTCATCAATAAACAAATTTTGGTATGACCAACATGCAGCTTGATTAAGACAAAACAAAACCCCGCCAAATAAAATAAACAGAGATCAATACATTAAAATCTTCAAAAGCCAATCCAAAACAAGTGTTTGCAATATTTCTTCACCATATTTACTTAAGCAGAAAACTGGGAATCACATATAAAAACCAAATCAACAACATTGATATATACTTCAAGAGTTCAGTAGACCCAGCCATGCCTTTGTTGTATATGTGAAAGGATGTCTATACATCACAAAAAAAACAAAGCAATAATAAGCCGATAACTCCAAAGCGTGAACTAAGAAAGCATGTGAACTCTGATAAATACAATTCTCATCTCAGAAACAGTAACAAGACATGTTTTTTCACAATTAACATGAGTGCTACCAAGATAAGAAATAGCTGCAATATCACTACATAAACTACCCTGCCCCTAAATACTTTCCTCAATCAATAATGTCCTACTTAAAATTGACAAAAACTGAGAATCAAGCATTCCAAGTTTTGCTATATTTCGTTCCTTTTTTTTAAAGAATTCAACCCAAAGGAAACAGCCTCAAACTTTTGACTGGCATCAATATAAGGAGATTCAACATCAAACTTCGCGATTCAATAAGCTTGGATTGAAGGAACAAAAAGTAAGCCAGATTACTATACTTAAAAATTAAGCAAGTTTAGAAAGCAATCTACCTCTGGCATGGTGAGCCTTTTAATAATACGAACCCCTAAACAGAACACGCGAGCATCGACCACTGTTAAGGAAATCCTATTAATTCCATCCTTGGAATATGGTGTGATCTGGCAGAGGAGAAATAAAATAAGAAATTGAATAAAAACTAATGCGAATGAAATTTAATTAATAAAGCCAAAAAAGATTGGTCTAAAACCAGCACACAAATATAAGTATCTACATTAAAAAAAGGCACAGAAAATAAGATAACAAATTTCTTAATTGTTATAACCAATAGAAGACAACAAACTCACAACTGAGCCAGAGTCACGTCCATTAGCCCCAAGCATCTGTGAACCAGGTCTGTTAATTGCACGAACAGGAAGACCTACAGGCATAAAGTTAAAATTCAATGACAAATTCAATTCAACCATAATTCATAAATTCCTTGAAGAAATTTGGATATTTTACTTACAAAATACGTACTTCTAATCACATAATAATTTGACGTCCAGACTAAAGTAAGAACCAAGACATGAAACAAAAGTTTCAAAAGGAAACTAAAAAAAGTGAGTAGATAAAGACTTGCAAACATACCATTGACCTTTAAATCCGTATATTGTGGCCATTGCATCCTGAATGAAACCTTGTCATTTAAAAGCATACACCAAACCTAAACATGAAAGAATTGTCATACATTAATACCTAGATAGCAAGTTATGCATCAAACTACTAGCACTAAATCAGACCAACCTGAACATCATATTCTGGTTTTGATACCAACTCCTTGTTTGCTTTCGTGAGTTGAAACGTTCTTTCCACACTCTGTACTGGGCTGGTACTGAACAATTCAAATAGAAATATGGTTAAACCATTCAAGCATAGAGTTATATTAAAAAGAAGGTTTAAACAATAAATCTGTGACAGATTTCAGAATGAGTTAAGAAAACCATGAGACAAGGAAATACAACACTCAGAGGAGGGTTAATGTCCTGAGAGAATTTGTACCTCAACGCCCAAGCAATTTTACTTCACACAATGTATATATAGGAAACAGAACTAATACCGGTATCCCTTTGAATAGAACAAAACAACCAATGTAGAACATTTATAGAAAGAAACCAAAAAAGCAATGCATAAGGCACATGAACTTGCATTAGAAGAAAACAATTAAATATAAGACACAACTCCACCCTCACCTCCTAAATCAAATGCAGAGTAGTTAAACCTGAATGAAGGATATCAGACTAATACAAGCAAGTTGTAATTGTAACTTAGGCAACAGAATCTCTTATTGGCATGTAAGTTATAACAACTAAAAAAGACATTCACTTTGCTCAAACACAAACAAATCCAGTAGAACAATGTCACAAACTATGTTACAAACCAGTTACACCCTTACCCATCAGTTGGAATATTGGTTGTGGTCAACTTCACCGGAAACAAAAGGTGTGTCACTGAAACACAAAACCTGTGATATAAAAAAGAAAATAATATACAAATTTGAGTGATGGGCTAAAGAAAATGGCAAATAATAAATGCACCGGAAGCTTCTTTCAATTATGAGAGTATCACACAAAGACAAACAATTTGTTAAAAGACAACAAACATAGGATTCATCTGAGAATCATAATCATATTCTGGAAATGAAATTGTTCTACAAAAATTGAAGCCTAATAATGGAAATTGGAATCTCTATCATAACTAACAGACCCAACAATGTTAGCCTAGAATAATGAATTACAAAAAGTGAAAGTCTCTACAATTATCAATATGCTAGTGAAAGAACCATCAACAGTGAAGTTACTACAATGAAGAAACATGTTATCATCTTATAAGTTCAGTCAATTGCATCACTACAGCATATCACAGACAACAAATTGAACAAAAAAAGAAATAACACAAGCCCTTGATAATACAAAAAAAACAAGTGGCACGTAAGTAAAGATTACAAATATTTAGCACAGAATGCGGGAAAAGAAAACTTCAGAACTATTTATTCCACCCAATCTACTGAAATACGAAGGAAACACAACATACGGGTCTGCCCGATCAACTCGACATATTTCACAGTAGAATTTATCAAGAACATGTGGGGTTCCATCCATAGGTTTATCTGGAATAACAACACAGTTGATGTGCTGTGACACATGACATCGTGTATCTTCACACTGCAATTAGAAGAGAAGAAAAAATGTCTCCATTAACAAACATAAATTGATCAGAGATGTTAATAAAAAAAAGTATATCAAAGAGGGGGATGGAAATGACCAATAAAATTATAGGGGCAAGTAAAAAGGCATTTAATATTAAAATCATCAGGATAGATAAAATATATATTGAATATTACACCTTGACCAATGGCTCCGTATCCAATACATTTCCACAGAGACAGCGAATCTTTGTATCTGATTGAAAGGTATCATCAATTTCACTTTTAATTTTCACATTACTACTATCAGAGCCCTGTCCTTTTGATGACAAGTCTATGGCCCCGGATACCTGCAATTTTCTGGGCAAAATGAAAACACAAGTCACGAAAGAAAAATAATAAACCAAGGAGATTATAGCATATGCCAGTGTAATCAACTAAACATAAACCTAGAAACACATCATCAAACCATGCATAAACTACACACTGATCTAAGCTCGTCTCTATCTGGATAAGTTAGAAACGTTTTTGAGAGTTTCTACACCAAAAGATAGTTTTCCAGTAGAGAACCTCTCAAAAGCCCTTATAAATTCATATCAAACAGCCTCTGAAAAAGATTTGGCCTGTACATCTATATGAAGCATACTAAGCTAGATAACAAAAATATCAACAATGTTGCCTCTAACACTGACCTATATGTGTCCTCCACTAATTTGGCAACCCGTTGTTTTCCACATGCATTCTTCTTGATCCACAATTTAGAAACTGGGAAAAAAGTAACAAGCTGTGAACTTAGTTTACAGGGGAAAAGATAGAGCCATGTCAGAAAGGCAACTTCACAAAATAAAATTATATGCATAAAAAAAATTCCAAAATACATTCAATAAACTATGCCTTTATAAAAGTTGCATTGTCACCACTCTAAACTAGTATCTAGAAATTGAGTTTGACAAGGAAGTTCAAGCCTTGAATCAGATAAAAAAATTAATTGAACTGGTACAAACTTATTCAACTTGGCTGGTCGCAGCACACCAAGAGAATCGGTCAGCTTTTCAAACATATAGACCCATCACACTCAGTAAGGCGGCATGCCATCACCCAACCCTTGCCAGTAACTAGTTTGTTGCCTTGTTCACATCACAGTGTTGCAGGGAAGATACAATGTAAAGAAGATAGAGAAATAAGAAACTGATAAGTTTGTCTTCCCTTCTATCTTAATGATACCACCACAATGAAACTCAGCCATCCTCAACTTTAAAATCTCTAAAAACCGGAATCAAAAACAGATTTTCAACCACCTAAAGTAACCTACCTCATTCAATGACTAGATAACCACTTGGTATGAACCTAATCAATGTGGCACCCTAATCAGCAATTGAGTAAAATCCCAACACAATGCTGGTTGAGATAGCAGAGGATCGACTTCTAAATAGAGCTTGCCAATACCCCTCTTTTCTTCTTGAATCCTCTTACCCTCTTTTCTTCTTGAATCCTGTTACTAACGTAAAAAATTATAGCCAGTTTGCAGAACTCAAGTTCTGCCCCTTTCTCTTCTTCCATCTCTCTGAATATCTTCATCCCCCAATTTATCTAATTAATTACATCTAATTAACTAACTAGTCTAACTGTCCCTAACTAATTTTTCTTCCCTCCTACCCTAGTAGAGTCTAAAGACCTGCTGCTATGGAGGAATTAAAAGAACAGAACCATGCAGGAACAGAACAAAGCAAGGCAGCAAAGGTCACAGTCAGATAGAAAAGTTGACATGTTTTCCGGAAAATTGTTGCAGAACTCAGGATAATTGGAAACTATGAAGAGCAGAGGCTGCATAAGTTGGGGATGGCCACCTGTCACAGCTGGCCAGGAAATGTTGCCAAATATAGGTGGTTGTCCCTCATAAAGAACAGTGAGTGCTACTTCATAACATAGGGAACACAACTGACTGACAAAGTAGAGTTCCAGTTTTGATTCCAGGGAGGGAGGGGAACCCAAATTGAATCCCCCAAAACAGCCATAAAATGACGTTATTTCAAGGCTAAAATGGTTTCTTGTGACTCACACCAACAGTTCCTGCTCCAGCCAAGATTTTCCACAATTTAGTCCATTAAACTTTCGTAGCATGCTCCAGCCACTCCACTGATAGAGTCTCTATTTAGCATTGTTGACAACTATGGTTGACCAATGTGACCTATTGAGCTAGAACTTCAGCTGAGTTGATGATGAGACTGAATTTTAAAGATGTGCTCTAAAAATACAATGACAAACCATAAAAAAAAATTCTCTGCACAAACACAAATCCAAGAGAAATGAAAAAACCCAAACTCATCACATTAAGGGACTATTTGGATAAGCTTCTCCATAAACAATTCTAGAGAGAGAGAGAGAAAAAAGGTTATAAGCTTTCCCGGAAGCTAAAATTAGTTTATACATAAGTTAAAAGGTAAATTTTGCAGAAACTAATATGAAAGAAATTTTAGGAATTAACTTACATATCAGTTCATTTTAACTTCTAAAAAAGTTTATTTCATTTTTCCTTCCTGTTTTCTTCTCCTATAAGTGTTTATGGTGATGTTTATCCAAACAAACCCTAGGAAGGAAAGTTTACAATACATATAACTTGAATGAAAGAAAATTAAAACGCTAAAACATATACAACAATTAACAACTGCAATAAGATATTGTCATTGATATACAAGTACATTTGAGACATTTGCATGTTAAGAAGTTAAGTTAATAACTCTATGCTGGTCTTCGAATAAATAAACTTTGACACAACCCAAGCAAAAACATTACAAAAAGGTTGAGTCACAGTTTGTGTACAGCATAGAGAGAGTATAAACAACCATACCTTGGTCCTCTGAAAGAATAGACAATATCCTATCAACGAGATCCTATAGAAAATGAAGCATTCATATTATTAAAACTCCAAAAGATAGTATGAAGTTAAGCATTAAAAAATAATATTATTGCACAAGTTAAAATTTAAAAACCAAAACAAAAAACATGAAAGTCTATGCCACTTTGACAATATCCATCTTTTCTAAGAGTTTCAAACACATATTCGTCATTACTAAGAGACATATAAGTCTAAACTCTGCAGCCTAAATAAAAATATTTAAAAAGGGGCTAAAAAAAATATCACAAATAATAACAAGTAATCAGCCAATGAACATCATTCAATGATGCTAATTACTCTAGCACTAAAGATTCAAATAAAAATCCTAAAATTGAAGATACATGCATAATCAGTGGTTTAATTTCTGGCCTCACCTGCTTCTTTCCCTGTTTTGAGAGTCCCAATTGAGTGAGCACATCTTTGAGCTCTTTTATACGAAAATATTGCAATTTTTCCTACAAGAAAAGTCACTCGATCAGTAAAGTAGAACATCATAGTTCATGGTTAATATTACACAGCATAAACTCAAGACGAAAAATGACTAAAACCTTTCCCTGCATGACATAGTTAACAATGATCATGATAAAGAAATCAAAATAAACAAAAACTGCAAGTACATATAATGAATAAGGTACACACTACATTTGCTAGAGATATTTCTAATTCTAACATCTATCAATGTAAACAAACTTATTTTAAAAGAAGGCTCCTTGTTCTTCTTATAAGTCCTTCCAAAACTAAAATTGTCAATTACCAGAAAAATCAACACTGCATTCTACATTAATAAATTACAGCTGAAAAAACAAAATAATGATTTTCAAAAAATTTAAATATAATCATACCTTGCAACTAGCTACCAAATCCATTTTGCACAGAATCTTCGGCAAGAAATGAAGAGCAATCAACAGGCAAACCCCGGGAAGCTAGCACATGCTGCTCCAGCAGTGATCAATCTCCTCAAATTAAGTAAACTAAGCAAAACAAAAAGCAACCAGTAGAATTTAAATGATAAATGGAAAAGATTAAGAGTGAAACACATATTGAGGGCGATAATGGAAAATTGAGCACAGATTAAAATGCGTATCATAGAAACAAATCGAAATCTTAACACAGAACAAGAGAAAAAAGGAATAAAAACAGTAGCGATTAGGGTTTTGGGAGCTTACTTGAGTTGGTGAGTTTCTTTTAGAACCACAACAAATTCTACACTTTGAAACTTCGGACTTATCCGACGATATGCAATCCGATTTTCTTGACCCGAACAAGTCCGAGCTAGGTTTCAGTAAGCGCGTCTAAGTTCAATGGACGATCCTTTTCTGTATTTCTGCTGGATCCTCTTCCTTGCCACAATTTATATAGGGTTTCACCAAGGTGTCATTAGACTCACTTTTATACCTACATTTAAAAATTAAAAGAAAAATTGACACAGTGATCATTTTAATATATGTATGTTTATTTATTTGATACTTATATTTCCATGCCTTTGTTACCTCCAATGTGATTGATTATGAAATTTTATAATGATGAAAAAAATGTTGATTCAAATATATCTTATAATTCAATTAAAATATTATTTTAATATCTTTTGATATTAGAAAGTGTAGTTTAAGTGTAACTCAATTTTATAAAACAAACTCTATTGTTATTAGGAAGTGTCATTTTGTTATTAGGAAGTGTAGTTATTAGACAGTGTAGTTTAAGTTTAGCTCGATCTTATAAAATGAATTCATTATATAAAGTTTACAAATACTTATATATTATGAAATGTTTTTATCTTTAGTTTATCTGACATCTTCAACAATCATTTTACGTCGAGACCTGTTGTGTGCGTGAAACTAAAGTATCGTGCGTGGGACTATATAATGGGTGATTAGATAGTGGAAGATTTGATAAACCCAATAAATCTTGTTATAAAGACGTTAGTTTAGATGGCTCTTATATCATGTAATTAAATTTTAAATCTAACTCAACTTTAAAAAATTATTAATATGAGATTTATATTCCCTTATGTTATATGTTTTTTAACATAGTTATGATTTGGTTACAAAATTATAAGTTATAGTATGCAATAATAATATATTTAACATAGTTATGAAATCTAAGGCATGTTTGGAATCCTTAAGTTTAGTATGCAATAATAATATATTAAACTGATTTTTTTGTGCATAATCAAAACAGAACAATTTTGAAAGCAAACCTAATTGTCATTCTTATTGATATGAAGTTAGATATGCCAAGTCATGCATTCTTTAAAAAAATACAAAAAAATGTTTGGAAAAAAATTATAATTTTTCCAATTTTAAACCCTTTACAACTATATAATTAAAGCATAATTGAAACTTATGTATAACTATTCCAAAATGTAAGCCATCTAATCATTTAAATTACATTCACATTTTACCATTTATACATATCACTTAAGAGAAATATTTCAATTATAATTTTACAAGATAATTTTGTGAGTTATAAATAAAACTCGTACAACTATTAAATAAAATAAATGTTAATAATATTATAAAAATATATAAAATATTTGACAACCTAGTACATATTAAAATTGGAGAAAATAACTATTTTTTTTTCCTGAAATGTGAACTTACCCATAAAAACAAAATAATTTTAAAATTAGATTGTGTCACGTAAAAAATGTAAACTGTGTCTCTCACTCAATATTTTCACATCAAAATCAAAGAAAGAGAAGATACAGAAGGTTAAAAAAAAATTGTTAGTATCTTAGTACATATATAAGTATAAATATAAATATTTATTTCAAAACAATACACGTATTATTTAAGTATTCAATCTTATGTTTATAATTTGTACACTTAATAATTAGATTAACCAATTCAATTTGGTTCAGATAAATATTTTAATTTTATATCTCAATAAATAGCTAAACTTTTTTTTTTATATAAAGTTTTCGTGTTAGGCATCATTATGCAACTTGACATCTCAGCTAAGCTGACACCTCAAATAACAATAATCATCTGCTATCACATGAAAAAAAAAATATTATTAAAAAAAAAAATACAAAAATATGGGGCAACTAGACCAAAACTCATATGTTAACACAAACGATACATAGGTAGATTATACCTATTCATAAAGAATTCTAAGAACAGACTAGCTGAGAGTCTATTATACCAATGAAAAGATTCTCTATGAATAAATCCTAAATTAGC